>Ga0308163_10001676_pt1 | contig 22776 bp, 18 predicted proteins | sample PhyTR1_FD_201037 | JGI IMG/M metagenome (GOLD analysis project Ga0308163, IMG submission 201037) | Phyllosphere microbial communities from UC Gill Tract Community Farm, Albany, California, United States - DLSLT.R1 | ecosystem: Host-associated > Plants > Phyllosphere > Unclassified | place: USA... | reverse complement strand
TGGGTGGCTCGCGGCTCGGCCAATGGCTACAAGTCGCAGTCGCACGGCTGGGATTTCCAGGGGCAGTATAATGTCGGCCTTGGCGGTGCCGGGCGGCTCGACATGAGCTTCAACGGCACGCTGATGACCCGCGTCGGTTCGCAGTCGTCGCCGACCATCGAACCGCGGAACTGCGTGGGGTATTTCGGCAACCTGTGCGGCGAAAGCATGCCGCGCTGGGCGCACCAGTTCCGCACCACCTGGACCGCGCCTGACCGCTCGACCAGCCTGTCGGTCAACTGGCGTCACCGCGGCGCGATGCCACTCGACAACTATGCGCCTGCGGACACAGGCATCCCGGCGCAGGATGCAAGCGCACTTCGCGATCAATATCCGGGGGTCGGCTCATACAACTGGATCGACGTCGCGCTGAGCTTCGACATCAACAAGCAGATGACGTTCCGGCTGGCTGCGAACAACGTGTTCGACCGCGATCCGCCGCTCATTCCGGACAGCCGTTCACGGATCGGGCTGCTCCGCGGCAATACCGTGATGGGGTATGATCTACTCGGACGGCAGCTCGTCGCAGGCGTGTCGCTGCGGCTGTAACGACATCAGACGCCTGATGCCGGGGTCTCTATCCATGTCGATCGAGATCCCGGCTATATTCGATCTTATCTGTGACACTCACCGGAGACGCGCATCGGCGCGTAGGCGCATGGCGGGTTGTCACAGCAAAGAACTCCGGAAAACGGGGTTGGCCGCGTTCATCAGCTTATCCAGCAGCGCGAGTAGCATCAAGGCCGGGCGCCAAGGCATGGCCTGCGTCACGATGTAATGGCGGGACGGACGCTTTTATAGCGTTGGGTAGAGCGTTGGGACGCCAGGTTTGTCGGCCAGCACAGTCCTCCAGTGCTCGAACGGGGCAATTGCCGGCAATCCGACCGGTAGCAACGTCGCCAGCTGGGCCAGATCCTTTCGATCGCGGCTACCGTGAACAGCCGACTGGTATCGCCCTCATCGACGTTAAGCACGAGCATGAACATTTCACCATCGCCGCACACTGCCACCCGCGACGACAGAGCCGATCGTCGAGCAGGATGCCGCGCGATCGCGACCCGAGATCGCGAGTAGCAAACAGGCTTGGGGGACCGCTTTGACAGCGTTGGGCGCTGCCACCCTGGGCAACGTGTGGTGCACTAAACACAGCGCGACGCCGCGTGACGTGGCGTCGCTAACGATGATCTCCGCGACACCGGCCCCGACGATGGGGTTCGTGCGACTGAGCGCGATTCCAATCGCGTCACCGGGGAAAGTGATTTGACGACGTGCGTATCACCGGCTGACCGACCGCCAGCCTCGAGGACGATCGGCTGCCGGACGAACTCGACGTGGTAGAGCATGAAGGGTGCTAACCCCGTCTCCTACATACGATAAAGGACATTATCATATGTAATTTCCATCACTTTGGGGTGATATGCCAGCCCTTTGGGCCTGCCATTTTCAGCGCTTGGAAAGAATGAACGTACGCTTTATTGTGCAGATGCAGCATAAACGCGTTGACGGGCCTCACCGTAATGCAGATGACAACGCTACCACGCGGCGGGGGCCAGATGACGAGAATAAGCGAGAGATCGGGGACACGACAAGATACACTCCCGCCTTCCTACCATGATCAAGAATGGGTCAGATCGCTATGAAGATCGCAGTCTTTGGTCTTGGTTATGTTGGCCTCTCCAACGCCGTTCTTCTGGCGCAGCACAATGAAGTCGTTGCTGTCGACATTGCGGTTGCGCGCGTCGAGATGCTTAACGCGCGTAAGTCGCCGATTGTCGACGCGGAATTGGAGGATTTTCTCGCTACCAGACCGCTGAACCTCACCGCGACGCTAGATACGCGACGGGCACTTGCCGGGGCCAATTACGTGATCGTCGCCACGCCGACAAACTACGACGCCGACACTAATAAGTTCGACACGTCCTCGGTGGAGGCTGTGATCCAAACGACGATCGCCGCTAACCCCGAAGCGACGATCGTGATAAAATCCACAGTCCCCGTCGGTTTCGTGAATGATGTACGAAAGCGTTTTGGCACCGATCAGGTCATCTTCAGTCCGGAATTTCTTCGCGAAGGCAGAGCCCTCTACGACAACCTGCACCCCTCCCGTATTATCGTCGGCGAGCGTTCGGAACGAGCACGGATATTTGCCAACCTGCTCTTTGATGGCGCGGCGAAGAAGGATGTTGAAATCCTCTTTACCGATGCCAACGAGGCGGAAGCAATCAAACTATTCGCCAACACATATCTCGCCATGCGCGTCGCTTTTTTCAACGAACTCGACAGCTATGCGATCGCTGGAGCTATGGACACGCGCCAGATTATCGACGGGATCGGCCTCGATCCGCGCATTGGCAGGCACTACAACAATCCTAGCTTCGGCTATGGTGGCTATTGCCTACCTAAGGATACGAAGCAGCTGCTGGCGAATTATTCCGAGGTACCTCAAAACCTGATACGCGCGATTGTCGACGCAAACCGTACCCGCAAGGATTTCTTGGCTGATCAGATAATTGCAAGAAATCCCAATAAGGTAGGGATTTACCGCTTAGCGATGAAGGCTGATTCCGATAATTTCCGCCAGTCTTCAATTCAGGGTATCATGAAGCGGGTAAAGGCTAAAGGTATAGAGGTCGTGATTTATGAGCCCGCGATGGTCAAGAACGAGTTTTTCGGTTCCAGCGTGCTTCGCGACATCCACGCTTTCAAACAAAACTGCGACATTATAATAGCAAATCGTATGTCAGATGAACTCAACGACGTCAGGGTAAAGGTCTTTACACGGGACTTGTTTGGTTCGGATTGAATCATTTGCCAGCCTAAATAGACGAAGGGAAAGAAAATTGAGCGGTAAAAAAGTAGCCCTTATAACCGGCGTCACGGGGCAGGACGGGTCGTATCTGGCTGAGTTCTTGCTTGAGAAGGGCTATGAGGTTCACGGCATCAAGCGCCGGGCCTCGCTGCTCAACACGCAGCGCATCGATCACATCTACCAGGATCCGCACGCGCCGCAGCCCAACCTGAAGCTGCATTATGGCGATCTGTCGGATACCTCGAACCTGACGCGCATCCTGAGCGAAGTGAAGCCCGACGAGGTCTATAATCTCGGCGCACAGAGCCACGTCGCGGTCAGCTTCGAGGCACCTGAATATACCGCCGACGTAGACGGCCTCGGCACGTTGCGCCTGCTCGAGGCGATCCGCTTCCTCGGGATGGAAAAGACAACGCGCTTCTACCAGGCCTCGACGTCTGAGCTCTACGGCTTGGTCCAGGAGACCCCGCAGAAGGAGACGACGCCGTTCTATCCGCGCTCGCCTTATGCGGTCGCCAAGCTTTATGCGTACTGGATCACGGTCAACTACCGCGAGGCGTACGGCATGTATGCCTGCAACGGCGTCCTGTTCAACCACGAGAGCCCGCGTCGCGGTGAGACGTTCGTCACCCGCAAGATTACCCGCGGCCTCGCCAACATCGCGCAGGGCCTAGAGACGGGCCTGTTCATGGGCAACATCGACTCCCTGCGCGACTGGGGCCATGCCAAGGACTATGTCCGCATGCAGTGGATGATGCTGCAGCAGGAGCAGGCGGAAGATTTCGTCATTGCGACTGGCGTGCAGTACTCGGTGCGTGAGTTCATCACCTGGTCGGCCGCGCACCTCGGCATCACGCTGCGGTTCGAGGGCGAAGGCGTTGACGAGGTCGGCATCGTCGACAAGGTCGAGGGCGACGATGCACCGGCGGTCAAGGCCGGCGACATCCTCGTTCGGATCGACCCGCGCTATTTCCGTCCGGCCGAGGTGGAGACGCTGCTCGGCGACCCGACCAGGGCGAAGGACCGGCTTGGCTGGGTGCCTGAGATCAGCGTGCAGGAGATGTGCCAGGAAATGGTCGCAGCCGACCTTCACACGGCCAAGCGTCATGCCCTTCTCAAGACCCATGGCTACGATCTTCCCGTTTCGGTCGAAGGCTGATGGAGCAACATCCGATGCGCATCTATGTGGCTGGCCATCGCGGCATGGTCGGTGGAGCGATCTCGCGCAAACTGCGCGAGCGCGGCGCCGAGGTGATCACGCGCACGCACGCCGAACTCGACCTGACAGACCAGGCGGCGGTGCGTGCTTTCTTTGCAAGCGAGAAGCCTGCCGGGGTGGTGCTGGCGGCTGCCAAGGTGGGCGGCATTCATGCCAATAACACCTACCCCGCCGACTTCATCTACGAGAACCTCATGATTGAGGCGAACGTGATCCATCAGGCTTACGTCGCCGGCGTGCAGCGCCTGCTGTTCCTTGGCTCCTCATGCATCTACCCGCGTGCGGTCGAACAGCCGATGCGTGAGGACGCACTGCTGACCGGCGTCCTCGAGCCAACCAATGAGCCGTATGCGGTTGCCAAGATCGCCGGCATCAAGCTGTGCGAGAGCTATAACCGACAATATGGCACTGACTACCGTAGCGTGATGCCGACCAACCTCTATGGCCCGGGTGACAATTTTCACCCGGAAAACAGCCACGTGATGCCGGCGTTGATCCGCCGCTTCCATGAAGCAGCTGCCAGCGGCGCTGAAGAGGTCGTGATCTGGGGTACCGGCACCCCGTACCGGGAATTTCTCCATGTCGACGACATGGCCGAGGCCTCCCTATTCGTGTTCGATCTCGACAAGGAAACGTACGAGGCGAACACGGAGCCGATGCTTAGCCACATCAACGTGGGCTACGGCGAGGACGTGACCATCGCCGAACTCGCACATCTGGTCGCAGACGTCACGGGCTATACCGGGCGGATCAGCTTCGACACCTCGAAACCAGACGGCACGATGCGTAAGTTGATGGACTCCAGCCGCCTCAACGCTATGGGTTGGAACGCTCGGGTGCTACTCGCTGAGGGTGTTCAAGAAACCTACGAATGGTTTCTCCATTATCACGTTCCAACTTCCGAGCGACCGCCTGAACAAGGTTTTCGGGCAATCGCAAGTGTTGCAGACAGCCTTCCGTCTTGAATCCCAAAAGCGGATCGAACGAGGTTTTTTGGGTATGAATGGCACGGGTATCCTGTTCCCGCAGACGTCCAAAGCCGATGCGTATGCGACCAGCACAGTGGCCGGGGTTCCGGCAACGCGGGTGCTGGGCGTACCGATCAGCACGATCAACATGGGCGTCGCGGTCCGCACTATTTTGTACTGGGTTAAGCATCGCAATGCACAGTACATCTGCGTGCGCGACGTCCATGGGATCATGCGTGCCCAGGAAGATCCGGCGCTTATGGCGATCCATCATGGTGCCGGTCTTATCACGCCGGACGGCATGCCTCTGGCTTGGACGCTTAAAGCTCGCGGGTATCGCGATGCAGGCCGTGTCTGTGGCGCGGACCTTGTGGCGGCTTTGTGCCAAGCATCGGTTTCGGCCGGTACTCGGCATTACCTTTACGGTGGGAAACCCGGCGTTGCCGAGCGCATGGAGGCCAAGCTAATCGAGATGTTCCCCGGGTTGCAAATCATAGGGTCCAGCACTCCGCCATTCCGCCCCCTGACACACGAGGAGGACGAGGCGGCAATTGCAGAAATATCCGCTAAGCAGCCAGATGTTGTGTGGGTAGGTCTGTCCACGCCTAAGCAAGAGTACTGGATGCGCGATCACGTTTCCCGCATTCCTGGAGCGACCCTCGTCGGTATTGGAGCAGCGTTTGATTTTTACGCAGGCGACGTGAAGCGCGCACCCCGGTGGATGCACAGCAGCGGTCTAGAATGGCTGCACCGTCTCATTAGTGAGCCGCGACGTCTTTGGCGCCGATACCTGATCCTAGCGCCGAAATTCGTCATGTTGATGGCGCGTGGCCGGGCTCAGTCAAACCGGAGGGACAACTCGTGATCGGCGAGCTTTGGTGCGGTGCCAAGAAGCGAGCCTTTCTCAGCGGCCGCGTGGCGATAGGGCAACGCTTCCACCTCGGTATTTTCAGCTATGTAAGTTCCGTTTCTGGGCTGGCCATCGGTGATGACGTCTACATTGGAAAGTTCTGCTCTATTCAAGTGAACGGCCGAATAGGCAATGGCGTATTGATTGCAAACAACGTTGGCGTCGTCGGCCGACGCGATCACGACATCCGGAGTCTTGGCGTGCCGATCAGTCGCGCGCCTTGGATAGGCAATACGCTGACGCTCGCGGATCATCCTATCAATTCAATCAACATCGGAGATGATGTTTGGATCGGGTTTGGAGCCGTTGTCTTAAGCGGCCTAGAGATTGGTCGAGGCGCGATCATCGCAGCTGGTGCTGTCGTCACCAGCAACGTGGCGCCTTACGACATAGTAGGAGGAAATCCGGCACAACCTATTGGGCGACGTTTTTCCGATGAGCAGATCCTCCATCACGAGCGCGAGCTACAGTCTAGGCATAGCGCGCTATGAAGCAGGTTTCTTACATTTTTCCGATCTCGCATCACTATCGAGCGCCGTTTCATGAGCGGCTGCGCGCAATCCTATCTCATCACGATGTTCACTATACTGTAGTTTACTGCGCCCCCCGCGACGAGAACGTTAAGAAGAACGATACTATTGATATTAGCTGGGGGGAAAAGGTCAGCAGTACAGCATTTCCCGGCGGAATGATTTATCAGCATGGGCTTATGCAAGCCATGAAGTCTGATCTGGTTATAATACAGCAAGAGAATAAACTTTTACTCAATTATATCCTGACCATAGCCTCACGCATTGGCATTAAGAAGGTCGCGTACTTTGGACACGGTCGCAACTTTCAGTCTCGGAATAGAGAAGGCCTATCTGAACGATTCAAAAGGTTCTGGGCAACAAAAGTTGATTGGTGGTTCGCCTATACCGAGGAAACGCGTGCGCACATACAACATCTCGGCTTTCCAAGCGAGCGGATTACGGTGTTTAACAACTCAGTAAATACTGCGCTGATGCGCCAGCAGTTAAGCGCATCTACGGAAGAGAGTCGAGGGGCCCTTGCGGAATCGATTGGACTGGCGGGCAAGAACGTGGGCGTATTCGTAGGAGGAGTTTATCCCGATAAGCGGATGGAATTCCTCATAAACGCGGCAGACCGCATTCGCAATCAAATCCCCGATTTTGAGCTAATCATTATCGGTGGGGGGGCAGACCTGCCGCTCGTAAATAAGCTAGCGCAAACCCGACCTTGGATTCATGTGTTGGGACCACGCTTTGGCCAGGAGAAAATCGAGCTCATGGCACTGGGTCATGTATTCATGATGCCAGGATTGATGGGCCTGGCTATTCTTGACGCGGGTACGGTAGGTCTTGCGATCGCAACAACCGCCTTTCCATGGCACAGCCCAGAAATCGCCTACCTGGAACCCGGCATCAGCGGTCTGAAGGTTGCAGATTGGGAAAATACCGAAGCCTACGCTCGCGAAGTGACGGCACTTCTGCTTGATCGACCGGCGCTTGAACGTATGCGAGAGGGTGCTCGGGCCATGGCTGATCGCTATTCAATCGAAGCAATGGCAGAAAACTTCGCCAGCGGAGTTTTGAAAGCCCTCGCTGCCTGAAGCAAGGATCGTAGCGACTAATCGTGGAAAGACATTATTCATATTGGGCAGGCCCTACAGGGTGTGGGGTCTGATAGATAAACTTGGCTGAAACTCAGCAGAGCTCGTTATCACTTTTCGGCATGTCTTACTTCTGCCATGCAGAATTCGACGCGCGGGCGGAATTCAGGTCGGGGACAAAGAATGCCAACTCCCATGGAGAAGTCACTAGGTCATGTCTATTGGCGCGAGCTCGATGGTCTTCGGGCAGTTTGTATCATATTTACGATCGCCAATCATACCCGTGGAAAGTATTGGTTCATCAACGGCACGATCGGTGTTGACGTATTTTTTGCGTTGTCGGGATTTCTAATAACAACACTACTAATACGTGAAAGGAACAAGACAGGTTTAATATGCCTGCCATGTTTTTATATCAGACGCTTTTTTCGCATCACTCCGTTATACTATTTGACAGTTGCATTATACTTTCCCGCAGTTTGGATCGCGTGGCGAGCAACCCATGACCCACGAGGATTACATAATTTTGGTTCCGCCCTACCTTGGCTACTAGCGTTTTGTAGCGAATTTCGCCCTGACGAAGCCGGGGCAACGTTCGGTCATGCATGGACGCTAGGCATCGAGGAAAAATATTATATCATTTGGCCGCTAATATTTGGCAGCGTGGCAGCCATTAGCCGAACTAAGTTGCGTCTGATCATGTTTCTACCACTCGCTATTTTGTGGCCCTACGAGAGCATGTTTCGAGGCTATGTCGCCCTACTTTGCGGATCACTTTTAGCATTCGCGGTCAGTACCGAAGGCTCCCGAGCACACAAGATTGTAATGACGACGTCGACTCATGTTTGGTTCGGCGCGATGTCGATTGGCTACCTTGTTACATTCGTCATTCCTGATCACCGCACGAACTTACTCATCTCAATCCCTGCCACGGCATTCATTGCAGCAATAACTCTAAAAGAACGTGACGTTTACAAGAGGCTGCTATCAACACCAGGTATTTGGCAGCTCGGAACTCTTACTTATGCGATCTATTTATGCCATCGATTAGTTGGACATGTTGTTGAACAATTATTCGACAAGTTCCATTTACGGTCCGGCTTAGGCGAATTTGCGGTCGTATATTTCATGGCCGTTGCAGTTGGATATGGACTTCATCGATCTGTTGAGATGCCATTTATCAATTTTGGAAAAACACTGTCTGATCGCGCTAAAAAAAAAGGCACCGTTTAACTCTACTTGCGTCGAATAGTACGACCGTCTGATCAATGAGCAGGGCGGTTACACAAACTCGCCAGATTAAGGAGGGATGCTCTAAACCACTCCTTGGCCAAAAGAGTGAATAGGCAGAGCTGATCGAGGCGAGCCTTCGCTAAACAGCCGAGCATTGGCCGCCGCCGTGCGCAGGCGCGCACAATCTGCTATCCGCGGCGGAAGCGACGGGGCAATAATAGCCAGCGGTACGGCCCAATGAAATGAAGTGGGAACCAGACCCCAGAATAACGTCGGGTGATCCGCCACCAATCACGAAACGGTAGTCCTTTCGGTGTGTTCACCATCCGCCACTGCTCACGGAAGCTAACATCGCTGCCGCCGAACCCCTTGCTTCTGGGGCGCGCATTGGCCTCGCACACGCCTAAGGTTCCGGGCATCAGCCATACCGGAACTCCCCTTCGCGACGCCCGCAGCCCGTATTCATAGTCACCAAAGCCATGGCTAAAGCGAGGATCGTTGATACCTATCACGTCCACTACCCCGCGAGGCACTAAGACGATATTGCCGTTGAACGCGTCTATAGAGCGCATAACTTGCGGATCTGGAGTTACTAAATCGAGCACAAAAGCAAATGGGTAATGTCGGTACTTCTTGCCGCTGTAGGTGAGTGCGCCAAACGCATTGCGCGTCGCACCCACTAGGATGAAGTTATCATTTTCATTCTCTCTCTCAAGAGAATGATAGGAATCTACCAATCGCAAAATTGCGTTATCGTCCAGCAAAACGTCGTCGTTAAGCCAAAGGAACGCATGGACGTCCAATGTAAGTGCGCGTTCCCAAGCTCGATATAGTCCACCATTCCAAAAAGCGTCACCGTCGCCGTTTAAAATTATGACACGCGGATCAGCGGCGGTGACTGCTTGCACCGTTCCATCACTCGATCCATCGTCGAAGAGTACCACTTGAAGATCTGCAGCCTCGCGCGCCGCCATTACTGCACGTACCGCCCGAACAGTTATGTCACGACGATTGTAACTCGCGATTAAAACAGCAATTCTAAGCCGCGATGACTCACCCGTCATTTTTCATCGATCTCTAATTCTGATTAATCTTGGCATGAGATTTTTGTGTTACCACCTCCGTGTCTAACTGCAATTGCTTTTTGGAAATGATATCGCCAAGCGGTTGCCTGCAGAATGCTGCTCACGTAAGATCGGGTGAATCTGATTGGTCTCGATTGCCTCCTTCTAATTTGCAGAACGAAGCTGAAGATTGCCGGTCACTCCGGCTTACGGGTCTTTTTCGAAGTTCCTTTAGAAATATCGCCTTGATCTTGGAGCTAGTTAGCCTGCCCGCGTTGGGGCTTATATAGACTTTATTCGGTGTTTCACGGTTTTGGAGTGGGTGTATCTATGCAAACTATGCATTATCAGGCATTTGGAGTGCAAGCCGTGCTTGGTCTGAGGGGCAATGATAGTTTTAGCATTGCACTACTGGCATCCGCGCTAGCCTTCGGGCTTGCATCGGTCATTTACTTATACGAATTGCGCAAAGGTATGGTCTCGGCAGAATTAGTAAGGCTTGTCGTAGCGCCTCGAACGCCGCAGACCGCCGCGTGACGGGAGGGACATTTGCTCTGGCACACCCACCCCATATCCTATTGTCGGTTTTCACGTGTGCGCCTAACCGCGGATCTGAAACCGGGGTTGCTTGGCAATGGGTTCTGACGCTTGCAAGGCGCGGGGTCACGTTGACTGTAGTTACGCAGGAGCGCAACCGGGCGGCGATTGAAGATTGGCGCGCGCACGACAAAGAACATAGCCTACGTGATGTTGAGTTCTTCTACGTTTCGCTGTTTGGTGACAGGCGTATTCCTTTCGGCACTGCCGGACACTACGCTTACTACTATATTTGGCAGGTTGCAGCCTTATTGGCTCTGCTGAGCACCGGCGCTTGGCGAGCGACGACACTAATTCACCATTTGGTCTATGGAGGCATTAACGCGGGCTCGCTGCTATTCTTACTGCCGCGCCCATTCATGTTTGGGCCTATGGGTGGCGGTGAGACAGCACCGTTTGCTCTTATCCGCCGGTTCGGCCTGAAACCAACTCTACAGGAGTCTGTGCGACGGCTTTTTATTCTGGTGTCGCGGATCAATCCGGTGCTTCTGCTAATGCAGTGGCGCGCTACCCGGATTCTGGTGAAAACATCCGAAAGCGCTCGCTGCATGATCGCAGGTGGGCGCCGTGTTGCTGTCGCGGTGGAGATCGGCGCGCCTATAGTCGATAAAGTCGCGGTGGGCATGCGCGAGGAGAGCAGCCGATGCCGGATACTTTTCGCGGGGCGATTAATTTACTGGAAAGGCGCAGAAATCCTTGCCGATGCGCTGCTTCTGCTTGATCGACCTGGCGCGGAGCTCGAGGTAACGGTGATCGGCACTGGTGCGCGTGGGAGGGAGGTCGCGACCGCCTTCAGCCGTTTGCAGCACATCCAGGCCCGCGTTGCTGGCGCAGTGCAGCAAGATCAGCTGTTCCGTATTTACCAACGCTCCGACCTGTTTGTTTTCCCCAGCCTCCATGACTCGAGCGGAAATGTCGTGCTCGAGGCTATGGCATTCGGCTTGCCGGTCGTCTGCGTCGACCTTGGCGGACCGCCGCTTCTGGTTGGTGATTGTGGCGTTAAGGTGCGAGCACGAGGTATTAGCTATGATGCAGTGGTAGCTGCGCTTGCCGCTGCGATCCGTCGTCTTGCGGATGATCCTACTGAGCGTCGCCGCTTGTCAGGCTTAGCGGCTGAGCGGGCACGTAGCATAACGTGGGATGCGGTTATTACCGAAGGCTATGGGCAGTTACTGTCGCCCCTGTCGCCTAAGGACTAATTTTCGAGTGTAGGGTAACGTTTAATGTCGGCGTGCCCTACCCTAGCCGCGTAGAAGTAGCGGAGCTGATAGTCGGGCTACGGTAGAATTAGCCTGGCCTATACTTGATTATGAAAGAATAACCGCCTGAACAGTAGGCTCTCTTTGATTGGGACCATGACATACTTGGTAGACGGATACCAAGGCTTTGCGACCTTGTCGAGAATTCTTAGAATGGCGTGATGCTGATTCGGTTAGTCGTGCCGTGGGCAGTCCCGACATTCAGCTTCGGCAGGCTGAGATTCATGCCACCCTTGGTAATCGAGGCTGGTCGTCCTTGAGTAATGGTCGAGGGTATGGGACAGGCTATGAAGAAGCTGTGGTCGCCGAGGGGCTAATAAATGAAGGTCGCCCATATTTTGAACGAAGTCCGTTTTAGCGGTGCAGAGGTGATGTTAGCAGCCGCAGCCAATAATTTTCTATCCGTCGGACCCGCTATGGTTATAGGCGCAGGCGATCGGCTGGGTGATTTTGCTCCGAATTTGAGCGAGGCGGGCTATCAGATCGCTCATAAACCGTTTTCGCGATCACCTCTCTATTTTGCATCATTAGGCCGGTTTTTGCAAAACGAAAACGTGAACCTAGTTCATATTCATACAGAACGAAGGGCGCTCTCTTTTTCGCTCATGACGCGACGGTATGGCTTCGCCAGCGTCCGGACGATCCACAACGAGTTTAACTTCGAGGGCCAGCTGCGCCTTCGGCGACTCATTACTCGTCGCGCTGCTCAAGCGGCGGGAACGGTTCACGTCTCATGCTCCCCGAGCGTTCAGCACAACGAACTTGCCCGCTACGGGCTCAAGACTGAATTGATAAATAATTGGATGGATCCGGAACGCGTTCCGCTGCCCTCGGAAAATATGCGAGACGCAGCGCGTAGTGCGCTCGGCCTTGATCGGAATATCCTAGTAGCGCTCTCGCTTGCCAACGAAGCGCCAGCTAAGAACCTTGGGGCTTTATTTCGCGGCGTCATCGAAGCCGTGAAGCGCGGCGTCAATATGCGCCTCTACCATTGCGGGATGATCGGGCCAGATTTGCAACGCCTTGCTAGCGAAGCGCCGCATGGAAGTATTCTAGCACTCGGGACCGTCTCTGACGTGAGATCATATTTATCAGCTTCCGATTTTTTCCTGAGTACGTCGCTCAACGAAGGTGGCCAAATTTCGCTGCTAGAAGCCGCAGCTGCTGGCTTGACCTGCATCACAACAAAGGTCGGTATTGCAGGCGCATTCGATGGTCGCCCCGCGATGCACTTCATCGGTCCGGATGCCGATGCCCTTGCAGATGCGTTAGTTGCTGCCGCTCAACGCGATAGTACCGTTGCGCAGAAAGAAGGGCAGTTGTTGGCATCGTGGGCGCGGGGGTATTTCGTGCCAGAGCGTGGCGCGCGCGAGTACCGCGAGCTATATGAGCGTCAAGTCCACCGGAACGACCTTCGGCAACGACGGCAAGATTAGGTTTAGAGTCGTGTTGGAACTTACTCCGATAGTTAACGTGGAAAATCGCTTGCGGCAAGATATTGATAAGATTCGCGCGCTGTTTGCTGCCTCTTTGATTTGGTTGCTGTCCGGAACGCCGGTTCAGATAATCGGAATTGGTGGCGATGCGTGGTTTGTTTTGGGCCTATTACTTCAGCTTTTAATATGTGTACGTAGCGAAGTGCGTTCAGCATGGGCTGGAGTGCCCCTAGCCTGTGCCGCTCTCCTATACAGCTGCTGGGCCGCTGTTGCTTCCACGGTTGGAATTCCTGGACAGTTCATTGGCTTGTCTGGGCAGATTATTAAGATTTCAATAGTACTTCTGCCGATGATCTTCGTTACGGGATTTCGGATCGGCCTCGTACGATCTATGGCAATCATTTGTAAAATTGCGCTAATCATCTTTGGCATCCGTCAGCTTGTGCTGATGGCGGGATTCGACATCGCAAATCTTTTTCAGCCGTTATACGACTTCACCGGCATCGCGAACGATCGAACCATTTTCTTGTTTAACTTCGACATTCCGGAAGAGGCCGGACGCAATTCGGGACCGTTCCGTGAGCCTGGAATGTTTGCAGCTAATATCGTGATTGCGACATTATTGTTACTGTCGCTTAAAGACGAACTGACATTCCCGAAGATCCGTCAGCTACTAATTCTATTCGGCGTAACTCTGCTGACGACAATGTCAACAATGGGCTTAGCCACAGTACCATTTTTGGGGTTGTGGGCGCTGCCCTTTTTCATTCAGCGCCCTGCAATAAGGTTGCTGATGGTCCCTTGTTTGATAATTGCGGGCATTGGCCTAATCACGGTTGGTGGCAGGGAACAGATAGAAAAGGTCCAGCAGCAGATCGGCCGCGTAGAGACTCAGGATAACCGTTGGTACAGTAGCCGTTTCGGCAACGCCTATATTGACTATGCCGCCATACTTGACCGCCCGCTTCTAGGCTACGGCTTTTCAGAGGAAGGACGTCCTAATTTGCTAAATATCAGGGATGACGTCCGTGAAGCTGGGCTTGGCAATGGATTGACCGGTACAATAGTTAAGCACGGCTTAGTTTTTTCCATTAGTCTTTATATACTATTTCTTTTGTGTGGTTTTCGTTTGTATGGAAGCATCCTGTTGGGCCTTGTATCGTGGCTTGTCTTCGGGATAATTTTGTTTAGCCAGCAGTTACTGTTGATGCCTGCTGCCTTCACCCTGATAGGATACTACAATGATCGCAGAAGGATCGCGCGTCAGACGGCACTGCCTGGATCCGAAGACAGAGTCTCGTTGACTCAGGATGGGGCGGCATGAGTAAGAGCGTTGACCGTCCGTTTGGAAGCGCATTTTTCATCTACGCCGAGAATTGGGTCCCGCACGAGAAGGTGGCATCAAGCGGGCTTGATCGCGCGCTTGTTCCGATTGTCGACGCACTGCGGCCATGGGATCCAGTGGCGTTGCTAGCACCGCGACGAGCGACGCAGCTACGGCACCCCCTGCACCCAACAATAAAGCCCTATGCGGCATACCCATCTCTACTTTCCGTTATCCTGGATGAGCGCCGGGCTAAGCGTGAAGCCGACTATGACGGCGGTGGGCTTACGTTGTCGGCTCACCTGAAAACGATCGGGACAAAGAAGGGCGTGCTGTTCTCTGTTCTTGGCGGTGACGGACGAGCCTACGTACGGGCGTCGCGGCTCGCAAAACTTGCCGGCCTTAAACATATAATATATTCGGTAGATGACCCATTCGCGTGGGCCGATGAGCGTGCCGCGGTACGGCCGAACCTTGTAGCGATAAAGCCGAGGGTTCAGGAGGCGTTGCGGAGCGCGACGGCGGTACTCACAATCACGCCTCACCTCTCTATTGCTCTCTCAGGCAAAACGGGTCGGAACTGCCACGCGTTGGCGCTTCCCTATGTTGAGGGCGCTGTGAAGGCAAACCCGGCGAAACGGCAGTTGATTTACGTCGGAACCATGAGCCATTTGTATGGTGATAGCTTTGTTCAGGTGGTTGAGGCGGTAGGCCGCCGGCGCGCCGCCGGTGACGACCTGCGGTTACGTGCGACGTTTTCCTCGGACTCACTGGATGGCTTGTTGCCAGTAATACCTGACTTCGTTGATCTTGGACGGATAGACGATCGCAGTGCATTCTTGGAAGCAATTGCCGACAGTTTGGCGGCGGTGTGCCCCATTAGTTTCGATCCGTCACAGGAAATGGTTCGTACGTCGTTTCCCTCCAAACTTCTTGATTATTTGGCTAATGCGCGGTGCATCATCGTACATGGACCGACGGATAGCGTAGCCGCGCGTTACCTGACCGATGCTGACCTACCATTCGTCAGTTCGTGCCCGAATGAGCTCGATGGAGTGTTAAAGCTCATATGCGACGAGCAGCCGAACCAGAGGGCCCGCTATCGCATGCAGCTCGATAAGGCGCATGGCAGCGGGCAGTTCCGAGCTACGCTCCGGTCGGTATTGTCAGAAATACCTGTAGCTTGATTAGGTTGAACCACATGCTAAACCGACGATCGATCGCGGGATTTGCTTATATCCCCGTGGCTGCAGCATCTGGGCTTATGTCGTCGACTGCGGTGTTGGCCAACTTATCTGCGAAGGAATCTGGCCTTTTCTTTCTTTGCCAAGGTCTGATACCCTTCGTCCTGCTGTTTGATTTGGGACTATTAGTGATTGGCACTCGTGAGATTGCATTCGCCTTCGGTCGCGAGACGGCAGGAGGTGAGGCATCAGGCGGCGTGGGCGATGTTTTAACAACCTTCCTTCGATTTCGGGATGCGCGGGCGGTGTCCCTGATGTTGGTGCTAATTGCTATACTCACCTGTGGGATCGGCATAGTAAGCCTATCTACGATACGCGAAAACGCCAATGTACAGGCATTCGCACTTTGCGGCATTGCGGCAGCGATGGTGCTTTCTAGTTACGCATATCAATCGTTCTTGGAAGGCACCGGCAATTATCACCTTGATAGGCTTGCGTCGACGGGGACGGTCTTGTTTTCCGGGCTGTTGATTGCTGCCGCAGCTGTATGGGGGCGGACGTTCTGGTTAGTCATATTGGCTTGGTACGCCGGTCAGGTAGTAACCGTCGCAGTCAAGGCCACCTTGGCACATCGATTGAATCCGGGTGTCCATCTTCGACGCAAGATCAACGCACGGTATGTAGTTCCGACGATCAGGCAATCATTCAGCCTGTTCCTAATACAGCTGGGGGCAGCGGTAACCAAGTATATCCAGTATCCTATAATTACCGCGGTGCTAGGTGTCGCGTCATTGGGTACCTATTTCTTCGTGGTCCGGATTGCTGGCACAGTTGACCAGGCCATATCGGTCTTGAACGCGTCGCAGCGCGCTATCTTCTCACAACTTTATGCGGCGGGGCGCCGAGCGGACGCACGCCGTTTAATGCGAAATGTCCTAGCGCAAGTCTTGGTATTAACGGTTTTGGGAGCTCTATTTATAACTGCCGCACTTCCAATTTTTGTTCGGCTATTCACTCATCACACTGGTGTCGCAGTTGTTCCATTCTGGGTAATTGGACTTGATCTCATTGGAATGTGTCTTTCTGGTATGATGACTCAGTTTGTAATTGCGTCTGGACGCAACCCGTTTGCAAAAATAGTGCTAGCAACTGGGGGGCTCACGCTTGCTTTGCTTTGGTTCTTAGTTCCTAGATTTGGGCTCCTTGGCGCTGCGCTCGGCCAGTTTTTAGCAAATTCTTTAATTAGCTTTTCATTTAGTACTTGGCATTTCTTGAAGCTCTACCGAGAGATGTCTGATGATTGATAATCAAATATTTAGAGCGGTTTCTAATCAGTCGGCATCGTGACCAGCGGCTACGAAATAGATCGAGCACCTCTGGGTCGAGTAGACGTCGACAATACGGACAATCGCGCCCCAGAGACCGTGGATGGTCCGCTAGGCTGCTTTTCTCAGATGCGCTTTGAGCTTCGAAAGAGCCATCTCGGTGGGGTTGAGGTCGGGGCTGTAGGGTAGAAGGACAGGAGCCTGGCACATGCCGCTTAGATGGCGGCGCGCACGGCCGGCACCTTATCGCTGGACAGGTTATTCATTATGACGACGTTGCCGGGTGAGAGATCGGACATTAGGACGCGGGTCACGTAAGTCGAAGGCTTCACCGTTCATGGGCCCGTCAAGCACTCAAGGTGCGATAATACCGGTGTGGCTCAGACTCCCACGAAGGTGGTGGTTTTTCAGTGCCCGCGCGGCACGCGGCACGCATTCGGTCGCCGCGTGGCGCTCTGCCGTAGCGACGTGCCCTGTTCGTTAATGCCCGCGTCTCGTCGATGAAGATGGAGCTGCTCGAACGGTCGAGCTGCCCGTCGAACCATTCCTCGCGCCGCTTCAGAATGTCGGGACGATCCTGCTTCGTGGCGTGCGCAGTCTTTTTTCTTGCGCGCGATCCCGCGTCGCGCGCAAGAGCCGCCATATCGTGCCAAGCGCGACCTCGGTGTCATGGTAAACCAGCAGCGCCCGCCATTCAGCCAGTTTGATGTCGGGGTCGCCTCGTAAGCATCGAAGATTAGTTTGGCGAGCGCCTCGATCTTACCCAAGCGCCTATCACCGCCCTGCTATCGCGGTGCAGGTGTCCCGTGCTGGCTGGTAAGCTGCTGCCACCACACGGCGCTCGCGGCGCTGACACCGAACCACCGCTTGCCGACGCGACAGACCGTCCGCAATCGCCGCCACAACCCTGTCTCGAAGATCCACCGACATTGGTCGCACCGTACAAGCCGGCCCCCGCACCGGCATGGATTCTGAATCAGAAAACCGCGGCAACGGGAATCCATTATGATTCAGTTTGGTGAAACCGCTTTAGCATCCGCGGTTGAAGAACGGGCCGCGACATACCTGATCATGTTGTTGAATTCGCGAAGAGAGAGGTTGCTGGCTGTTGACACCGAAAGAAATAAGTGTGCCAGTAAGGTACTGTCCTAACATCTCTGCAACATTCTCTTTGTAGATTGCCGAGACCGGCTGAGGATTTGCGTTGATTGTCGGCTGCCGGTACGCAACGGCGTCTCCACCTTGGTAATGGTGAATATCGAACAAAGCCGAGCGGCGCCAAAGATTCTTAGATACTATAGTATTTGCGCCATCAATATAATATCCATTAGCGCAGCTGTTGTAGGTGCGCGCGATATATTGGTTGCCCTCTACGTATAAGGTAGAACTACGCCCAAATCCCTGCCCTGAACTGAAAACTTCAACGCCGGCTATTGACCCATTAGACAACTGAACGACACCTTCGAAATTGGATCCTCCATTGTTTGTTACATTTACATTCGCCATGGAGTAACCGGAGCCGCTATCGAGCATTTGAAACTCATCGACTCCCATGCTGGCATCGATTACTGCGCCATGGCCGCCCCCGCCCCTGACGGTCAATGTCGGTGCGGATCTATAACCCGAACCGGAAGCGGTTAACCACGCTTTTGCTATTGCACCATCGGGACCGAGCGAACATCCAAACGCGGCGCCAGCTCCGCCGCCGCCGGAGACGCCAATCTCCGGAGGGGTGGCGTAACCAGTACCAGAATCGACAACGCGTACACCTACTGCCCTCAACGTTACTGTTGCGGTCGCGCCAGTGCCATCACCGCCAAATGTAACAACTGGAGAACCCTGCGAGGCTAAAAATCTGACGACAGTACGGACATATTCTAGATCGACAAATTGATTGTTAATGATGCGCAGGTTACGTGCAACTGGCGCGTCATTACTACCGCCGATATAGTCGATACGATTTTCGAATGTACGAAGCCCAGTACCGTAACCGCGATTGTTGGCAATCGTAACGTCAAATACGTCGAACCCTTCCTCTCCGCCGCCAGTGAAAGCGAACATTGAAGGGCAATCGACAGCGACATTCTCTTCGAAGGTGCAAGAACGCATTTTGCCGCATTCGAACGCATACCGTGTTTGATTGGCAACACGGTTACGAGCATAGAGAATGCCTCGACTACCGGCCCCGGCAGACAGGCCACGAGTGCCTCCTACAATGTGATTGTCGACGCACTCTCCCCCATCCCAACCCCATATCTCAACTGGGATGGGATCGCCGTTGATGCGCTCAAGAAGTGGGGACACGAAACGATTACGACGAAGGTAAATCCCTCTATTATAGCCAAACTCCGCGTCGCCCGTAGCGCCACCATGATGGATGCAGATCGCCGATCCGCCGACCATCTCAAAAAGATTGTCTTCAAAATAAATACCACTGGAACCGCGAGTGGTAGGAAGCAGCTGAACTGCACCACCTGGTAAGTTGGCAAAGCGGCAGTCTTCGAACCTGAGATCATGCTGCGGACTAGCCCAATCTCCTCGCACAGCGGCTCGAGCGCAGCCATTCTGGAATGTCACACGGCTGAACGTTGTTAAACTACCACCATTGGTACCGAGTGCAAGAAGAGCCTGTGGTTCTGCTCCACTACGACCATCAATGCTCAGATCTTGGAAAATTACTTCCGCAGCGCCTGGGGCCAACGCCAACATTGGCTTGTGTACCGTACTAAATTTGATCAATCCCGATGTGCTTTGACTGCGCCCTATTATAGATACGTTTGCTGGGATGATAAGTCCCGCGACTGCATACCATCCGTCAATCAACAGCGCTCCACCAAGATCGGATTTACTGATATAATCGAGTGCAGCCTGCAACTTTTCGGTCTGATCCTCTTTGGCTGTACCTGCCGTAAGAGATCCAACTGCTCCAAAGCTGCTCGGGAAAACAATGTTTTTACTCAAGTACCTATTCATATTTCCATTTGCATTTGCGAACGCGGCTCCGCCGGATCTAGCGAGTATGGTGCTCGCGCATGTTGCAATAACGGATCGGCGGCTTACATTTCCGAATTTTGAATCTCTCTCAACAGTCATCGTTCTACTCACTGGAATACCGTGCCAATATGCGTTCACGGCCGACTAAGGATTTATCGACTATGATCTAAACTGCGATCCCCCCACGGCGCCGGATCTTTAATTCGTTAGTTGGATCATACGCCATTTACTATGTACCCCGTTTTCGCTTCCGGCGTGATCGGCCCTCCCGATGTGCAGTACTGATTTACAGGAAGATTGTTGCGCTTGTGCTTGTCACCGGACTGTTGACTTCAAATCGTCGGTCGAGACCGGCTCATAGCCGATCAGTGCCGATACTCATCCCCGTGCGTCCGTTTTTCATCGACCAGCATTGTGGTCCGATTTACCACCGCGGGTTCGGAGTTAACGGACATATTCTCGTGGGCCGCCAGAGGACCGTCTGCGCTTCTATTCGATCCCGCCGCTCGCACGCGAAACCTTTAGTGACCGCTTTGTCCCAGAAGGCATCGATGACGGCGGAAAAGCCTCGGCATCGCGGATGTACAACAAACGGGTGTTTGCGCCGCCTGAGCCGACCCGCCAGCGCGTAGCGTATCTCGATCCGTTCTATGTACTGACCCCGGGAGGAGCCTGCTACCCCGTGGTTGGGGCCTCCTTGGATATCGGTGCGCCGTCCATTAAGGTGTCACAAGATGGGCACGGACTTGTGGCCGTGATCGCGCCGGCACGAGACCTTTGAATGACAACAAGACTTCACCTGGAGGACATCATCCAGCCGGCCGCGCTTGCCTTCGGAGCGCGCGTCAAGGCGCGACGGAGGGTGCTTGGGCTTACCCAGACCGACATCTATAAACGTACGGGGATCGGGATCGGCTACCTGTCCTCGATCGAGAGGGGTCGTGCGAACCCGACGTTAGACATGATGATCAAGCTCTCGGCAGCGTTAGGTCTAGAGATATGGGACTTATTGCGTCCTACCGACGAGTAGCCAGGGGGCTGAGCGCGATATGAGGCTAAGCGTCGTCAATTGATCTCGTCGAAGGTATCCGGGAAATGTTGACGATGTTGGTGTCGCTAGAGTCCCGGCGAAAGGTCTTCGGATCGATATAGGTATCGGCAAAACAGTGATGGATCGCCCGGTCAAAACACTAACGGAGCCATTTCACTGCCGCAAAATGGCTGGGGGATGGCTTAGCCTTGGAACGATATACGAGGCGGAGCTTCCGCCGTATTCTCAATTCCAGAGGTACGGGAGCCGCAGCACTTGTGATTTCGCTGACAAACGTTGGCAGGGCACCGATGCCCCCCCCTAGTGACCGACCAAAGCTGAGATAGCGACGACTTGGTTCGCATCGCGATGAAGCCTTGGGACGTTCCGTACCGATCAGGACGTCGAGGAGTTCCGAGCGCACACCAGGACTGATATGCTCCACGACCCGATGATTTTTGAGCGAGTCCATCGTTGATGGGATGCCATGGCGCTGAATGTAGCTCTGGCTCGCATACACAGCGAAGTGAATCGTGGCCAGTTCGAGGCGATGAGATCGGCCTGCGTTGGCTGTTCATACGTCAACCAGATGTCGGCCTCGTGGGTCCGGTCGCGCTCAAGATTGTAGTCGAAATCCAGACCAATGGTCATTTCGGGGAGGACCGCCTGCAGCCTCGACATCCGCGGCGTGAGCCACAATGTTCCGATACCCTCGGTGCAAGCGATGGTGAGCTCTCCCGGCTTCACGAGAACGTCCTTGCTACTCGCTGCAAGATCCCATTCTGCGGCGTGGCCCATCGCCTCGCCAATTCTTGGGAGCTTTCCTCCGTCTTCGGCTAGCACAATCCCGTTGGCGCTGCGATGTACCAAGGTCAGACCGAGCCTTGCCCAATGCGCTCGATCCTCCGCCGTATCGTGTTGACCACGACCCCATGATCTGAAGCAACCTTTCGCATGCTGCCGAGCCACAGGACGGCCCGGAACAGCCTCACGTCGTCCCATTGCAGGTTGGCGAACTTGGCATGGTGTTTAGTATTCACCCCTGGAACACGTGGCTCAACTTTGTGAGCCTGTCAGTCAGACGCCTTCGCAATATCACCTTCGCTACGACGCCGTTCGCACGACAGTCCCGGGGATATCGAATGTTTCAAGACGTTGGCAATCCGATAGGCTCCCAACCGACCTCTTTCTGGAACGGTTGCTTCAACGAGCGCATGGGTGCGCTCATTGCGCGTAATCACCGTCGGCAAGTCCGGCTACAGCGGCTCCCTTCCGGTAGCACCATGAAGACGATCGATGAGGTGCGCGCGCTGCTTCCTCTCGCGGACGGCGTCCATGTTGCCCAAATGCTGGAGAAGAACCCTGATATCGTCCGATCCGTAGCCGTGCCCGGGGAAGATGGGGCAGCGAGCATCTTCGCCTACCTCCCGCTCAATGCGTACGGAGCATGGGCGCTGATGACCAGCCGGTATGATGGCAGCAGGCCCGACCCGGCATGGATCTGCTCGGCAGGCGAAAAACCGTCGGCTATCGCGATCTGGCTAATCGTCGCGCCGGGGCTGTTGATCCGCATGTTCGAGCCCATAGCGCGGCTCTTTCGCGACCTTTGTCCGGAGGGCTGCGCCATATTCTCGTACGGAGCGACAGATGCTTCGGCGAGCATCCAACGTGCTGTCGGTTTCCGTCCAGCTCAGGAGATGTTCCCCGGGGCCTCCCCCCATTTGGTTGCGGTATGCCCGGACAATGCCGTACCGATCGATATAGCCCGGACCA
>Ga0308163_10001674_pt1 | contig 22811 bp, 21 predicted proteins | sample PhyTR1_FD_201037 | JGI IMG/M metagenome (GOLD analysis project Ga0308163, IMG submission 201037) | Phyllosphere microbial communities from UC Gill Tract Community Farm, Albany, California, United States - DLSLT.R1 | ecosystem: Host-associated > Plants > Phyllosphere > Unclassified | place: USA... | reverse complement strand
CAGCAAGACGCGGTCGACGCCTATGAAGCGCTGGTGCAGTTCCTGTACCGGGCGCCGATCGGCCTGGCCCAGACCTCGCTCGACGGCACGGTCGACATGCTCAACCCGATGGCGTCGCGGCTCCTGATGCCGCTGGCCACCGCGCAGGGCCTGGACAACCTGTTCGACGTGCTGGCGCCGGTGGCGCCGCATCTGGCGTCCATGGTCGAAGCATTCCTGGAACCATCCGGCATGATCTGCGAAGGCCTGCGCCTGCCGGTGGGCGTGCCGCACGCCGCCAGCGGCAGCCTGCAGGTGCTGGCACTGAACCTGATGAAGCTCGACCCCGAACGCCTGATGGCGACCGTGGCCGATGCCACGTTCGAAGTGCAGCGCGAGCAGGAAGTGCTGTCGCGCCGCCTGCGCAATGCCGCGCGCACCGACGCACTGACCCGCATGCCCAACCGCGAGGCGGTGCGCGACGCGCTGCAGCACCTGCTGGCGCAGCCGGTGTCGGACTTCGGCTTCGCGGTACTCACCCTCAATTGCGACCGCTTCCGCCAGCTCAACGACAGCCTGGGCCAGGCCGTCGGCGACCATCTGCTGATGCACATGGCCGATCGCCTGCGCGGCGCGCTGCGCCCGGCGCTGGGGCGGATCGAACCGGGCACCCAGAGCGGGCAACTGGCGGCCCGCACGGGCGGCGACGAATTTGTCGTCCTGCTGGATGGCCTGCGCGGACGCGCCGATGCCGAGCGCATCGCGCTGCGCCTGCTCGATGCGCTGGCGGAGCCGTACGTGGTCGACGGCCATGACATCGTCTGCGGCGCCAGCGTCGGCATGGCCTGGAGCATGGACGACCCGGACATCGCCCTGCGCGAGCCGGACGACGTGCTGCGCGACGCCGGCATCGCGATGGTCGAGGCCAAGCGGGCCGGCGGCAACCGCCACGTCGTGTTCGCGCCGAGCATGCGCGAGCGCGCCGCGCGCCGCGCCGGCATCGAGGCCGAACTGCGTCAGGCGCTCGTCGAAGAACAGCTGTTCGTCGTGTACCAGCCGGTAGTGCGGCTGCTGCCCTGCGGCGGCGTCGATTACGCTGCCGGCGTCGAGGCGCTGGTGCGCTGGCGCCATCCTGTGCGCGGTATCGTGCCGCCGATCGACTTCATCGAAGTGGCCGAGGAATGCGGCCTCATTGGCCTCCTGGGCGACTTCGTTCTCGAACGCGCCTGCCGCGACTTCCTCGCCTGGCGCGCACGCCTGGGCGAGCGCGCGCCTGGCCTGATGGCAGTGAACCTGTCGCGCGCACAGCTGGCGCAACCGGGATGGATCGACGGCGTGCGCCGGATCCTGCACGACACCGGCATGCCGCCGGGCTGCCTGCAGCTGGAGGTGACCGAGAGCCTGGCCGCGCAGGGCCAGGACATCCAGCAACGCCTGCACGACCTGAAGGCGCTGGGCATCAAACTGGCGCTGGACGATTTCGGCACCGGCTACTCGTCGTTGTCGAGCCTTCATCTGCTGCCGGTGGACACGGTCAAGATCGACCGCTCGTTCGTCTGCCAGGCGGATACCAGTGCCCACCACAGGGTGCTGATCGAAGCCACCGTCAAGGTCGCACGCAGCCTGGGCATGACGACGGTGGCCGAAGGCATCGAGACGCAATCGCAGCTGGACGTGGTGCGCAGCCACCTGTGCGACAAGGTGCAGGGTTACTTCTACAGCCGGCCCTTGCCGGCGACCGAGCTGCTGGCCTGGCTGGCCAGTCACGAGGCAGCCATCCACTGATCGCAATTACGCCTGCGCTGACGTGCGCTGGGCGTGTCGTCCTACAAGAATGGACTCTGTGTTCCTATGGGTCTAAACCCGTGGTTGCTTGATGATAAGACAACTTAATCATCACGGAGACAACCATGACACGCACCCTCGGAACCGCACTGATCGCAGGCATGATGGCATTCGGCCTGGCCGCATGCGATACCCCAAGCAAGACCACCGATTCGATGAGCGGCTCGAGCAGCACGATGTCGACGACCGGCTCGGTGCAGACCCCAAGCACGACCGCAGGCCAGGGCAGCTGGAATTCGGGCGCCACCGGCGCCACCGGCGTCAACAGCGCATCCGGCACCACCAGCAACAACGAGCCAGTGACCAACTCGGCAACCGGCCGCTGATCGACAGCGCAGGCGCACCATTCCACCCGCGCCACCGCGCGCGCGTGGGGGTTCGGGCGGCCTCCTTCACTGGTAGCCGCATCCGGCCATGCCATTCACCCCACAAGGAGAAATGCTATGAAAACGCTTCACACTGCACTCATTGGCGGCATGTTTGCCTTCGTCCTGGCCGGTTGCAATACGACCGACACCATGGGCACCAGCAGCAGCACCGGTTCGTCCTCGATGGGCACGACGGCATCCGGTTCCACCGGTAATCCGACCGTCGATGCGCAGATGGGCATGGCGCCAACCGATACCGCCACCGGCACTGCAGCCACGCCAACCAACACCGGTCACACGACCACCAGTTCGGATACGAAGCAGTAATCGCCGTTGCGCATGGCCGGGCTCCCGGTCTTGCGTGGCACTGGCGCTGTAGAATCGCGCCATGCCCACCTCTTTTGTGATTCCCTCCCCATGAAACGCTGGCTCGCACGCCTGTTCGGCGCCGCGCCCGCAGGGCCGGTCGACCTCGCACTTTCCCCGTCCACAATGCCTGCGGCCGATGCACTGTCCATGCCGGCCCTTGATGACCAGCCGGCACTGGACCTGGATCTCGCCTTCTTCCACTGGCTGGCCGGGCCGCACATTGCCGGCGCGGCGGGCGACGAAACCCTGGTGCTCGACGAGTTGACGCGGCTGACACGGGATCCACTCGCAGCAAGCGCCCTCGTTCCGCGCGTACCAGCCGTGATTCCGCAAGTGCTGCGCAGCCTGCGCGACGACACCGGCTCGCCGGCCGACCTCGCGCGCCTGGTGGCACAGGACGCGGTCCTGGTGGCCGAGGTGATCCGCGAAGTCAACAGCCCGTACTACCAACCCGGCGCACCCGTGCGCAACCTGGAAGGCGCGCTGCTGCTGCTTGGGCAGAACGGCTTGCGCATGCTGCTGGCGCGTGTGGCCTTCCGGCGGATCATCAGCCTGCAGACCAGCCGCCTGGCGCGCCTGGTCGCGCCGCAACTGTGGAGCCAGTCCGAGAAATGCGCGCAGGCCGCCAGTCTGCTGGCGCAGGGTCACGGCGCCGATCCGTTCGAGGCCTATCTCGCGGGCCTGATGCACAACGTTGGACTGGTCGTGGCCCTGCGCGTGATCGATGGCCTGGTACCGAGCGGCGGCTTGCCCGACAGCGACGCCTTCGGACTGCGCCTGGTGCAGGCGGCGCGCCAGATGTCGGCGGGCATCGCGGGGCAATGGGAACTGCCCCCGGCGATTGTCCATGCGATTGCCCATATCGGCGATGCTGCGACGCCCGCCGCCAGCCTGCCTGCCGCACTGGGCGAGGCCGATGGCCTGTCCAAGCTTTACATGCTGGCCCAGGGCGGGCAGCCGGCATTCGTGGCTGCCGTGGCGGCGCTGCCCGATAGCCTGCGCCAGATCTACGATTCCTTCAACGACACTGACCGCGCCGGTCAACAGGACGCCTGAATGCCATTTCCCATCGAAGAAAAACTCGTGATCGGTGTCGCCTCCAGCGCCCTTTTCGACCTGTCCGATTCGCACCAGGTCTATCTGGACGACGGGCCGGAAGCCTACCGCAGCCACCAGGAACGCCAGCGTGACGTGATCCTGGCGCGCGGCGTCGCGTTCCCGTTCATCCGGCGCTTCCTGAGCCTGAACCGGTGTTTTCCACAGCAGGCGCCCGTCGAGGTGGTGCTGTTCTCGCGCAATTCGCCCGAAACAGGCCTGCGCGTGATGCGCTCGATCGCCCACTATGGCCTGGACATTTCGCGCGCCGTGTTCATGAGCGGCAAGTCGCCCTATCCGTATCTGCCGGCCTTCAACACGGCGCTGTTCCTGTCGGCGAACGAGGACGACGTCAAGAGTGCGATCGCGGTCGATTACCCGGCCGGCCTGGTGCTGCCATCGGGCATCGCCGATGAAGACACCGACATCGAACTGCGCGTCGCCTTCGACTTCGATGGCGTCATTGCCGATGATGAATCCGAAGCAGTCTACAAGCGCAACAACGACCTGAGCGAATTCCACGCCCATGAAACCCTGCACATGGCGCGCCCGCACCAGCCAGGCCCGCTGGCCGGGATGTTTCGCAAGCTGGCGATGCTGCAGCAGCTGGAACACGCCGCCCAGCAGGCCGACCCGGACTACCGCCGGATCGTGCGGATCGCCATCATCACCGCGCGCAGCGCGCCGGCGCACGAGCGCGTCGTCACCACCCTGGGCAGCTGGGGCGTCTCGGCCGACGAGACCTTCTTCCTGGGCGGGATGGACAAGGCGCGCGTGCTGTCGGTGTTCAAGCCGCACATCTTCTTCGACGACCAGCTCACCCACCTCAAGTCCGGCCCGGGCGGTACGGTGCCGATGGTGCACGTGCCGTTTGGTGTGGCCAACCGGCGCATCGTCGAGGGCTCTTAAAGTGGCGGCAGCGCCATCAGGCGGTCGAGTTCAGGCTGCATTGCCTTCGCCCAGATCGTGTAGCCCGCTTCATTCGGATGCAGCAGGTCGGGCATGATCGTTTTGCTCAAGGTGCCGTCCGGCGTCAGGAACGCACGGTTCACGTCCAGGAACACGATCCGGTTGCCATCGGCCAGCGCCGGTAGTTGCGCATTGATCGCGTCGTTGGTGCGCCGGAGCAGGCTCTCGGGCGTCGCGTCCCGCGGGAAGATCGCCACCAGCAGGATGCGTGTGCGCGGCAGGCGCTGCCTGATCTCGTCGAGAGTGCGGCGGATGCCCGCCACCGTGCTGGCCGGGAAATCGCCGCGCAAGCCGGTGTTGTTGGTGCCGATCATCAGCACCGCCACCTTCGGATCGAGACCGTCGACGGCGCCGTTCTGTAACCGCCACAACACGTTTTCGGTGCGGTCGCCGCCGAAGCCGAGGTCCAGCGCGTCGAATCGCGCATAACGCTCCTGCCAGACGGGCGCCCCTTCCTTTTCCCAGCCCTGTGTGATCGAGTCACCGATGAACACCAGTTGCGGGCTACGGGCCTCGCGCACCATCTGCTTCGCGTCGGCCAGCTTCTGGCGATGACGGGGCAGCCACCAGTCGATTGACCACGCTTCGTCGAGCCTGGCCGGCGTGACCGCCACCGTGCGCCAGTCCGGGCAGGCCGTATTCGGCGTGCCGCCCGGTGCAATGACCACGTTGGCGATGCTGACCTGACCGCTGCCCGTGCCTTCCAGTGCAAAGGGCCTGGCCACCTGCGAGAAATCGTCGCCGTCGCGCGCGAAGCACGACAGCGCCAGCACGACGCGCTGCCAGCCCTTGCCCTGCGCGGCGCGCCCCGGGAGCACGTACGGCACCTGGCGCTCGCAGCCAGCCCCGCATCCCACTTTGACCACGAGGCCACCGGCGCCCAGCGCATCGACCTTCAGGTCAAAGCCCAGCGTACCGCGCGCAAGGAATGGCCGCAGGTCCTGCGGGGCCGTCTGCAGCGCCACGCCGCTTTTCCAGATCTGGCGCCACTGCAGCGCAAGCGCGGCGCCGCCATCGGCCCGCTTGCTGCGCGCGAGCGCGATGGCGCTGTCCGGGAAGGTCGTGCGCAGCGCCGCGTCGGCGGTCACCGCGTCGCCTGCCAGCAGGTGCGTGGTATCGGGGGCCAGCGCCAGGATCTCGACGCCGGGCCGCGCCACATCGTCAAACAACACCACCGCTGCCGGCGGCGCCGCGCCGGCGGCTGCGCACAGGAACGACGTACACAGTATCGACAAACTGGCCAGTCCAGGGCGCATGGGGTCTCCGTCATATTGGTATGGGAACGCTATCATGCGCGACTTTCCGGGCCCCGGCAACCGCGTCAGGCGTGACAGATCCAGCCGCGAAACGCACCGCCCGCATAGAACACCTCGATGTCGTCGAAGCCGGCCTCGCGCAGCAGCGCTTCGTCCTGCGCCGGCCCGAGCACGTGCAGGTCACGGGCCATGACTTCGCGCCGGCGCTGCGCCATGGCCGGGTCGACGCCGCTGGCGATCCCGAACGCCGCATCGCGCGCCAGCCAGCGCGCGCGCCCGGCGGCATCCAGACCGGCGCTCAGGTGCATGACGACGAACGGACTGCCGGGGCGCAGACGGGCATGGATTGCACGCAGCGCGTGACTGCGCTCCGGCGCCGGCATGAAGTGCATCGTCAGCAGGCACGCCGCAGCATCGAACGGGCCCGCGGGCGCCGCATCGATGAACCCTTCGTGCAGGCGGATGCGGGCGGCGTGCGCCGCCGTGGCCTGCCTGGCCAGCGCCAGCATCGGCGCCGATGGATCCACGCCATCGAAGTGCCAGCCCTGCTGGCCATCGGCGAACGCGGTGAGTTCCAGACCGCCCCCGGCGCCCAGCACCAGCACGCGGGCGTCGTGCGGCGCGCGCTCGGCCAGCAGCACACGTGCCATGCGCTGCATGTCGACGAAGCCGGGCACGAAGCGCGGCGGCCCGTCGGCATAGCTGGCGACTGCGGCCGGATCTGAAAAAGACATCGTGTTTCTCCTCGTTGGTCAGTGCAACGAACTTTCGTAACTACGATTATTACATCACTACTTGCGACGCAACCGCGATCCTGCTGGTGCGCGGCGGGGCGATGCGCGTTCGACTATAATTGACGTCCACTTTCCAGCGCATTTTTCACGGATACCTCAAGCACGCGGCATGCCTTTCGACCTCGAGAAACACCTCCCCAAAGCAGGCCATCGTTTCGTCCTGCCGCTCCTCCACGGTTCGTCCGACGCCTACGCGCTGGCGGTTGCCGCCCTCGCGCTCAAGGCCCAGGGCCAGATGCTCACCGTCGTCGTGGCCAATGCCAGCGATGGCCAGCGCCTGCTCGATGAAATCCCGTGGTTCGCCGACGGCAAGCTGGCCTGCCACCTGCTGCCCGACTGGGAAACGCTGCCATACGATGCGTTCTCGCCGCACCAGGATCTGGTGTCCGAACGCCTGGCCACGCTGCACGAGATCCGCAACGGCCAGTGCGACGTGCTGATGGTGCCGGCCACCACCGCGCTGGTGCGCCTGGCGCCGCCGTCGTTCCTGGCCGCGTACACGTTCTTCTTCCGCCAGGGAGAGCGCCTCGATGAAGCACGCCTGAAGGCGCAGCTGACGCTGGCCGGCTACACGCACGTGTCGCAGGTGATGTCGCCGGGCGAATATTCGGTGCGCGGCGGCCTGATCGACCTGTTCCCGATGGGCTCTGCCCTGCCCTATCGCCTTGACCTGTTCGGTGACGAGATCGAATCGATCCGCACGTTCGATGCCGACACCCAGCGCTCGCTGTACCCGGTGCGCGAAGTGCGCCTGCTGCCGGGCCGCGAATTCCCGATGGACGAAGCGGCAAGAACAGGCTTTCGCGGCCGCTGGCGCGAACGCTTCGAGGGCGACCCGTCACGCTCGCCGATCTACCGCGACATCGGCAACGGCATCGCCGCGGCCGGTATCGAGTACTACCTGCCGCTGTTCTTCGACACGACGTCGACGCTGCTGGACTACCTGCCCGACGGCACGCCACTGGCACTGGTCGGCGATATCGAAGGCGCCATCAACCGCTTCTGGATGGACACCGAGTCGCGCTACCGCTTCCTGAAAAGCGACCGTGAGCGCCCGATCCTGGAGCCGACCGAACTGTTCCTGAGCGCCGAGCAGTTCTTCACCTGCATCAAGCCGCACGGCCGCTGGAACATCGCGCGCGACCCGCTGGCACCGGCGTCCGAGCTGTCGGCGCCGATCCCCGACGTCGCCGTCAACCGCCGCCTGGACGATCCACTGGCCAGCCTGCGCACCTACCTCGAACGCAGCGACACGCGCGTGATGATCTGCGCCGATTCGGCCGGCCGGCGCGAAACGCTGCAGCAGTACTTCAGCGAATACAGGCTCGATCTGGTACCGGTCGAAGGCTTCGAGGGCTTCCGCGCGAGCGATGCCCGTCTGGCGCTGGGCGTGGCGCCGCTGCAGGCCGGCTTCGAGCTGCTCGATGCGGGCGCCGGCCACCTGGTCTTCATCACCGAGACCGAGCTGTATGCCGGTTCGGGCCGGCGCGCCGGCAAGAAGAAGCAGGAAGCGACGAGCCAGGTCGAGTCGATGGTGCGCGACCTGTCCGAGCTCAAGATCGGCGACCCGGTCGTGCACATCAACCACGGCATCGGGCGCTACATGGGCCTGACCAGCATGGACCTGGGCGAAGGCGAGACCGAGTTCCTGCACCTGGAATACGCGAAGGACACGAAGCTGTACGTGCCGGTGTCGCAGCTGCACGTGATCGCGCGCTACTCGGGCACGGCGGCCGAAGACGCGCCGCTGCATTCGCTCGGCTCGGGCCAGTGGGAAAAGGCCAAGCGCAAGGCCGCCGAGCAGGTGCGCGATACCGCCGCCGAACTCCTGAACCTGTACGCGCGCCGCGCGCTGCGGCAGGGCCACGCGTTCGAGTACTCGAACGTCGACTACGAAAACTTCTCGCAAAGCTTCGGCTTCGAAGAGACGCCCGACCAGGCCGAGGCGATTCACAACGTCATCAAGGACATGACGTCGGGCCGCCCGATGGACCGCCTGGTGTGCGGCGACGTCGGCTTCGGCAAGACCGAAGTCGCGCTGCGCGCGGCGTTCATCGCCGTCATGGGCGGCAAGCAGGTCGCGATCCTGGCGCCGACGACGCTGCTGGCCGAGCAGCATGCACAGACCTTCGCCGACCGCTTCGCCGACTGGCCCGTGAAGATCGCCGAGCTGTCGCGCTTCCGCACCGGCAAGGAGATCAACAACGCGATCAAGGGCATGGCCGACGGCACGCTCGACATCGTGATCGGGACCCACAAGCTGCTCTCGCCCGACGTGAAGTTCACGCGCCTGGGCCTGGTGATCATCGACGAGGAGCACCGCTTCGGCGTGCGCCAGAAAGAAGCGCTGAAATCGCTGCGCGCCGAAGTCGACGTGCTGACGCTGACCGCCACGCCGATCCCGCGCACGCTGGGCATGGCGCTGGAAGGCTTGCGCGACTTTTCGATCATCGCCACCGCGCCGCAAAAGCGCCTGGCGATCAAGACCTTCGTACGCAGCGAAGACGGCTCGATCATCCGCGAGGCCTGCCTGCGTGAACTCAAGCGCGGCGGCCAGATCTACTTCCTGCACAACGAAGTCGACACCATCGAAAACCGCCGCGCGATGCTGCAGGAGCTGCTGCCGGAAGCGCGCATCGGCGTGGCGCACGGCCAGATGCACGAGCGCGACCTCGAAAAAGTCATGCGCGACTTCGTGGCGCAGCGCTTCAACATCCTGCTGTGCACGACCATCATCGAGACCGGCATCGACGTGCCGACCGCGAACACGATCATCATGCACCGCGCCGACAAGTTCGGCCTGGCGCAGCTGCACCAGCTGCGCGGGCGCGTGGGCCGCTCGCACCACCAGGCGTATGCCTACCTCCTGGTGAGCGACGTGCAGAACCTGACCAAGCAATCGCAGCGCCGCCTGGACGCCATCCAGCAGATGGAAGAACTGGGCAGCGGCTTCTACCTGGCCATGCACGATCTGGAAATCCGGGGTGCGGGCGAAGTGCTCGGCGAGAACCAGTCCGGCGAGATGCTGGAGATCGGCTTCCAGCTATATTCGGACATGCTCAACGAAGCGGTACGCTCGCTCAAGGCCGGCAAGGAACCCGATCTGGCGGCGCCGCTGTCGTCGACCACCGAAATCAATCTGCACGTACCGGCGCTGCTGCCGGCCGACTACTGCGGCGACGTGCACGAGCGCCTTTCGATCTACAAGCGCCTGGCCAATTGCGAAACGCTTGACCGCATCGACAGCATGCAGGAGGAGCTGATCGACCGCTTCGGCAAGCTGCCCGAGCCCGTGAAAGCGCTGGTCGAAACGCACCGGCTGCGCATCGCCGCCAAGGCCGTGGGCATCGTCAAGATCGACGCCCACGGTGAAGCGGCCAGCCTGCAGTTCATGGAAAAGCCGCCCATCGATCCGATCAAGATCATCACGCTGATCCAGAAGAACCGCCACGTCAAGCTGGCAGGCCAGGACAAGCTGCGCATCACGGCCAGCATGCCCGACCTGTCGGCACGCGTGAACCAGATCAAACAGACCATCAAACAACTACTCGCATGAACACGACGATGAATCTGGTGCTGCAAGGCCCGCAGGCCGATCCCGCCACGCTGGCGCGCCTGGCGCAACTGGCCAACCCGCAACGCACCACGGACGTGGGTGCGCATGCGCTGCGCTGTGAAGGCGTGACGTTCAGCGCCGACCTGAAAACCCGTGTCGACGCCGCCGCGTTCGAGGCTGGCGTGGACGCCACCTTCATCGCGGCCGGCCGCTCAATCGCGGATGTGCGCCTGGTGGCGATGGACATGGACTCCACGCTGATCACGATCGAGTGCATCGACGAAATCGCCGACATGCAGGGCCTCAAGCCGCAAGTGTCCGAGATCACCGAGGCGGCGATGCGGGGCGAGCTCGATTTCTCGGAAAGCCTCAGGCGCCGCGTGGCTTTGCTTGAGGGACTGGATGCGGGCGCGTTGCAGCGGGTGTACGACGAGCGACTGCGCATTTCGCCGGGAGGCGAGGCGATGCTGCACGCCGTGCAGGCGGCTGGTATCAAAACGCTGCTGGTGTCGGGCGGGTTCACCTTCTTCACCGAGCGGCTCGGCGCGCGTCTCGGCCTGGATTACACGCACGCGAACGTGCTGGAGATCGAGGACGGCAAGCTGACCGGCCGGGTGGTCGGCGGGATCGTCGATGCCGAGGAAAAGAAGCGCACCGTCGAACGCGTGTGCGCGGAACTGGGTATCGCGCCATCGCAGGCGGTCGTCATGGGCGACGGCGCCAACGACCTGAAGATGATGAGCATTGCCGGGCTGTCGGTGGCGTTTCGCGCCAAGCCGGTCGTGCGTGCGCAGGCCGATGTGGCGCTGAATTTTTCCGGGCTCGATGGCTTGCTGACGATTCTCAGGTAATGAGCGGCAGCATCCACGCGCCGGATTTCTACTGGCTGTAACACCTTGTAAAACCGCGCGCCGCCTTGCCAGCAAGCTCGTATGATGGCTTAATCAGGAGGAGCGCCATGAAAAATCTCGCCATCATTATCGTGTCTCTGGGTGCGCTGGCCGGCTGCGCCGCGCCCGGCCCCTATTACAGCAACCAGGGTTACGCCCAACCGGCAGACCCGAGCCAATGGCGCGTGGTGTCGGTGACGCCAGTGCCAGTCGGTACAGGTGCGCGTGTGGCATCGTCGGGCGGCACCACCGTCACATCGACCCCGTTACCGGCAACCACGTACTCGACGCCCTATTACACGCCGCAGCAGCCGGTCTACGTCCAGCAGCAACCCGTATATATCCAGCAGCAGCCGGTCTACGTGCCGCAGCCGGTGTATGTCGAACAACCGAACTACTGGTACCCGCCGATCTCGATCGGACTGGGCTTCGACTTCGGCCGCAGCAGCTGGCGCGGCCATCGTGGCCGGGGCTGGGGTGGCAGTATCGGGACCCACTTCCCGTACCGCAGATAATGCGCAGCAAAGCCGGCAAATGCCGGCTTTTTTCATGCAAAAAAGCCGGGGTCAGGTCTGACATTCGGACACGATCTCGGCAGTTGGCTGTCGAAACCAGATGGCACTAAGCCATTCTATTCCTGCTCGAAAAGCCATTGAACGTGGACAAGGCTGAGTTCGTGTCTGAATGTCAGACCTGACCCCGGCTGTGCCACATATTCGCGCTCACGACAAATCGTGCAAATCTTTCTGCAGTGCTGGCTGCACCGAGAACTTGCTGAACTGCACCTCCAGACCGCCACGCTTTGGCGTGCAGCACATGGGGCCGACAAGGTAATGGTCCGCGACGGGAAATGGCGCCAGGCGTAGCAATGGCCAGACGATGCCATCAACCGAATACTGCGCCCTGACGGTGCCGGAACCAATGGTGACGCGGATCCAGAACCCGTCACTGATGGATGGCGCAGGCATTACCGCCCAGTCAGACTTTTCGTTCGTCAACACGGTACTGAGCATCAATTGACCGTCCGAGAACTCCACACCGATCTTGATCCAGCGGGTCTCGTCGATCCTTACCATCAAGCCCGCCTGGTCGTACAACGCCTGAAAATCCGCCCGCACGTGCAGTTGGGCGGTGAACGCATGATCGACAGGCCTGCCAAAGAAATGGCCATTGTCGTGAATAAAATCGTATTCGGTGATGCGCCAGAAGTCCGTATTTTCGCTGGTGACGACTTTCAGTGTGTCTTGGTCGATCTGATATTCGGGTGGCGTTTCAAGCCATGTGCATTCTTCGAACATGTCATTTCTCTTTCGTACTGCTTCGCTGCTTCACTCAAACGCATGTGCCCAGGAAAAAACGGGGGTCAGGTCTGACATTCGGACACGATCTCGACAACAGGATAGTCAAACCCCGCTGGCATCGGGCAATGCTAATGCTGATCAAGGTACCATTTTAAGTGCCCAAGGCTGAGGCCGTGTCCAAATGTCAGACCTGACCCCAGCTCTAAGGCTGAGGCCGTGTCCGAATGTCAGACCTGACCCCGGCTCTAAGGCTGAGGCCGTGTCCGAATGTCAGACCTGACCCCGGCTTTGTGAGCCCGGCTTTGACCTCGACTGTACAATCTGCCAAGCAAACGCGATTTGTGGATTAACTGCCGAACAGGTCGTGCGCGTCGAGAATGGCCCAGGCGATCTCGGGCCGCAAGGTCAGGCAGCGCCGCACCGCGGCTGGTACCGACTGCCGCACTTTTTTGCACAGACCGGGGCGGTCTTCCAGCACAATCACGATGCCGCGCACGCTGCGCACTTCGTTCGGTCCCGGCGCGATATGCAGCGTGGCGCCGATGTTCTTGTGGATCAGCCCCTGCACGTGCTGCAGATCGGCGAAACTGTCGATGCGCTCGATCCGTTCGATGAGCTTGAGCTCTTGCTGGCGCGTGATCATCAATGGGCGCTGGTCCAGTTCCGGGTCGGCCAGAACGCGCGCGCGATCGCAGACGCAGGCGCCTGGTGGGCACTCGACACGCAGGGGCACGGCGGCAGCGACACTGCCGGCGATTGGGCCCGACTCTGACTGGACGGTACTGGATACGTTCACACGGGTGGCGCCATGACGTTGTGACCTGCTGATTCTACCCTGCCCCGGCCGCCCAAGTCATCGCCATCCCGCCCCAACAGTTCGAGCGCATTGGGCACGGCGGCGCCCCCGGCCGTGTTATCGAAGATGCACCACACCGTCCGACCCGCCCCCAGATCGCGATCGATATGGCTGCGCCAGCGGGCAATCTCCTCGTCCGGATACGCCGAATAATAGATGCGTGGCGCGCCGTGCAGCCGTATGTAGACCTCGGTATCGCTCGTCGGCACGTGTTCCCCCGACTGGCCCGCAGCAGGGTCAGCGATCACGCGGATCACGCCGCACTCCCGCAATGTCGCCGTGGCAGCCTCCGAAAACCAGCTTGCGTGCCGCGCTTCGAACGCGATGCTGCAGCTGAAACGCGCACGCACCTGCCCGAAGAATGCATGCGCCAGCACGTCGTCGAAACCAAAGCGCGGGGGCAGCTGGATCAACAGGCAGCCCAGCTTGTCGCCCAGCATCCCAGCCTCGCCCTGGAACCGGTCGAGCAGCGTGTCGACATCACGCAGCCGGGCGTCGTGCGTGATCGCGCGCGGCACCTTGACCGAGAAGCGGAAGTGCTCAGGCACGCTGGCGGCCCAGCGCGCATAGGTCTCGGGTTTGTGCGGCCGGTAGAACGACGAATTGATTTCCACTGCCGGGAACACAGCGGCATACCGCTCGAGGTGGCTGCCTTCCGCCGGAAACGCGCCGAAGTCCTTGCTTGCAAGGCTCCAGCCGGCGCAACCGGTCAGCAGGCGGCCAGGCATATTCTGCTCAGGCATGCGATCGTCTCATTTCTATTATTGCAACCATTCTACCGACCGAAGGCAGCGCGCGGCGCATGGCAAGGCTGGCGACGTGCAGGCGACGCCCATGCCGGCCCCCGCTTACAATAACGGCATCATATCGACCGGAGGACGCCAGCATGACCGAACCAACCCACATCGTTTGCCCGCACTGCGACGCCGTCAACCGCATGCCGCAGTCACGCCTGCAGGACGCGCCGACCTGCGGCAAGTGCGCTCAGCCGCTGTTCACGGGGCGCCCGCTGGACGTCGACAGCGCGCGTTTCGAACGGCATATCGGCCGCAACGATATTCCTGTGCTGGTGGACTTCTGGGCCGAATGGTGCGGCCCGTGCAAGATGATGGCGCCGGCGTATGCCCAGGCAGCCACGCAACTCGAGCCGGCGGTGCGCTTGCTGAAAGTGGACACCGAGCGCGCGCAGGACCTGTCGGCGCGCTTTGCGATCCGCAGCATCCCGACGCTGGCCCTGTTCAAGGGCGGCCGCGAAATCGCGCGCCAGTCCGGCGCGATGGATGCAGTGCGCCTGAGCGCCTGGGTGCGCCAGCACATCGGGTAAAACGGAGAGGCAGCCACCGGGGATCGTGCTGCTACAATGGCAACAAAGGGGGTTGTCCCCGTAACAGGAGACGGTATGTCGCAAGAACTGATTCTGGAACGAAGCGTTGAAGACAGCAAGCACTGGGCGCGCATCCTGTATGTGATCCATGCGCTGACGTTCTTCTTTTCGCTCGGCATGCTGTCGATCGTGCCGGTGATCGTCAACTACATCAAGCGCCCGGAAACCGTTGGCACGATGGTCTACAGCCATCACACGTGGATGATCCGCTCGTTCTGGTGGTACGTCGTGTGGATGGCGATTGGCGCCGTGCTGTTTGCCACCATCATCGGGATCCCGGGCGCCTGGGTCGTCTGGTTCGTCGTGTGGGTCTGGAAAGCGTATCGCCTGATCCGCGGCTTCATTGACCTGAACAACAACCGCGCGATGCCCGTATAAAGCAATGGGGCCAGCGGCCCCATTGTTCACAGCGTATCGAAGGCCCGTGCCAGATCGGCGATCAGGTCGGCCGGGTCTTCCAGCCCCACATTGAAGCGCACCAGCACCCCGCCCTCCCACCGGTCACGCAAGCTCTTGACCCGGTACGGCATCACGAGACTGTTCGGCCCACCCCAGCTATAGCCGATGCCGAACAGCGTCAGCGCATCGACCATGCGATCGACCTGCGCCTCGTCGAAGCGCGCATCGAACACCACCGAGAACAGGCCGCCCGCGCCCGTGAAGTCGCGCTGCCAGAACGGATGGCCGGGGCAATCCTCGAACGCCGGATGCAGCACCTTCGCGATCTCGGGCCGCGCCTTGAACCAGGCGGCCAGTTCGCGCGCGCTGGCGTCGTGCCGCTCGAAGCGCATCTTCATCGTCGGCAAGCCGCGCTGCACCAGATACGCATCGTCGGGACTCACGCCCAGGCCCAGGCGCATGTGCGCCAGCGCCAGGCGATCGTTCAGTGCCCGGTCGCGCGTGATCACGGCGCCCATCAACAGGTCGGCGCCACCGGACTGGTATTTGGTCAGCGCATGCATGACGATGTCGGCGCCAAGGTCGAACCCGCGCAGCGCCAGGCCTGCCGACCACGTGTTATCGAGCGCCACCAGCACGCCCCGCGCGTGCGCCGCGTGGCACAGGGCCGGCAGATCGGGCACTTCCATCGACACCGAGCCCGGCGCCTCGGCCCACAGCAGCCTGGTGTTCGGCTGGATCAGCGCGGCGATGCCGGCACCGATCATCGGGTCGTAGTAACGCGCGGTGACGCCGAAATCCGCGCTGAGCCAGCGGCCCAGTTCACGGTTCGGGTTATAGACGTTCTCGGGCAACAGGACATCGTCGCCGCTCTTGAGCAGCGCGAAGTCGACCATCGCGATCGCGGCCAGGCCCGAGGGCGTGAGCAGGCAATGGTTGCCGCCCTCGATCTCGGCCAGCTTGCCTTCCAGCGTGAAGGTGGTCGGCGTGCCGTGCAAGCCGTAGGTGTAGCCAGTCTTGTCTTTCCACTGGCTTGCCCGCATCGCCGCCGTGTTTGCAAACAGCACGGTGGACGCGCGGTGCGTCGCCGGCGGGAAGGCATCGAACCCCGCCGGTGCGACATAGTCGCTATGCACCAGCGTGGTCTGGATCGACTTGGGGCTCATGGGCTTAGTAGCTTAGACGGGATTGGCCCACAGATCGTGCGCATCGGCCTTCGTGATGACGACATCGGCGAACTGGCCGACGACCAGTTTGCTCTTGCCCGGCACGAGCGGCCGCTTGATGTGCACGACACCGTCGATTTCCGGCGCATCGGCGCTGGAGCGGCCGATCGCTTCGCGCGCGCCCACTTCGTCGATCAGCACGCGCAGGGTCTTGCCGACCTTGGCCTGCAGGCGCTTGGCCGAGATCTCTTCCTGCAGCAGCATGACGCGCGCGCGGCGCTCTTCACGCACTTCTTCCGGCACCGGATTGTCCAGCAGGTTCGCGGTTGCGCCTTCGACCGGCGAATAGGCAAAGCAACCCAGGCGGTCGATCTGCGCTTCTTTCAGGAAGTCGAGCAGGTACTCGAATTCGGCCTCGGTCTCGCCCGGGAAGCCGGCGATGAAGGTCGAACGGATCGTCAGGTCCGGATTCATCGAACGCCATTTCAGGATGCGCTCGAGATTGCGCTCGCCGCTGGCCGGGCGCTTCATGCGTTTCAGGACATCCGGGTGCGCGTGCTGCATCGGGATGTCGAGGTACGGCAGCACGTGGCCATCGCCCATGAACGGGATCGCATGGTCGACGTGCGGGTATGGATAGACATAGTGCAGGCGCACCCACGCGTCGTACTGGCGCGCGAGCTGGCCCAGCGCTTCGACCAGCTGCGTCATGTGCGTCTTGATCGGGCGGCCATTCCAGAAACCGGTGCGGAACTTGACGTCCACGCCGTAGGCACTGGTGTCCTGCGAGATCACGAGCAGTTCCTTGACGCCCGACTTGAACAGGTTCTCGGCTTCGACCAGCACTTCGTCGATGCGGCGCGACACCAGGTCGCCGCGCATCGACGGGATGATGCAGAAGCTGCAGCGGTGGTTGCAGCCTTCGGAAATCTTCAGGTAGGCGTAGTGCTTCGGCGTGAGTTTCACGCCGTGGTCCGGCACCAGGTCGATGAACGGATCGTGCGGTTTCGGCAGGTGCAGGTGGACCGAGTCCATCACCTCGGCCAGCGCATGCGGGCCGGTCACGGCCAGCACCTTCGGGTGCACCTTGGTGATGATGTCGTCGCCCGCGGCGTCTTTCTTGGCGCCCAGGCAGCCGGTGACGATTACCTTGCCGTTTTCGGCCAGCGCTTCGCCGATGGCGTCGAGCGACTCCTGCACGGCGGCATCGATGAAGCCGCAGGTGTTGACGATGACGAGGTCCGCCCCGTCGTACGAGTTGGCAGTCTGGTAGCCTTCGGCGCGCAACTGGGTCAGGATCTGCTCGGAATCGACCAGCGCTTTCGGGCAGCCAAGCGAGACAAAGCCGACCTTCGGCGCGACCACACCGGGCATTGGCGCCGGAATGATGATAGCGGGCGCCTTGGCTGCGGCAGCCACGCTGCTGGAGTTGGCGGAAGGACTACGACGAAGTTCAGTCATGGGCAGCGGAAAAGTGTTTGGGCAATCCGCGATTGTACCTGAACCGGGCCTCGAAGGTGAGGCCCTGGTGCCCGAATGCCGGGTGGTTTATTTCTTGTCGGTCGGCGGTGGGGTCATGCCCGGGAACGGGAACACGCCAAACATGGCCTTGCTCTGGCTCTGCATCTGTTCCTGCATCTGGATGAACAGGTTCTTGCTCTGGTCGATGTAGTTGTTCATCATGCCCTGCATCATCGGGCCCTGAACGTTCATGAACTGGGTCCACATCTCGGGGCTGAATGGCTTGCCCTCGATGGCGCCGGCGGCGTTGCTGGTGAACTTGTTCTGGATGTCGGTGAAGGCCTGGACGTTCTTTTCCAGGTACGAGCCCATCATGCCCTGCATCGCGTGGCCGTAGTAGCGGATGATCTGCGACAGGACCGAGCTCGAGAACATCGGCACGCCGTTCGCTTCTTCTTCAAGAATGATCTGGAGCAGGATCGCGCGGGTCAGGTCTTCGCTGCTCTTGGCGTCGACCACGGTGAAGTCGTCGGCGTCGAGCACCAACTGCTTGACGTCCGACAGCGTGATATAGGAACTGGTCTGCGTGTCGTACAGGCGACGGTTCGGATATTTCTTGATCAGGCGTTCTGCACTCTTCTTCACACTGCTCATCTCTGTTTCCATGGTTTGCGGCGCCGCTTCATGAGCCGCGCACTTATGATTATTCTGGCCGGCGTGGCCGACTGGTCTCCACCCATCCACGGCCGGATCGACCGTGGGGATACCAGACACCTTACCACGCAATTGTGGCGGTTGCAGCAATTACCAGATGCATCACAAGTATGGCTTTTATGTCAATACATGACAGCGATGGCTAGTCGCCCCTGACCTGCACGTAGCGCCCCGGCGCTGGCTCTGACGGCGGATGGTCGCTGCTGCCGGCAGCGACAGGGGCCGGCACCTGCGCGCCGCCATGCTCGGCAAGGAAGTTCGCCCACGCCGGCCACCAACTGCCTTTGTGCTCTGCAGCACTCTCGAACCAGGCGGCATCCGTCTTCGGACGCGACTTGCCGCCCTTGTCGTTGACCCAGTAACTGCGCTTGTTTTTTGAGGCAGGGTTGATGACGCCGGCGATATGGCCCGACGCGCCCAGCACGAAGCGGTTCGCTTTCGGGTTCCGGGGATTGAGCAGCTGCATCGAGGCAAAGGCCGCCGTCCACGGCACGATATGGTCTTCCTTCGAGCCGTACACGAATACCGGCGCATCGATGGCGCCCAGGTCGACCGGGACACCGCACACCGTCAGCGCGCCCGGCTGCTTCAGCTTGTTCTCCAGGTACATATTGCGCAAGTACCAGCAGAACATCGGGCCCGGCAGATTGGTGCTGTCGGCATTCCAGTACAGCAGGTCGAATGCCGGCGGCTCCTTGCCCTTCAGGTAATTCTGCTGGACGTAGTTCCAGACCAGGTCGTTCGGGCGCAGCGACGAGAACGTGGTCGCCAGGTCGCGACCCGGCATCAGGCCACCGGCGGCGAGCTTCTGCTCGCGTAGCGCCACCTGGGTTTCATCGATGAAGACTTCGAGCACGCCGGCATCCGAAAAGTCCAGCAGCGTCGTCAGCAGCGACAGGCTGGCGGCTGGCTGGCGCCCGCGCGCGGCCAGCACGGCCAGCGCGGTCGCGGCAATGGTGCCGCCGACGCAGAAGCCGAACACGTGCGCTTTTTCTTGCCCCGTGATCTCGGCGACAACGTCGAGCGCGCGGATTGCGCCGTCTTCGACATAATCGTCCCAGCGCAGGTGCGACTGGCTGCGGTCCGGATTGCGCCAGGACACCATGAACACGGTATGGCCCTGCGCCACCACGTACCGCACCAGCGAATTTTCGGGCTGCAGGTCGAGGATGTAGAACTTGTTGATGCACGGCGGGATCATCACCAGCGGCACGCTGTGCACGTTCGGCGTCACGGGCGTGTACTGGATCAGCTGGAACAAGTCGTTTTCAAACACGACCTGGCCGGCCGTGTTGCCGACGTTGCGGCCCACTTCGAAGGCTGCTTCGTCGGACTGCGAAATGCGGCCCTTCTGCAGGTCGCTCAGCATATTGGCCAGGCCCTTGGTCAGGCTTTCGCCCTGGGTCTCGATCATGTGCTGCTGCGCTTCCGGGTTCGTCGCCAGGAAGTTGGCAGGCGACATCGCGTCGATCATCTGCTGCACGGAAAAGCGCAGCTTCTGCCGCTCGCGCGGGCCGACCTCGACCGCGTCGGCCATCGCCATCATGCATTCGGCATTCAGCAGGTACGAGGCCGCCGAAAACGCCGACAGCGGATTGCCGCGCCATTCGGCGGCGGCGAAGCGCCGGTCGCTCAGCTCTGGCGTCTTGCCCAGCATGACGTCTTGCCACAGCTGCGTTACTTTCTTGAGATAATCGTCGCGGATCGCTTCCATGCGCGCCGTGTCAATGCCGGCGCCGGCATCTTTCAGGAAGCCGGCCAGCGGACTGGCGCCGCCCGGGGCGGGCATCGCTGGCATGGTGGACATCATCGTCATCCAGGGTTGCCATGCGGCGGGATCGGTCCATTGGGTCAACCAGGCAGCGGCAAGTGCTTGTGGATCAGGCATGTTCATGTGGGCATCCGTTGTTAGAATCGCGTCTCTTCAACCAGGAACTACAACAAGGAACTACAGCATGTGGATCGTTGCCATTGCCTGGATATACGTTGTGGTGCTCATGGCGGCGACCGAACCGACCGTCGTGGCCGGCATCATGACGTTCGCGTTTTATTGCGCACTGCCATTATCCATACTTTTTTATATCACTGGCGCGAAACGGCGACGGCAGCGCGGGCGAACGCAGCAGTCACGGCGTCAGGTCGCTACGCGGCGTGAGTCGTCCGCAGACGACATGGATGACGGCGGCGGTGACGGCGACTGAGCCGTACCGCATCGCACGCCGGGACTAGTTGCACCAGATGAGACTGGCCTGGCGGCCGGTCACGCCATCGCGGCGATAGGAATAAAAGCGCTCCGGCGCACTGGCCGTACACAGCCCGCCACCATGCACGCGGTCGACGCCGTCACGCGCCAAGGTCAAGCGTGCCAGTGTGAACATGTCGGCAAGATATTTACCCGGTCGACCCGGGTAGGCCGTAAAGCAGGCACGTGTTGCGTCGCCGGGCAGCGCCGCGGCGAAGGCTGCCACCACGTCGTCGCCGACCTCGAACGCATCGGGCCCGATTGCCGGCCCCAGCCACGCCGTGATCTCGCCGGCGCCGGCCGCGCGCATCGCGCGCACGGTGGCACCCAGCACCCCACCGGCCAGGCCGCGCCAGCCCGCGTGCGCCGCGCCCACCACCTTGCCATCCAGATCGGCAAACAGCACCGGCAGGCAATCGGCAGTCAGGATGGCGCAGACGGCGCCAGGCATCGTGGCGATGCTGGCGTCGCCCGTGCGCACCGGCTGGCTTGGACCCACGGTGGCGGCGTCGACGACATCGGCGCCATGCACCTGGGCGATCCAGGCCGGACGGCCCGGCAGCCAGCCTTGCAGCATGGCGCGGTTGGCGGCGACAGCGTCAGGCGCGTCGTTCACGTGCAGGCCCAGATTCAGGCCCCCGCCACCCTTGCCGTCGTCGTACGGACCGACGGAGACGCCGCCATCGCGGGTGGTCGCCAGCGCGCCGACGGTTGTCGGCAAGTCAGGCCAATCGGGCCAGACCAGGGCCGACCGGTCCAGTGTGCTCATGCGCGGTAGGTGACGACGCCGTTGTCGTCGTCCGCTGCATCCTCGGTCGCGGTGCCGAACTCGCCCAGCTCCGGCTCTTCGATGCCTGCGCGCGCGATCAGTTCGGCGAAGTCGTCGGCCAGCGGCACGGTCCATTCGCACTGCTCACCGGTGGTGGGATGCACGAGACCCAGGCGGCGCGCCTGCAGCGCCTGGCGCGGGAACACCGGCGTCAGGTGACGCTTGCCGTAGACAGCATCGCCGACGAGCGAAAAGCCCAGCGACTGCATGTGCACGCGGATCTGGTGGGTGCGGCCAGTTTCGAGGCGGCAGCGCACCAGCGTGACGGGACGCCGATCGAGCTCGCCCGAAATGACGCGCTCGTAATGGGTGATGGCCGGCTTGGCGAACGGGCTGCTCGAGACCGCCATCTTGACGCGGTCTTTGGCATCGCGCCCCATCGGGCTGTCGATCGTGCCCGACAGGCGCGGCGTGCCCCACACCAGCGCGAAGTATTCGCGCTTGACGGTACGTGCCTGCAACTGGCGCACGAGATCGGTCTGGGCGGCCAGCGTCTTGCCGACCACCATCAGGCCACTGGTATCCTTGTCGAGACGGTGGACGATGCCGGCGCGCGGCACGCCGACCAGTTGCGGGCAGTGATGCAGCAGGCCGTTGAGCAGCGTGCCGGTCCAGTTGCCCGAACCCGGGTGCACGACGAGGCCCGCCGGCTTGTTGACGACCATGATGTCGTCGTCTTCGTACACGATGGTGAGATCCATCGCTTCCGGCGCGAACGCCGTGTCTTCAGGCGCAGCTTGTGGCACGACGACAATGGCTTCGTCGCCATAGGCCGTGTCCTTGCCCCGGGCCGGTTTACCGTCCACCGTGATGTGGCCGCTTTCGAACCATTGCTGCAGGCGGCTGCGCGAGAACTGGGGCACGAGGCCGGCCACTACCTTGTCGAGGCGCTGGCCGCAGTGTTCTTCTTGCAGCGCCAGGGTAATGGGCGACAGATCGGTGCCTGGCAACGGGACGAACCCGATCTCCAGTTCATCGTCAAAATCAGGGTCAATCGGTAAATCCGCCGGATTCGGCGCAGGAGTTAATATCACGTGAGTCCCATCGGCTATAATCAGCCGTTCGTTGAATCTAGGTAAAACATTTCTTGCAAAAAGCTATGCAAAAAAAATTGTCTGTGTTGGTCGCTACTTGCGCCCTCGTCGGTCTGTCGGCATGCAGTATGCTGCCAAAGGCCAAGGACGAGTCCAAAAACTGGTCGGCGGAGAAATTATACGCTGAGGCGCGCGAAGAGATGGCAGGTGGGCACTACGAAGCCGCAATCCCGTTGTTCCAGCGGCTCGAAACCAACTTCCCATTCGGCGTGTACGCAACACAAGCGCAGATGGAAGTGGCGTA
>Ga0308163_10001672_pt1 | contig 22821 bp, 11 predicted proteins | sample PhyTR1_FD_201037 | JGI IMG/M metagenome (GOLD analysis project Ga0308163, IMG submission 201037) | Phyllosphere microbial communities from UC Gill Tract Community Farm, Albany, California, United States - DLSLT.R1 | ecosystem: Host-associated > Plants > Phyllosphere > Unclassified | place: USA... | reverse complement strand
CCACGAGCTCGGGCACCGGGACCACGGCTGCTGCGGCCGAGGACGCGAGGTGCTCGTGGTCGAGCACCTGCGGCCAGCTGAGACGCAGCACGACGTCGTCGACTCCGAGCACCCGCCCGGTCGCCCCACCGAGCGGCACGAGCCGCTCCGGGTCCAGCCCGAAGCTGCGCGACGCCTCGCGCACCAGCCGGGCGACGTCCTGCTCGTCCATGACATTCCCCTCCCTGCGACAGACCGGTGTCGCGCAGACCGATCATCACCCATGGTGACTTCTCCCCCAGCCTCCCACGAGAATTCAGCCCCGTGACCTGCGCTCACGCGGCTACGATCGGCGTGCCTGCAGCCCTCCGGCCGCAGAGCCCCTCACGAGAGAAGGCACTCCCGCCATGTCGCCGTCCCTGTCCCGCCCCTCTGGCCTCTCCCTCCGCGGCCTGTCCGTCGTGGCACTGTCGGCCGTCGCTGCCCTCGCCCTGTCGGGCTGCTCCGTCTTCGACAGCTCGGGTTCCTCGAACGAGCCCCCGCGCGACGAGACGAACGGCCAGATCACCGAGACGGCCGACGCCGACGTCTTCTCCATCAAGGTCGGCGACTGCCTCGACTACGCGGCCCTCGGGTCGGGCGAGATCAACTCGGTCCCCGTCGTCCCCTGCGGCGAGCCGCACGACGGCGAGGTCTACGCGGAGACGTCGCTGCCCGACGGCGACTACCCCGGCGACGACGCCATCAGCGAGCAGGCGGACACCTACTGCTACGACCAGTTCGCGACCTTCGTCGGGATCCCCTGGGACGACTCGTCGCTCGACTACTCCCCGCTGACCCCCACGGCTGACAGCTGGGAAGGCTTCGACGACCGTCTGATCCAGTGCGTCGTCGCCTCGCAGGACGACGTCACCGAGTCCTTCAAGGGCTCGCAGCTCTGAGCTGCTCCGGACGACAGGCCACATGCCGCCCTACCTCTAGGTAGGGCGGCCCGTCGGCAGTCGCCGCTCTGCAGGGCTGGCTAGCGCCCGGTCGCGACCGGGAGCCAGACACGCATCGTCGACGGACCACGCTCTGCCCAGTCGTGGTACGCGATCAGGGGGATCGCGACAGGCGCGGTCTCCTCGGGCTCGGGGGTCGGCTCGAGACCTCTGCCGGCACTCTGACGGTACGGCCAGCCCTCTCGACCGCCGAGAACCCTCCACCCGCGAGCGACGACCCGACCGTCTTCGAGCGACAACCCGGCCGTGACGTCGACCTCGATCTCGGCCACGTCCGCTCCACCGATGTCGACAGACTCGAGGCAGAGCACCTCCGGACCACGCTCGACAGCGACGCACCCACGCACGGCGTCGACGTGCCGATCGGCGGTCACGTACCGCGGTGCGGTGTCGAGCTCGAGGGTGACGACGTCGCCGGCACTGAAGCGGCGGGTCACCGTCACCGTCCCGGCCTCGACCTCACGAGGACCGTCGCCGTCGTCCAGGACTGCGTGACGGGACCACTCCGGGACTCGCAGGCTCAGCGTCCACGGCCGGGTGGCGTCACTGTCGACGGTCACGGCGATCGTCCCGTCGACCGGATACCTGGTGTCGACAGTAAGCCGGACCGGCTCGCCGTCGGCCAGCTCGGTGCGGACCGTCGAGGGTGCGTACTGGTGGATCTGCACGCCGTCGTCCGTCGTGGTGACGAGGTACCCCGCGAGGCTCGCGAAGGTCCTGGCGACGTTCGGCGGGCAGCACGAGACCTCGAACCACGGTGCGCGGAGCGACGAGGACGCCCGGACGCTGGCCTCGTCGGTGCTCGCCGGGGTGCCGGGCACCCGCTGGTGCAGCGTGTTCGTGTAGTAGAAGGCTGTGCCCTCGGGCGACGGGGACGTGGCGACCACGTTGAACAGCGTGCGTTCGACGAGGTCGGCGTAGGCGGACGTGCCTGTCGCCAGCAGCAGGCGCCAGCTGGTCATCACAGACCCGATGCCCGCGCAGGTCTCGGCGTACGCACGGTCCGGCGGCAGCACGTAGTCCTCCCCGAAGGCCTCGTCCTGGTGGTGCGACCCCTGCCCGCCGGTGATGTAGGTCCGCCGCGCGACGGTGCGCGCCCACTGGCGCTCGAGGGCCGCGAGGAGGTCAGCGTCCTTCGTCTCGACCGCGACGTCGACAGCCGCTGACGCGAGGTAGTTGGCGCGCACGGCGTGCCCACGGAACGCAGTCGCCTCCCGGACGGGTACGTCGTCCTGGTAGTAGGACCGCCCGAACTCGATGTCTCGGAGCGTGCCGTCACCGTGCCGGTCCACGAACAGCGCAGCCTGGTCGAGGTATCGCTGCTCTCCGGTGACGCGGGACAGCTCGACCAGCGCGACCTCGATCTCCGAGTGCCCGCAGATGCCCTGACGACCGTCGGGGCCGAAGGTCTCGCAGACGTGGTCTGCGACCCTGCGGGCGACGTCGACCAGCAGCTGGTCGCCACCGGTGCGGGCGCGGGCCACGGCCGCCTGGATGAGGTGCCCGTAGCAGTAGAGCTCGTGCCCCCACTCGAGGTCGCTGTACCGCGCGCCCTGACCGGGGCGCCCGAACATGGTCGAGAGGTAGCCGTCGGGCTCCTGGACCGCGGCGACACGGCGGACGATGGCGTCGAAGCGCGCGTCGAGCGCGTCGTCCGGCTCGCGCGCGAGGTCCCAGGCCATCGCCTCGAGGAGCTTGTAGACCTCGGAGTCGGAGAACTCCCGGCCGCGGCGTGCGCCGGGCAGCGTGCCGGCCGCTGCGGCGTCGAAGTTGCCGAGCCACCCTTCCTTCTCGAGCCAGTGCTCGATGTGGGCGAGGGTCGCGCTGCGGTTGGTCTGCTGGCGCTGCGCCCAGAAGCCACCGGTGATGGTGACCTCGTCGAGCCCGAGGGGGCGCAGCACGCCGGTGCTGGGGTCGACGGGACGGACGGCTGGTGCGGATGAGGGTGACACGAAGAACCTCCGAGAGGTGGTCGGCGGGTGGGGGTGCGGGCGCTGCGTCGGCGTGGACCTGGAGCTCAGCCCTTGAGCGCACCCGACATGAAGCCCTGGATGTAGTGGCGCTGCAGCACCAGGAAGAGCACGACGCACGGGAGTGCGAGGACGACGACACCAGCCTCGGTCGCTCCGTAGTCGACGATCCCCATCACCTGCTGACGCATGTTGGCGATCGCGAGAGGCAAGGGCACCTTCGTCGAGTCCGAGATGAGGATCAGCGGCGCGATGAAGTCGTTCCACGCTGCGAGGAACGCGAACAGCCCCACGGTGATGAGACCAGGCTTGACCGCAGGGATCAGGACCCGGCGCAGCGCGCCGAGAGACCCGCAGCCGTCGACCAGCGCAGCCTCCTCGAGCTCCTTGGGGACCGACTCGAAGGAGATCCGCATCATGAAGGTCGCGAAGGGCAGCTGGAACATGGTGAGGACGAGCGCGAGCCCGACGAGGGAGTTCTGCAGGTGCAGGGCGTTGAGCAGCACGTACAGCGGGATGAGGAGGGTCGCGTACGGGACCATGAGGATCGCGAGCGTCAGCATGAAGAGCGCGTTCTTGCCTGGGAACGAGAAGCGGGCGAACGCGTACCCGCCGAGCAGCGTGGTGACGAGGGTGAGGACGACAGTCAGCCCGGAGACGACCACGGAGTTCAGCAGGTACTGGACGATCCCGTCCTGGTAGCGCGCGAGGGTGACGTAGTTCCCGAAGCCCCACCCGTCGGTCTGGGCCGTGCCACCCTGCGGGGACACCGACGCCACGCCTGCCCACACCAGCGGGAACAAGAACATGACGGCGAGCGCGCCCGTGAACACGTAGTAGGGGGTGCGCAGCGCCAGGCCGCCGAGCGTGGTGGTCGGTGCTGTGCGGCGCCGACGGCGAGGAGCTGGCTGGTCGGCCGGGACCGGGGCGACCCGGGGTGCGGTGGTGGTGGTCACGTCGTCCTCACTTCTCGTCGGTCTTGCGCATGCCGAGCAGCTGGCCGGCGTTGATGAAGATCAGCGCGCCGAGCACGATGATCGACAGCGCGGCGGCGCGCCCCAGGTCGTTCTGCCCACCGAAGGCCATCGTGTAGATGAGCTGGACGACGGTGATGGTGCTGTTGTCAGGGCCACCCTTGGTGAGGATGTAGAACTGGTCGAAGGCGAGGATCGAGCCGGTCACGCAGAGGATCGTGCACATCGCCAGCGAGGGACGCAGCAGCGGCATGGTGATCCGCGAGAAGACCTGCCACGGCTTCGCCCCGTCCATCCGGGCCGCCTCGTAGACGTCTCCGGGGATCCCCTGGAGCCCGACGAGCAGCAGCAGCATGTAGAAGCCTGCGTAGCGCCAGACGACGAGGAACACCGTCGACCACAGCGCCGCCGTCGGCGACCCGAGGAACGAGACCGGGTCGTCGCCCCGCCCGAGCAGCGGGCTGATGGGCCCGCTCTGCGGGGAGTACAGCGCGTAGAAGAGGAGCGACGCCGATGCCAGACCGAGCGCGCTCGGTACGAGGATCGCCGTCCGCAGGAAGCCCTTCCACCGTGAGCTCTCCTGGACGAGCATCGCGAGGCCTAGTCCCAGACCGAGCAGCAGGACCGTGGTGATCACCGTGTACTTCAGCGTGAAGACGATCGAGGGCACGAAGTACTTGTTGTCGAGGACGTCGACGAAGTTCTCGGGCAGGTTGACGCCGCGGTTGCCGGCGAGCAAGGGCCAGTCGGAGGCGGACATCTGGAAGACGAGCGCGACGGGTACGACGAAGAACAGGCCGACGAAGACCGCCGTCGGCATGGCGTAGGCCCAGCCGAGCGCACTGCGCCCGCGCAGGGGTGAGCGGCGACGAGGGCGGGCTCGCGCGGGGACGTCCGACGGCGGTGCGCCGGGTGGCGGCACGGCGCCTGCCGGTGGTGCGGTCTGCGTGGTCACGGTGGTTCCTCTCTGGGGTACGTGCAACGGGCGCGTCCCGGCGGGCTGGGCCCGCCGGGACGCAGTCGGGCTACTGGTCGAGGACCGCGGTGATCTCCGCGTTGTCGCTCTCGACGTTCGTCCCGTCGCCGAACACGGCATCACGCACGAGGGTCAGCCACGGGCTGTCCGAGGCGTTGAACGCCTCCTGGAAGTTCACCGAGACGGGGGTCTTCCCCTTGCCTGCGACCTCGTTGATCGTCACGAGACGGGGGTCCTTCGCGGCGTACTCGTTGTTCGCGAGATCGGTCCGCGAGACGACGTCGTTGTTCTTCGCGAGGACCTCGACCTGGGCGTCTTCGCTCATGAGCCACGACATGAAGTTCCAGGCTGCGTCAGCGTTCTTGGCGTCCTTGGAGATCCCGATGCCGTCGCCACCGACGAAGGTCGACTCACCGCCGTCGGGCCCTGGGATCGGCACGACCCCGACGTCGACGGTCTCTGCGGCCGTGGAGAGCAGGGTGGCCGGGTAGGCCATGACGCCGATCTTGCCCTCCTGGAACGGCCCGGTCCACGTCGCACCGGTCTCGTCCTTGGTGCCGGGGCCCGCCGTCCCAGAGTCGACGAGGTCCTTGTAGACGGCGTAGACGTCCTGCGCCACGGGTCCGTCGAGCAGGGACTCGGTGCCCTCGGCGTTCATGACCTCTTCACCACCCGCCCAGACGGACGGGAACCAGGTGAAGAGGGTGCAGCCACCGCAGTTGCCGCCGAAGAACGTCCCGCTCACACCGTCCTTGTCGAGGGCCTGGATCGCCTTCGCCTGTTCCGCGTACTCCTCGAGAGTCGTCGGTCCTGCCTCGGGGTCGAGCCCGGCCTCGCGGTAGAGGTCCTTGTTGTAGAACATCACCGACAGGTCGAGAACGAACGGGAGGATGTACTCGTCGCCGTCGTAGGTACCCGCCTCGACGTGCCCCTGGGCGATGTCGTCGGCGAACGGCAGCGCCTCGATGCGGTCGGAGATGTCTGTGTAGAGCCCCTGCGACGTCCAGCTCGGGACGTAGACGATGTCTGCGGCGAAGAGGTCCGGGAGGCTGTCGCTGCCGGCTGCGGCGCCGACCTTGGCGACGTAGTCGTCGTTGGGGGTGATGGTCAGCTTGACCTGGTTCTCGTGGGTGGCGTTGTACGCGTCTACGAGAAGGGTGGCCTGCTTCTCCATCGGGGCACGCGTCCAGAGCGTCAGGGTCGTGCCGTCGTCGACTCCTTCCACGCTGCCGTTCGTCGCGCCCTGTGCGGTGTCGTCGTCGCCGCACGCGGCGACAGTGCCGAGCAGCAGACCGGCCGCGAGCAGGCCGGCGACAGGTCGCAGGCTGCGGGAGTTCCTACGGGTGGTGCTCATGCGAGGCTCCTGGTTCTCTTCGTCGAGTGGGGCTGAGCTGCGCGCGCCCCGTGCCGACCGGTCCGAAAGCGTTTCGGGGGGCCGTGACGGAGGGGCACGGTCCGCTTCGGAGTGCCGTCGACGCCGGGGGGTTCACGGCCCCATGGCTCCCTCAGCAGTGAGGGTGGTGCCGCGACTCGTCGTCGAAAGTTCCCGAAAAGGTTTTCTGAACATAGTCCGCGCGGCGGGCCGGGTCAAGACTGTCGAGGGGTTACAGTTTCGTCACGGACGGACCCTTGCGGCCTGCAGGCTCGCGCACCACGGAACGGAACGACCATGGACCCGAAGGACCGCGGCGCAGCACCTGCGAAGCGCAACGTCACCCTGACCGACGTCGCGCGCCTGGCAGGCGTCTCCGTCGCCACGGCCTCCAAGGCGCTCAACGGCCGAGACCAGGTCAAGGCCGAGACCCGCGCCCGGGTGGTCGAGGCCGCCGAGCGGCTGGCCTTCCAGCCCAACGCTCTCGCCCGCGGCCTGCTCGCCGGGCGCACCGGCACCGTCGGGCTCCTCACGAGCGACCTCGAGGGACGCTTCGTCATCCCGATCCTCATGGGGGCCGAGGACGCCTTCGGCGCCGGACGCGTCTCGGTCTTCCTGTGCGACGCCCGGGGTGACGCGATCCGCGAGCAGTACCACCTGCAGGCTCTGCTCTCCAGACGCGTCGACGGCCTCATCGTCGTCGGTCAGCAGACAGACCCGCGCCCCTCGCTCGGCCAGAAGCTGCCCGTCCCGGTGGTCTACGCCTACGCCCCCTCGCTCGACGAGCGCGACCTGTCCATCACGCCTGACAACGTGTCCGGCGGCCGCATGGCGGTCGAGCACCTGGTCGCGTGCGGACGACGACGGATCGCCCACGTCTCGGGCAACCCGATGTACGCCGCCGCGCAGGACCGCGCGGCCGGCGTCACCGTCGCGCTCGACGCAGCAGGTCTCGAGCTCGCCGGCGACGGCGTCCTCTTCGGCGAGTGGTCCGAGCGCTGGGGCCGCACGGCCACGACGATGCTCCTGGCCCGAGACCCCGAGGTCGACGCGATCTTCGCTGCGAGCGACCAGATCGCCCGCGGCGTCCTCGATGCGCTCCGCGAGCACGGCCGGGACGTCCCTGGCGACGTGGCCGTGGTCGGTTTCGACAACTGGGAGCCTTTCGCCCTCGGTGCGCGGCCGACCCTGACGAGCGTGGACAACAACCTCGAGGCCCTCGGCCGGTACGCCGCGCAGCGCCTGTTCACGGCGATCGACGGTACGTCCGCCTCAGGGACCGAGCGCATGCCCTGCCGCCTGCTCCCCAGGGAGTCGACAGCCCCGACCCTCGGCTGACGACAGCCCCGGGGTACGGGCAGCACTCTCGGGCTGAGCCCGAGCAGGCCGGCTCCCCAGGTCTTGCGACGAGCCTCCGGGCAGCATCGCCTGCGCTCGGGCAGAAGGAGCGTGTCGGCCGAAAGCCCTGCCACCGGACCCTTTCCCGTGACCTCGTCGTGCTCCACGCAGTCGATCGGGACGCTACCGAAAATTCCCGAAAACCCTTGCGGAGCATTCACCCAGGCCCGTAGCCTCCCCTGTGTCAGCGCTGACCCCACCTGGAGAGGTACCAACGACGTGACCCCACCACCCAGCAGGACCAGACGACGAGGACGACGTCTGAGCGCCGCGACCCTCGTGCTCGCGGTCGTCGGGACAGGACTCGGTGCGCTGCCCGCAGCCGCCGAGGATGCTCCGAACAGCGACACCGGCTACCCCGTCTTCACAGGCGACGCCCATCCCGTGCCCGACACCGGTGTCGAGTACACCCCTCGCTCACAGCTCGGGGCGATCTTCGACGCCGACCTGGCCGACGGTGCCGGCACCGACCCGTCGTCAGACTTCTGGATCGACACCATGCTCGCGCGGACCGGGACCGCAGGCTCCCACGGCGACTCCAACCAGTGGCTGTTCACCCGGGGCCGTGCGGTCTTCATGAAGGAGCACTCCCCCGCGACGCTCGGCTTCGGCGGGCAGGTCGCGTACTGGGAGTCCATCGACAACCGGGGCGCCTACACCATCACCGCGTCCGTCGGAGGTGCCGAGGTCGCCCTCAGCGAGGCCACGGCTGAGCGCAAGCAGACGCCGAGCTACTGGCGCAGCGTCCACGAGAGCACGGCGCAGGGGCTGCGCGTGGTGCAGACGAAGTTCATCACCGACGCCAACGTCGCCGTGACGACGCTCGAGGTGCAGAGCACCGGCGCCGCGAAGACCGTCACGCTCCGGGCGACGTCGCCCTACGCGCAGACCGTCGACGGAGCCGAGCTCACCGGGGCGGTCTCCGCCTTCAACGAGCTGACGACGATCTTCCCGCGGCTCTCGGGCGACGGGTTCGCCCCCGACGGCGGGTCGATCCAGGCGACCCTCGAGGTGCCTGCCGGCGGATCGGCGACGACCAAGGTGCAGCTCGGCTTCGTCACGGACGAGATCGCCGAGAGTCGCACCGAGTACGACACGATCGCCGCGGCCACGCCGCAGGCCGCCTACACGGCGCACGTCACCGCCTACAACCGGTGGTGGGCCGAGAACGTCCCGTACCTGGACACGCCCGAGGACAACATCGACAAGACGCTGTTCTACCGCTGGTGGCTCATGCGCTTCAACTTCCTCGACGCCGACATCCCCGGCAACGACTACCAGTTCCCGACGTCCATGGAAGGCGTCCTCGGGTACAACAACGCGATCGTGCTGACCACAGGCATGTTCATCGACGACCTCAAGTACTTCCGTGACCCCATCTACTCCTACGGCCCCTGGGTGTCCGCAGGCGAGACCTCGAAGAGCGCGAAGTACGTCGACAACCCCGGCGACCCCGCCAACTGGAGCAACAGCTACACGCAGTACATATCCGAAGCAGCCTGGCGCGCGTACCAGCTGCACGGCGGCCCCACCCAGATCGCCGGGAAGCTCGCCCAGTACGCCGAGGACGATGTCGAAGGCCTGCTGGAGGCCTACGACACCGACGACAGCGGCCTCATCGACTACAACTGGGGGGCGATGACCGGCAACGACGCCGACGCCGTGTCCTTCCACGAGCGACCGGGCGCATCGATGGACCGCACCGAGAACGCCTACCTGTTCTCGAACGCGACAGCTGCCGCCCACGCCTACAGGCTGGCCGGCGACACTGCCAAGGCCGACGAGATGGACGCCTTCGCCGCGGGAGTCCGCAGCAAGGTCCTCGACCTGCTCTGGGACCCGTCGGACAAGCTGCTCAAGCACCGCTTCACCAGCGACGGCACCCTCGCGAGGTGGAAGGAGACCAACAACTACTACCCCTTCACTGTCGGTCTCGTGCCGAAGCCCGGTGACGCCGACTACGACGACGACTACGTCGAGGCCCTGCGGCTGTTCGCCGACGGGGGCGAGTACCCGATCTTCCCCTTCTTCACCGCGAACCAGGCCGACAAGGCAGAGGCAGCGGCCGGCGGCGAGGAAGGCAGCAACAACTTCTCCGTCATCAACTCCACGGTGACCTTCCGCATGCTCTCGAGCGTGCTGCGCGACTACGACACCGAGGGCAGGTACGTGGACGCCGAGTGGTACAAGAAGCTGCTCTACTGGAACGCCTGGGCGCACTACCAGAACGGCGGGGACAACAGGCTCCCGGACCAGAACGAGTTCTGGTCCGACGGCTCGGCCGACCCCCAGCGGATCGGCTACAGGTCGTGGATCCACCACACGATCCTCGGTGCCACGAACTTCACGGTGATCGAAGACGCGATGGGGCTCCGCCCGCGCGAGGACGCCAAGATCGAGCTCGACCCGATCGACGTGGAGTGGGACCACTTCACCGCGAACAACGTGCGGTACCGCGACAAGGACCTCACCGTCACCTGGGACGCACCGGGCGGTGAGCGCCACTACGGCGACGCCGTCCCCGAGGGCTACTCCGTGTTCCTCGACGGCGAGCTCGCCTTCACGGTCGACCAGCTGGCGCACGTCGTCTACGACCCGTCGACAGGGGCCGTCGAGGCACCCGCCGGTGTCATCGTCACCTCCGCAGCGGCCGCCCAGCTGCAGGCGCCGTCCGAGGTCGCCTTCACCTCCGACCACAGGGTCGTCGACCTGTTCGCCAAGGCCGGCACCGACATCGACCCTGCGAGCGTCGGCACGACGAACCTCGCCGAGCGAGCACCTGTCACCGCGTCCTTCTCTGCGACCGGTCGACCCGCCGCAGGCGCTGTCGACGGCACGACGGTCAACGAGCCGTTCTGGGGCACAGCCGGGTCGCCGGACGCTCGCGACAGCATCGAGGTCGACCTCGGGTCGCCTCAGCCCGTCGACGACGTGAGGGTCTACTTCTACTCCTCGTCGTCCACCGCGACGGTGCCCGGCTACGCCGAGCCGTCGCTCTACACGGTCGAGTACCTCGACGGTGCGCAGTGGAAGCCTGTGCCGTCGCAGGCTCGCACACCCGCCTACCCGCGCGCCAACCTCAACAGGTCGCAGTTCCCCGAGGTCACGGCATCCAAGATCCGGGTCACCGCGACGCACGCCTCCGGCGCGAAGACGGGCATCAAAGAGGTCCAGGTCTTCGGCACCGGGATCGAGGCACCACCGTCGACCAACCTCGCGCCGCACGTCGACGCGTGGCGCGACGCCGGCTTCGTCGCGCCGGGCCAGGCCCGGCTCGTCGGGACAGTCAAGGATGACGGGCTGCCCGGCGACGCACTGTCGAGCACCTGGTCGGTCGTCTCCGCACCGGAGGGCGGCACAGCCGTCTTCGACGACGCGACGCAGGCCACGACGGTCGCGCGGTTCACCACAGAGGGCGAGTACACCCTGCGCCTCACGGCGTCCGACGGCGAGCTCGAGACCGTCAAGGACCTCGTCGTCACCGGCGACGTGGCGACAGGGGGTACGAACGTCGCGCTCTCGGCGACCCCGACCGCCGAGTTCACGGCGGGCTGGAACGACGTGAACGCCGTCAACAACGGGACGGTCCTGCACTCCGGCGGTGCGCAGACCGAGGTCTGGGCCACCTGGTCGGGCAACCGGCCGGCGACCCGCTGGCTCGAGTACGCCTGGACCAACCCGGTCCGGGTCGCCTCGACCGAGGTGAGCTTCTGGGGTGACCAGGGTGCGAACGCCGCCTCTGGCAGCGGGGTCAACATCCCGAAGGGCTGGACTGCGCAGACATGGGACGGTTCGGCGTGGGTCGACGTCACCGCGACGAGCGACTACACGGTTGCACGGTCCGAGCCGAACACCCTGACCTTCGCCCCCGTCACGACCACCCGACTGCGCCTCGTGCTCGAGGCTGCCGGTCCCGGGACCGGTGCCGAGGCCTACGCGGCAGTCGGCGTGAGCGAGTGGAAGGTCTTCGCAGTCTCCCCCGACAGCGTCGAGGCTGTCGACGTCCGGACCGGGGTCGGGGTCCTCCCGACCCTGCCGACCGAGGTCACCGGCGTCTTCTCGGACGGCTCGCGGGCTCCCATGGCCGTCGCCTGGGCTCCTGTCACGGCAGACCAGGTCGCGGCCGAGGGCAGCTTCGCGGTCGTCGGCGTGGTCGACGGCAGCCCGCTGCCTGCCCAGGCCACGGTCTGGGTGCGCGCCACACCGCCCGGCCAGATCAACACCGTCGACCCCGTGGCAGCGACGACAGCTGCGGGCACTCCACCACAGCTCCCGCCGACCGTCACCGTCCAGTTCAACGACGGTTCTCGCACGAGCGGTGTCCAGGTCACCTGGGACGAGATCGACCCGTCCGCCTACGCGGCGGCCGGGACCTTCACGGTCGACGGCGCCGTCGCGGACAGCCCTGTCGGTGCTGTCGCCACGGTGACCGTGCGCGAGGCGGGCTCTGGCGAGGACACGACCAAGCCCGTCGTGACCCTCAGCACCGACCCCGTCGCCCCCGACCACGGGTGGAGCACCCAGGACGTCACCGTCAGGGCGACCGCGACCGACGACCAAGACCCGGCTCCCTCGGTCGAGCTGTCGCTCGACGGGTCGACCTGGTCCCCCGCGACCGAGCCGCTCGTGCTGACCGCAGAGGGTCAGCACGTCGTGCGGGCCCGTGCCACGGACGTTGCGGGCAACGTCTCGGCCGCCGCGCAGGTCGTGGTGTCGATCGACCGGACGGCCCCTAGCGTGACCCCCGTGCCCGACCCCGTCGGCCGGACGGTCAAGGCGGCGGGCACTGACGCGGGGTCAGGGCTCGCCTCGATCGAGTACAGGGTGGGCGAGGACACAGCCTGGACCGCTTACACCCGGTCTGTGCTCGTGGGACTCGACGAGACGACGGTGACGCTGCGGGCGACCGACACCGCCGGCAACGTCTCGGCCGACGTCCCCGTCACGGTGCCGGCGAGCGACGGGTCGCACCGCCGCAACGTCGGCCTGCTCGCCACACCGACAGCATCGGTCACCGCGGGATGGAACACCGTCGCCGGGCTCAACGACGACGTCGCACCGACGTCGTCAGGGAACGTCGACCCCGACGACAACGCGCACGTCTGGGGCGCCTGGCCCGAGATCGGCACCCAGTGGGTCCAGTACGACTGGGACGAGCCCGTCACCGTCGACCAGGTCCAGGCGTACTTCGTCTCGAACCTCGACGACGCCGGGATCGGCATCTCCGTGCCGCGCGCGTGGACCGCGCAGCACTGGGACGAGGAGACCCAGGCATGGGTCGACGTCGACTCCACCTCGGGGTACCCGACCGAGGTCGACACCTTCAACGAGGTGACCTTCTCCGAGGTCACGACCACCCGCCTGCGGCTCGTCCTCGAGGCTCAGGGCACGGTCCCCGGCGAGGGCAGCCTCGGCATCAAGGAGTGGCAGGTCTTCGAGGCCTCCGACGTCGAGGTCCCCGACACCCAGGCACCGGTCCTGACTGTCGAGGTCCCCTCGGCCCCGGCCTCCGGGTGGTACACGACCGACGTCACGGTCACCGCAGCCGCCGTGGACGACCGCGACGGGTCACCTGCCGTCGAGGTGTCCGTGGGCGACGAGCCCTGGACGGCCTGGACCGGGAGCCTGGTGCTCGACACCGACGCCCTGCACACGCTGTCCTTCAGGGCGACCGACACGGCGGGCAACGTCTCCGCCGTGCAGGCTGTCGAGGTCGGCCGGGACACGACGGCTCCCGAGCCGGCCGCGACCTTCGACGCCGGTGCCCGCACCGTCACCGTCACGGCGAGCGACGCCCTCTCGGGCGTGGCGCTCGTCGAGCACAGCCTCGGAGAGGGGCCCTGGGTCCCCACGACGGAGCCCGTCACGGTGGGCGACACCGCCGTGACGGTCCGGTACAGGGCGACCGACGTGGCCGGGAACGTCTCGGGTGCCTCGACCCTCGAGGTCCCTGCGACGCAGACCGAGCCCACCCCGGGTCCGACAGACCCGACACCGGGTCCGACAGACCCCGGGCCTGTCGACCCGACCGACCCCTCGGGCCAGCTCACAGGGGCTGAGGTCGTCACCCTCGGTGTGACCCGGATCGCCCCCGGCGGCCAGGTGCCGGTGACCGTCACCGGAGCCGAGCCCGGTGCGGTGTTCCGCGTCGAGCTGCACTCCGAGCCTGTCGTCCTGGGCACGCTGACGGTCGGAGCCGACGGCACAGGCGCAGCGGTCTTCACGGTCCCCGCGTCCACGTCCTCGGGCGACCACAAGATCGTGCTCGTCCTGCCGGGCGGCTCGGTCGAGGCGGCCCTCACCGTCGTCGCGGTCGACGCGGCCGGACCCGTCACCCCGGGCCGGACCCCGACAGCGTCCGGCAGCGGGGCACCGGGCGGGTCGATGGCCTCGACCGGCGCCGACGGGACTGTCGCCGGCGCCCTGCTCGCAGGGCTGCTGCTCGTCGGGGGGTGCGCCCTCACCCTGACCGTCCGGCGGCGCAGGCTCTCGGCCGACGACTGATCGAGCACAGGTCTGCAGACCGACCACAGGCACCGTGCGGGGCGCGACCCGCTCCCCGCACGGTGCCTGTCCTCGTGGTGCGGCGCGCACCCGTGCCCGCCGCACCCACCCGCACCTGGCAGTCCACCCACGATCGACGGAGATCTCAGTGAAGCCACCCCTCGTCCGCGTCGCGGTCCTCGCGACCGCCCTGCTCGTCACCACCTCGCTCGCCACGGCATCGCTCGCCGCCGCGCCCGTCGCGACCGCGAGCGCCGACCCCTCGGGCGCGGCGCCGCCCCTCGCGCCCGCGCTCGCCTCAGCTCCTGCTGCCGCACCTGCCCCTGACGGCGGCCCGCCGGGCAACCCGATCCTCGCGGACGGCAGCTTCTACTCGGCCGACCCCTCGGCCCTGGTCGTCGACGACACCCTGTACATCCACGCCGGCCGCGACGAGGCCGGCGAGCGGACCAACGACTTCATCATGAACGAGTGGCAGGCCTTCTCGACGACAGACGTCGCCGGCGGCGAGTGGACCCACTCCCCAGGCCTGATGCGCCCCGAGACCACGTTCGACTGGGCGACCTCGGGTCGCGCCTACGCGGGGCAGGTCGTCGAGGGCGCCGACGGTCGCTTCTACTGGTACGTCCCCGTCCACGAGGCGGCGAGCACGTCGGGCGACAAGTTCGGGATCGGCGTCGCGGTGTCCGACGACCCGCTGGGGCCGTGGACGGACCACGCCGGCGGGCCGATCGTCTCGCAGGAGATCCTCGGCAACACGATCCACAACATCGACCCGACGGTGCTCGTCGACGACGGCCGCGTGTTCATGTACTGGGGCAGCTTCGGCGACCTGCGGGCCGTCGAGCTGTCCTCGGACATGAAGACCCTCGTCGGCGACGTCCAGACCGTGACAGGCCTGCGCGGGTTCTTCGAGGCGCCGTGGCTCTTCGAGCGGGGTGGCACGTACTACCTCGCCTACGCCGGCAACGACGCCGGGCCGACGTCCCGGTGCACCCCGACGAGCTATCACGCCTGCATCGCCTACGGCACGGCGCCCTCACCGCTCGGGCCGTGGACGTACCAGGACACGATCCTGTCCCCGGTGTCGTCGACCACGAGCCACCCGGCGATCGTCGAGCACCGCGGCGACTGGTACATGGCCTACCACACGGCCGACGCCGTCGGCGGGAACCACTTCCGGCGGTCGGTCGCGATCGACGTCCTCGAGTGGGACGACTCGCAGGTCCCCGCGCGCATCGAGCCTGTCGTGACCACCCCCGCGAAGACCGTAGACCTCACCCCGAGGTCGAACGTCGCCCCGTGGGCGACCGTCACGGTCTCCAACTCCCCGGTCCCGGTCCAGTACTGGGTCAAGGCCCTCAACGACGAGGTCGTCCGGCCGAACCCCCTGCCGCCGGACATGTGGGGGTCGTGGTCGGGTGACCGCCCGGACCAGCAGCGGCTGCAGTACACGTGGCGCACACCCGTGCGGGTCGACAGCGCCCAGATCAAGTTCTGGCGGGACGTCGCCCCGGGCACAGGCAACGGCGTCTCCGACCCTGCGTCCTGGGTGCTGCAGTACTGGGACGGCGGAGCGTGGCTCGACGTGCCCGACCCGAGCGGCTACCCGACGTCGACGACCACCCTGCACACGGTGACCTTCAGCCCTGTCACGACGACGCAGCTGCGGGCCGTGCTCATGGCCTCGCCCGGCACGGCCGACCCGCAGGAGTTCTCCGCCCTCGCGGTCGAGGAGTGGTCGGTCCTCGCCGCCCAGCCTCGCGGCTACGCCCCGGTGTCGGTCGGCACGACACCCGGTGTCCTCCCGGACCTCCCCGAGTCGGTCTCGCTGCTCTACGCGGACGAGACGACCGCGGCACCTGTCGTGTGGGACCCGGTCGACGAGTCTGCGGTCGCGGCGGAGGGCACCTTCACGGTGCACGGGAGCGCTCAGGGCTACGCCGCCGGACGGGTCGAGGCGACTGTCGTCGTCGGTCCTGCGACCTCGCCCGGGCCGGACACCACGGCCCCCGAGGTGAGGCTCAGCGCCTCGGGACCGCAGGGAGCCGGTGGCTGGTTCGTCGCCCCCGCGACGGTCCGTGCGACGTCGACGGACGACGCCGGTGGGCGGTCGACCGTCGAGCTGAGGGTCGACGGCGGTCCGTGGACCACGACCGAGAGCGTGCGGTTCGCGGAGGTCGTCGTCTCTGCGGACGGCCGCCGCACTGTCGAGGCCCGGGCGACCGACGTGGCCGGCAACGTCTCCGCCGTCGTCCCGCTCGAGGTCTCGATCGACACGACGGTGCCTGCAGTCACCGGGGTGCTCGACCCGACGACCCGCTCGGTGACTGTCACCGGGACCGACGAGGGGTCAGGGCTCGACAGGGTCGAGTACGCGGTCGACTCGCGCACGGACTGGCAGGCCTACACAGGGCCGGTCACGGTCGACGAGGCCAAGCACGTCGTCCACCACCGCGCGGTCGACGTGGCGGGGAACGTCTCGGTGGTGCGCTCGACCTCGGTCCCGCTGTCGAGCACGGCCCCGCTCGTCGGCAACATCGCGCCTGCGGCGACACCCTCGGCTTCGTTCACGGCAGGCTGGAACGACGTCCGCGCGATCAACGACGAGTCCGGCACGGGCACGTCGTGGGGGACGTGGCCGCAGGTCGGCGAGCAGTGGGTCCGGCTGGACTGGGACCGCCCGGTGACCGTCGACCGTGCCGAGGTGCTGTTCTTCGCCGACCAGCCAGACAGCGCAGACGCCGGGATCATCCCGCCCCGCAGCTGGGTGGTGCAACGCCTCGACGGGGACGGGACCTGGGTCGACGTCGAGGCGACGACCCCCTACACGCGAGAGCGTGAGAGCTACAACGTCGTCGGTCTCGTGCCCGTCGAGACGACGGCGCTGCGTGTCCTCATGCAGTCGTGGGGAGAGGCCGAGGGGCAGGGATCGGCCGGGATGCTCGAGTGGCGGGTCTTCGCCGCCGAGCCGACAGAGCCTGGACCTGACACCACGCCGCCGGTGGTCGAGGTCGACTCCGCTCCGGGCGCGCCGGGGTCGGGTTGGTACCGCGGACCTGTGACGGTCGCCGCGACGGCGACGGACGAGGTGGACGACGCCCCCGCCGTCGAGCACAGGGTGGACGGCGGTGCGTGGGTCGAGCACGTGGCCCCGGTCCGGGTCGAGGAGGAGGGCCGGCACACCGTCGAGCTCCGGGCCCGCGACGCGAGCGGCAACGTCTCCGAGACCGCTCGCGTCGACGTGGCGATCGACTCTGCTGCCCCGGTCACGACTGCCACCGTCACCAGCGGCGACGAGACGGGTGAGAGGACCGGGGGTGCCGGCACCCAGGTGGTCTTCACGGTCGAGGACGGTCTCTCGGGTCCAGCGCTCACCGAGTACCGGACCGATCCGGGAGACGCTGGTGCAGGCGGTGGGTCTGGTACAGGCGGCGAGTCCGGTGGTGCCACGGCTAAGGCCGTCGAGGACTGGGCCCCGGTCCCGGCGACGGGCACGGTGCCCGTGCCGACGGGGACGTGGACCGTGCGCTACAGGTCTGCAGACGTCGCCGGCAACGTCGAGGTCGCCCAGGCGATGGTCGTCGTGGTCCCGGAACCCGGGTCGACGGTGCCTCCGTCGGACCCGCCGGAGGCCACCGATCCTCCGGAGACCACGGTCCCTCCGGCAGGTGGTGACCCGTCGGCCCTTGCGCCCGGGCCCACGACCGGAGGCGATGCAGCCGGAGCAGGGTCTGCAGGGCGCTGGGGTGGAGACCGGTCGAGGGACGCCAGCCCTCAGAGAGAGCTCGCCGAGACAGGCGCCTCACCGTCCACCGCGATGCTGCTCACGGGCGGGACGCTGCTGGCCGGTGCGCTCGCGTGCTGGGCGGGACGGCGCCGACAGGGCACGGACAGGGTGAGCCCGTAAACTTGGTCTAGCAGGGGTTTGCGCCCGGCCGGCCAGGTGGTGACGTACGACAAGGCGGCAACGCGCGTCGGGGCTGTCTAGGGGCGACGATCGTCCCCAGGCAGCCCCGCCTCACCAGTCCGAGATCTCGGCTACAGCGACACCCCGACGAGCACAGGCTCGGGCACGAGCTCGATGCCGAAGGCGGCGTCGACACCGCCCCGGACCTCTCGCGCGAGCCGCACGATGTCGTTCGCGGTCGCGTGGCCACGGTTGGTGAGGGCGAGCGTGTGCCGGGTCGAGACCCTCGCGGCGCTGTCCGGCCCGTCGACGCCGTATCCCTTGCCGAAGCCAGCACGCTCGATGAGCCACGCGGCCGAGACCTTGACGACGCTCGGGTCGATGGTGCCGAGGGCCGGGCCTGTCGTCGTGGTCGGGGTCGCCGTCCGCACGGGGAATACCGGGACGCCCTCGGGCAGGTCCGCGACGAGGTCCGCGGGGATGATCGGGTTGGTGAAGAAGGAGCCGGCGCTCCACCGGTCGTAGTCCGGCTGGTCACCTGTGTCGAGCAGCATCCCCTTGCTGCCGCGCAGCTCGAGGACGGCGTCGCGCACAGCGCTCGTCTCGGCGCGGGCGCCCTCGTCGACCCCGAGGCGGCGGGCGAGCTCGGGGTAGACGATGGGCGTCGAGAGCGTCCCGATGCGCAGCTGGAAGCTCACGTCGAGGACGACATAGCGCGGGCTCGGGTACCAGGGCGCCCGCGGGTCGACGTCGCCCGGCTCGCCTGCACGCGAGTGCGGCATCTGCGTCGAGCGCTTGAGCATCGACGTGCGGTAGCCGAAGTCCAGGTCGACGAGTGACAGTGTGCGCACACGACCGCGCCCGCGGTCCCAGACCCTGACGTTGGCGACAGAGCCGGAGATCTCCTGGCCGTAGGCGCCGATGTTCTGGACGGGGGCTGCGCCGACGGTCCCCGGGATGCCCGAGAGAGACTCGACGCCGACCCAGCCGCGGTCGATCACCTCGGCGACGAGGTCGTCCATGCTGTGCCCGGCCGGGGCGGTGAGGTTCGCACCGCCGCAGGAGTCGGCGCTCTCGACGCGCAGCCCGGAGCGCTGGTCCTGGATCACGACCCCGGAGAAGCCCTCGTCGGCGACGAGCAGGTTGGAGCCGCCGCCGAGGATCAGCACGGGCTCACCCGCGTCGTCAGCAGCCCGGACGGCGTCGATCAGCTCGGCCTCGGTGGTCGTGCGGACCAGGGTGTCCATGTCCCCGCCGACGCGCAGCGTCGTGAGGTCGGCGAAGGTGGGCTCGGCCAGTGTTCTCAGGTCCTCGGTCACCCCGCCAGTTTAAGACTCCGAGCCCTGTCTGCGCTGCGCTGGGCAGGTGAGGATCTAGCGCAGGCGAGCTGACAGGAGCCAGACCGGCGGGGCAGCACGCCTCAGCCGCGCGAGCGGGCCTCGGCCCGGGCGACGTCGTCGTCCTCGTCCATGAGCACCTCGACGGCGAAGGCGTCGGCGACCATGTTCTCGGCCACCGCCATCTCCATGCCGAGGGTCGTGGTCTCGGTCCGGCGCTCGTCGTCGGTCGGGGCCGAACCGTCGACCCGCGCGCTGTCACCCTGGGCACCCGTGGTGTCCTCGGGGACCAGACGGGCGACGTGCTTGGACAGCAGGATCGAGAGCACCACGAACACGGTGATGCCGGTGAGCGTCTGACGCGCACCGATCGACTCGGCCAGCAGGCCGACCACCGGGGGCGCGACGAGCGAGGACATCGAGGCGAAGGCCGAGACCACCGAGACACGAGCCGCAGCCTTGAGCGGGTCGTCCGAGGCGGCCGCGATGCCGACAGGCACAGCCAGAGCCGCGCCGAAGCCCCAGAGGACGACGCCGACGGCGGAGACCGCGAGGGTCGGGCCGAAGCCGAAGAGCAGGAGGCCGACCATCGAGACCACGCCCGAGGCCCGCAGCACGAGCACGCGCCCGTAGCGGTCGATGAGCCGGGTGCCGAAGATCCGCACGACGGTCATGGCGGTGACGAAGGCACCGAAGACCAGCGCACCGGTGCTCTCCGAGGCGGCGAAGCCGTCGACGACGCTGATCGCCAGCCAGTTGTTGGCCGAGCCCTCGGACAGCGAGGCGGCGAGGATGACCACGCCGATGAAGAGGGTGCGCGGCTCGCGCCAGGCACCCAGGGCGGACGCCAGGCTGGCGCGCCGGGCGCGGACCACGGCACGGGCACCTGTCGTCCCCGGAGCAGCCTGGACCACACCGCCGCGGATCTCGGCCTTCTGCACCCGACGCACCCGGGCGGTCGACGCACGCTCCCAGCGGACCTCACCCGCGAGGTGCGTGTCGTGGATGATGTAGCGCACCGAGACCAGGCGCCAGACGAGCGTCAGCGTGGTCATCACGAGGAACTGCACCACGACGGGGACCTCGAGAGCCGAGGACCCGGCGCCGATGAGCGACCCGAGGACGGCGCCGATCGAGAAGGCTGCGTGGAACTGGGGCACGATCGCCCGGCCCATCCTCCGTTCGACGCTCGCCGTCTCGACGTTCTGCACCACGTTGAGCAGCGCGATGCTCATGCCGTTGAGGAAGATGCCCACGACCAGCACCCAGGTGTGCCCGACCGCGGGGCCGATGCCCTCGAGGGCCAGCGCGAGGAAGCTCGACGAGGCCGCGAAGACGTAGACGGGCGTCCCGCCGAAGCGCAGCACGATCGACCCCGCGAAGGTCACCATGACGAGGGAGCCGACGGCTCCGGCCAGCATCACGGCACCGAGGTCGGCTGTGGTCAGCCCGAGCATCTCCCGGATGGTCGGCAGGCGCGCCAACCAGCTCGAGGTGTTGACCCCGAGGATGAGGAAGAGCCCGAGGAGGGCGATGCGCGCGTGGTGGAGGGCGCGGTCGGGGGAGGTCGAGGCCTTGATCGTTCTGTTCCTTCGCTGTCGAATCGATTCGAACGCCTGCCACGATACTGATCGAATCGTTCCGAGGCTTGCTGACAATTGTCAGGTACGCTGGCGGCGTCCGTCAATCAGATGCGCCCAGGGGAAGCGAGGATCACATGTCGGCTCACCGTCCGACGCTCGCGAGCGTCGCCGAGGTGGCCGGCGTCTCGATCTCGACAGCCTCTCTCGCCTTCGCCGCCTCCGGGCCGATCGCCGAGAAGACCCGCGCCCGCGTCATGGCCGCAGCCGAAGAGCTCGGCTACCGCGGGCCGAACCCGCTGGGGCGCCAGCTGCGCTCCGGCCGCTCGGGCATCGTCGGCGTGGTCATCGGCGACAAGCTGCGCCGGTCGTTCCGCGACCCTGTCTCCGTCCAGGTCCTCGACGGCCTGGCCAGCACCCTCGGCTCCCTCGGTCTGGGAGTCCTGCTCATCCCCGGGACGAGCGACGAAGAAGGCCTGCAGACCGTCGACCCGCTCATCGAGACGGCCGCGATGGACGTCGCGATCCTCATCTGGGGTGTCCATGCGAACGACAAGAGCGTCGAGGCGCTCGAGCGCCGCGGCGTGCCGATGGTCGTCGGTGAGGGGCGCCCGCTCGAAGGTGCCCCGCTCGTGGGGATCGACGACCGCGGCGGCACCGCCGAGCTCACGCGGTACCTGACGGACCTCGGCCACGAACGCATCGCCGTGGTCAGCCTGCCTTTCTCGGCCGACCGACGCTCGGGCGAGGCCGCCTCCCTCGACGACATCGAGTGGACCCCGACGCGCAACCGCCTCGCGGGGATGCACGACGCCGGGGTCGACCCCGTGCTCGTGTGGGAGACCGAGGCCTCGCTCGTCGAGCACGGCCATGCTGCCGCGATGGAGGTGCTCTCCCCCGAGCGCTGGCCTGACGTCTCCCAGCGACCGACGGCCCTCGTCGCCCAGTCCGACCTGCTCGCGGCCGGGGCGATCCTCGGCGCACGCGAGCTCGGTCTGCGGGTGCCGGAGGACGTGTCGATCGCCGGCTTCGACGGACTCGACCTCCCGTGGCTCGGGGCCGACGTGCTGACGACCGTCCGTCAGCCGCTCGCCGACAAGGGCGCCGCCCTCGGTCACGCCGTCGAGGGGATCCTCGCGGGCGACGAACCTACGGTGACGATCCTCGACGTCGAGCTCGTCGTCGGCACGACGACAGCACCCCCAGCGCAGAGCTGACCAAGCCCGCGTCTCCCAGAGTCACGAGGTCTCCCCGAGTCGCGAGGTCTCACCCGTGGGCACGAAGTCGCCCCGGAGTCGCGAGGTCGTACCCGTAGGCACGAAGTCGCATCCCCAGTCACGAGGTCGTACTCGGTGGCACGAGGTCGTACGGACACGCCAAAATCCTGAGGATCCGTGGGCTATACCGCGTGTCCGTACGACCTCGACGAAGAACGTGCGACCTCGTGGGTATCAGTGCGACCTCGACGAAGGACGTGCGACCTCGTGCGCGAGCCCGAGCGCGCTCCCTCGTCAGAGGAAGACCTCACCGGGCTCAGAGGGCGACGACGGCCTGAGACTTGCCGAGGACGCGGGCACCCTCGAAGGTGACCGTGAGGTCGACGCGGGCCGTGCGAGCCTCGAGGTCGATGGCACCGATGACGGCCGACACCTCGACCACGGCCTCTCCCGGGTTCGGCACGGGGACAGGTCGCGTGAATCGCGTCTGGTAGTCGACGACCCGACCCGGGTCGCCCGCCCAGTCTTCGACGAGGGCTACGGCCGCACCCATGGTGAACATGCCGTGGGCGATCACACCGGGGAGACCGACGCCCTGGGCGA
>Ga0308163_10001670_pt1 | contig 22850 bp, 24 predicted proteins | sample PhyTR1_FD_201037 | JGI IMG/M metagenome (GOLD analysis project Ga0308163, IMG submission 201037) | Phyllosphere microbial communities from UC Gill Tract Community Farm, Albany, California, United States - DLSLT.R1 | ecosystem: Host-associated > Plants > Phyllosphere > Unclassified | place: USA... | reverse complement strand
AGACGAACGCGCTCGACTGGTAGATGGGGAGGGCGCGCGCACCCGTGGTGGCGTCGGGGATGTTGCCCGCGTGGATCGCCCTCGTCTTGAACCCGTACTCGCGATCGACCATGGGGTCACGCTAGCCGGGGCTCCCGGGCGTTCCCGGGCCGGGCCGTAATGCGGAGACATGAGCGCGGCATGCTCGGGGCGTCCGGCGACGTGCGGCGGCAGGCGCGCGGCGGAGGCGGACGGCGGATCAGGACAGGCGCACCGCCGCGAGCGCGAGCCCCGCGATGAGGGCCCAGGAGAGGAGGCCGGCGGCGAGCGCGGATCCGCCCTGGCCGACGAGCTCGCGGAGGCGCACCGCGGATCCGAGCGCCACGAGCGCGATCGCCAGCAGCGCCGTCTGCACGACCTGCGCGGCGTCGAGCACGCCGTCCGGCAGCGGCACGAAGGTGCGCACGAGCACGGCCGCGAGGAACCCGAGCACGAACAGCGGCACGATCGGCGGACGCGCGGCGCCCTCGATCCGGCCCTCGCGGCGCCGCATCACCACGCCCGCGACGGCGACCACGGGCGCGAGCAGCAGCACGCGCGTGAGCTTCACGGCGATGGCGATGGTGAGGGCGGCGGATCCGGCGATCTGCGCGGTCGCGACCACCTGCCCCACGTCGTGCACGCCCGCGCCGACCCAGTGCCCGAAGGCGACGTCGTCGAGGCCGAGCGGGCCGGCGAGCGGCGGCAGCACGGCGATCGCGAGCGTGCCGCAGAGGGTGACGAGCGCGACGGGCGCGCCCTGGTCGGCGGGCTTCGCGCGCGTGACGCCCGCCATCGCGCCGATCGCGCTCGCGCCGCAGATGGAGAAGCCGGTCGCGAGGAGGAGCGGCTGCTGGCCGGGCATCCGGAGGGCGCGGGCGATGGCGTACGTGCCCGCGAACGACAGGACCACGACCGCGACCACGAGCAGCACGGCGCGCCAACCCAGCCCGACGATGTCGGAGAGCCCGAGCTGCAGGCCGAGGAGCACCACGCCGATCCGCATCAGCCGCTTCGACGCGAGCGTGAGGCCGGGCTTGAGCGGACCGGTGAGCGCGGGGCGCGCGGCCGGGATCTGCGCGGCGACGATGCCGAGGGCGACCGCGACCGTGAGCAACGGGATCGCCGGGACGAGCGCGTGCACCGCCCCGGCGACGAGCGCGGCGGCGGCCGCGACCGCGAGACCGGGCAGCGCGGGGTGGAGGCGGGCGGCGGTGGCGGGCATCAGATCCAGCCCGACGGGATCCACGCGTGCAGCCGCCAGAACCAGGTCGGCACGAGCTGCCCCACCCACAGCGGGTAGAAGAAGGCGCTCACGAGCGCGCACACGACGAGCACCGCGGCGACGACGAGGATGCCGCGCGTCCGCTGGGGACGCGGATCCCGTCGGTCGCCGAGCACGAGCCCCAGCACCATCGCCAGGCACAGCAGCAGGTACGGCTCGAAGGCGATCGAGTAGAACTGGAACACCGTGCGGTTCACGTAGAGCAGCCACGGCAGGTACCCCACCGCGATGCCCATGAGCACGAGGCCTACCTGCCACTCGCGGCGGGCGGCCAGGCGGTAGACGAGGTAGAGCATCGCGGCGACCGAGAGCCACCAGATGATGGGGTTCGCGATCGAGGTGATGGAGGCCGAGCACGCGTCGACCGTGCAGCCGGACTGCCCGTATCCGTACGACTCGTAGTAGAACTGCGTCGGCCGGTAGAGGAGCAGCCAGAGGCGCGGATCCGCCCGGTACGGGTGCGTCACGTCGAGCCCCACGTTGAACGCGTACTGCTGCGTGAGGTAGTGCCAGAGGCTCTGGATCGAGAGCGGCACCCACGCGAGCCCGCCCTGCCAGGCGTTCGCCCCCTCGGCCGCCCAGTTCCGGAAGTACCCGTTCGAGGTCGCGAACCAGCCCGCGTAGGAGGCGAGGAAGGCGGCGATCGCGGGCGGCACCAGCAGGAGGAACGACACCGGGCCCTGCACGACCGCGCCGGCCGTGAACCAGGCGGCGAGCCCGTGCCGCCGGCGCAGCAGCATGTCGCTGAGCACCACGTAGAGGCCGAAGCCCGCGAGGAAGAAGATGCCCGACCACTTGACCGACGAGGTCGCGCCGAACGCGACGCCGGCGGCGATCAGCCACGGGCGCCACAGGATCACGGGACCGAACTCCATCGGGTGCGCGCTCTCGGGGCGGGCGTCGCGACGCACGGCGAGGAGGCGGGCGAACCGGCGCTCGTGCCAGGTGCGGTCGAGGAGGATCGCGCCGACGCCGAGCAGGCCGAAGAACATGACGTGCGTGTCGAGGAGCGCGGTGCGGCTCATGACGATGGCGTGGCCGTCGATCGCGAACAGGAGGCCGGCGATGGCGGCGACGACGGCGGATCCGGTGAGCCGGCGGGCGATGAGGACGAGGAGGACGACGGCGAGCGTGCCCACGACGGCCGTCGCGATGCGCCATCCCACCGGATCCGCCGCGCCGAAGACCGCGAGCCCGAGCGCGATGACCCACTTGCCGAGCGGCGGATGCGCCACGAACCCGGGCGCCTGGAGGTACCCGTCCGTCTGGCCGGCGATGAAGGCGGGGTTCGGATCCGTGGGCCACGACCCCTCGTAGCCGAGGTGGAGGAGGGTCCACGCGTCCTTCACGTAGAAGGTCTCGTCGAAGACGAGCGTGTCGGGGTGCCCCAGGTTCTGGATGCGGAGCACCGCGGCGAGGAGCGCGATCGCGGCGACCGTGCCCCACTCGAGCGCGCGGCGGCGGGCCGGCGTCGTGACGAGGCGGGCCAGCATGTCGTCGAGGCGGGATCCGCGGGCGGCGGGTGCGGGCCGGTCGGGGGACGTGCCGGCGGCGGGGCCGTACGTCGCGGGATCGCGGTCGGGGGTGCCCGCGTCGACGCCGTGCTCGGTGGGGCGGTGGGGCATGTCGGGCACGGCTCATCATGGCATGCAGGAGCGCGGGCGCCCGGGTCGCGGACGCTCGGCGGCGAGCGTCCGCGCTGCGCGCCCTCGGGCCGGTCGGCCGCGCGCACGGGGACGAGCGGCGGCCGCCGTCGGGACCCCGTGAGGTTCCGGCCGGGAGCCGTACGGGTGTCGTGAGCGGGCTCGCGCGACGCGACGCGGGCGCGCTGGACTGGATCCATGACCGCGATGCTCACCCTGCCCCCCGTCGTCGAACCCGCCCCGTGGCCCGTCGTCCCCGACGACGTCGTGGTCGCCGGGGTCTCCGTGCGGCGGCTGGTGGAGGTGTGCGGCACGCCGTGCGTCCACTCCGGCGAGCCGGGGGAGCTCCCGGGTCCGGCGGCGGGATGCGGCGCCCTCGTGGTGGTCGCGGTCACGGCGGTCCTGGCGGGGATCGCGGGGGAGCGCGTCGTGTGCGTCGACGGGCACCTCGACGGGGTGGACGCGCGCTGGGAGGGGGCGCGCGTCCTCGGCCGCTCGACGGTCGGATCCGCGCTCGCCCCGGCGCGCGTCGTCGCCGGCCGGCCGTCGGCCGACGCGGACGTCGTCCCGCTCCCGTACGACCTCGAGGTGGGGGACCTCGTGGTCGTCCCGTGCGGGGGCGCGCCGGCGCTGCACGATGTGCGGCTGAGCGGGCGGCCCGTCGGCACGGAGCGCCTCCCGGGCGGGCGCGGCGCGGGGGAGCGCCGCGTCCCGCCGCGTCGCCGGCGGAGGCACTGACGTGCGGACCGCGGTCGTCGATCCGCTCGCGAGCCGCGACCGGCCGCGCACGCCGCGCATCGCGCTCGCCGGCGACGCGCTGCCGGTGCTGGCCGACCTCGCCGCGGCGCTCGCCGAGCAGCAGGCGGAGGCGGATCCGCGTCCCGTCCGCGCGCTCGTGGTCGGCGTGGACGCGGCGGAGCCCGGTCTCCGCGGTGTGCGCGCGTCGGCCCGCCGCCTGCGCGCGGTGGCGGTGCCCGACCACGTGGCCGGGCTGCGGCACCTGGTCGTCGTGGTGGGCGGCCGGCCCGGCGCGATCGGGCGCGACATCCGCGCGCTCGACGCGTGGGTGCTGCGGATGCACGCCGAGCTGGAGCGGACGCGCGGCGCCGACGTCGCTGTGACGGGGATCCTCGCGTCCGGCTGCCCGGCGCCGCGGCTGCTCGCGAACCGGGTCGTCGACCTGGTGCGGCATCCGGTCGCGACGCCCCGCCTCGCGGTGGAGTGGGCGGACATCCGCGACCGACGGATCCGCGACGTCGCCCTCGAGGCGCGCTGCTGATCCGCCGGCCGGCGGCTCCGGCGGCTAGCTGTCCGCGTCGTCCGCGTCGTCCGCGTCGTCGCCCTCGACCTCGGGCGCCTCGTCGAGCAGCAGGAACAGGCCCGCGTAGGGCTCGAGCTGCACGGGGAAGCTGGACAGGTCGTCGACCGTGCCGACCTCCTCGCCCGTGGTGGCGTCGCGGACGGTCCGGCGGGCGGGCAGCTCCTCGGAGCGCACGGTGGCGAGGATCGGCTCGCCCGTGAAGTTCAGCACCGTGAGCTGCAGGCGCGCGTCGCCCGCGGCGTCGCCGTTGTCGAGGCGGTGGACCATCACGAGCATGCCGTGGTGGCCGACGTCCGGCACGTCGACCTGCGTGCCGACGGCCACGTCGAAGCGCTCGCGCACCTCGAGCACGCTGCGGAGGCCCGAGACGAACGACGACGGGTCGTCGACCTGCGCGGGGAGGGACCCGTAGAGCGAGCGGCCGCGCGGCATGCCGGACGCGGATCCGGTCGCCTCGGGCGCCCCGTCGAGCAGGTCGTGCCCGCCGCGGTGCACCCAGCGCGTGTCGCCGCCCTCGATGAGGTCGGCCACCTGCGACGCCTGCAGCGGCAGCACGCCGAGCAGGTCCCAGGCGGAGAGCGCGAAGACGCCCGGCTGCCACGCGTTGAACTTGGCGAGCAGGAGGTGCGCGGCGCGGATCCCCGCCACGTCGTCGTCCCCGATCGCGTCGAGCGTCGTGAACCCCTGCGCGGCCGCGATGACGGACGCCGTGGTGCAGGCGATGCCGTTCGTCGTGAACACGTGGTTGTAGTCGGCGCTCTCGCCCGTGAGCTCCTCGAGCAGGTCGCCGCGGATGGTCTCCGCGAGGTCGGCGCCCGTCATCTCGTCCCCGCGGAACGGGAAGACGTCCGCGCAGTGCTCGGTCGCCCAGTGCACGAGCTCGTAGGTGAGCTCGTCGTGGTTCTGCAGCGCGTGCACGAGGGTCACGGGCTCCACGCCGACCTCGAGCGAGGTGCGGAGCGTGAGGCGCAGGAACTCGGTGTCGCCGGTCGCGAGCGCGTGCTGGTACGCGGGCCGGTTGATGAAGTCGTAGGACAGGTCGGCGCCGACGCGGCCGGTGTCGCGGATGTCCTCCATCGTGAGGTTCAGCTCCTGGAAGGAGAACCCGCCGACCTTGCGGACCATGCTCGCGATGAGGTGGTTCGCCGCCTCCGAGAGCGGGTGGCCCTCGGACCACGCCGGGCCCTCGACGCTCTTCTCCACGCCGAGGAAGCCGTTCGCGTCGAGCCGCAGCGCGCTCGCGCCGAGGTCGCCGAGCGAGTGCAGGGCGTCGCCGATGACCATGCGCATGCCGGCGAACGTGGGGTCGAGCCAGTTGATGGAGGGCTGGCCCTGCTTGAAGTAGTGCAGGTAGACCCAGCGGCGCGTGCGGCCGTCGACGCCGAGCACGGGCGCGGTGGCGCTCCAGTTCGTCTCCTTGACGCCGGGCGCGTAGAAGATCACGCGCTGCAGGCGGCCGATGATGTAGCCCTGGTCGGCGAGCGCCTGCTCGGCGGCCACGTCGAGGTTCACGGCGTCGCGGCCCGGGAGCACGTCGGGCAGGAGGCCCCAGTCCTCCTCCGGGATCTCGACCATGTGGTAGATCCCGGGGAAGTCCTTGTAGCCCATCTCCGCGAGGCGGAAGTCGGCGCCCTTGCCGGTGTGACCGGGCACGATGTCGTCGATGACGCTGCCGCCGTGCTGGTCGGCGACCTCGGTGAGGCGGCGGAACTCGTCCTCCGTGCCGAAGGCCGCGTCGATCTGGGTGCTGATGCGGTCGAAGTGGCCGTCGACGCTCGCGGTCTGCGACCACTCGGTGATGCCGCCGGCGAGCTTCACGGGGCCGGTGTGGATGGCCTCGATGCCGATGGACTGGAAGATCCGCCACAGCTCGGGGTCGCCGAGCGCGCTGAGGTAGGTCTCCTCGGGCTTCGTGATGAGCGAGATCGGGTAGGCGGTGAACCACACGGAGGCCGTGTCGATGGCGCGACGCGCGTCGGGGCGCGCGTACGGGTTCGACCACATGCTGGGCGATCCGGAGAGGCCGCGGCTCAGCACGTCGGCGTCGCCGAGCATCGACTGGCGGCGGAGCCACTCCACGTAGGAGGGGTTCGACGCATCGGCCGCGCGCGGGTCGTTCGACGAGCGGCGGATCCCGCTCGCCCGCATCTGGGGGCGGGAGCGGAGCCGGGCGGGGCGCGCCGGGAAGCGGTCCTCGTCGTAGGTGATCTCGGTGGGCTCCGGCTCGGGGATCGCGTTCTGCTCGCTGGCGTCGTCCACTGGTGCTCCTCGGGGATGGTGGTGCGTCGTGCCCGATCCGGGCGCCGTCGGCCCGCGGGCCGCTATCCCGAGCGTACGCAGGATGCGGCAGCGCCGTGGGCGGAGGAGGTGGCGGCCGACGCCACCGGGGGACTCGGCGGACCCGCACCGTCGGGGTCCCGGTACCGTCGGTCGTCGCCCGTGGCGCGACCCCGCATGCCCGTCCGGACCACCCGCCCGGACGGCCCCGCCCCGAACCCAGGAAGGCCGTCCATGATCGACGCACCGAGCATCGCCCCGCTCGCCGGCATCCGCGTGCTGGAGCTCGGCAGCTTCATCGCCGCCCCCACCGCCGGGCGCCTCCTCGCCGACTTCGGGGCCGAGGTGATCAAGGTGGAACGGCCCGGCAGCGGCGACGAGCTGCGGAGGTGGCGCCTCCACGCCGGCTCGACCACCTCGATGCTGTTCCACGCCATCAACCGCAACAAGCGCTCGATCGCCCTCGACCTGCGCACGGACGAGGGGCGCGACGCGGTCCTGCGGCTGGCCGCCGAGTGCGACGTCGTGCTGGAGAACTTCCGGCCGGGGACCCTCGAGCGCTGGGGCATCGGACCGGACGAGCTCGACGCGGTCAACCCCGAGATCGTCATGGGGCGGATCTCCGCCTTCGGGCAGACCGGCCCGCTGTCGGAGCGTCCCGGCTTCGCCGCCGTCGCCGAGGCGATGAGCGGGTTCCGCGACCTCGTCGGCGACCCCGACCGTCCTCCCGTGCGCGTGGGGGTCTCGATCGGCGACTCCATCGCGGGCCTCTACGCGGGCTACGGCGTGATGATGGGCCTCTACCAGCGGGAGGCGCGGCGCCGCGCCGGCCTCCCGCCCGCGCCGCTCGACGAGCGCGTCGTCGACGTCGCGCTGAACGAGGCCATGTTCTCGATGATGGAGTCGCTCATCCCCGACTACCAGGCCCACGGCATCCGGCGGGAGCGCGTCGGCGGACGCATGGAGGGGATCGCCCCGTCCAACGCCTACACGTGCGCGGACGGTGCCAGCATCGTCGTCGCCGGCAACGCCGACGCGATCTTCCCGCGCCTGATGGAGGTCATCGGCCGGCCCGACCTCGCCGCCGACGCGGGCCTCGGCGCCAACGACCAGCGCTGGCTCCGCCGCGACGAGCTCGACGCGGCGATCGGCGCGTGGGCCGCGACCCGGACCGCGACGGACGCGCTCGCCGTGCTCGACGAGGCGGGCGTCCCGTGCGGGCCCATCTACACGGCCGCGGACCTCAGCTCCAGCGCGCAGTACGCCGCCCGCGACATGATCCAGCCGTTCGACGTCGACACGGGAGCGGGCACGATCCCCGGCGTCGGGTTCCCCGGCATCGTGCCGGTCCTCGGCGGCCGCTCCCTCCCCATCCGCACGCTCGCGCCCGCGCTCGGCCAGGACACCGAGGACGTGCTCGCGATGCTCGGCGACCCCCGTCCGACCCGCGGCGACGACGAGACGACGGGCGCCCGATGACCGGCGTCCGGATCCGCGACGTCACCCTCCGCGACGGGCTGCAGCTCACCGGCGGGATGCTCCCGACCGAGCGGAAGGTCGAGCTCGCGCGGAGCCTCCTCGCGGCCGGGGTCCCCGAGCTCGAGATCGGGTCGATGGCCCGCGGGGACCTCGTGCCGCCGATGGCGAACACGCTCGAGGTCATCGCCGCGCTGACCCCGGAGGAGCTCGAGCGCTCGTGGGTGTGGGTCGCCACGCCCCGGCACGTCGCGCGCGCCGCCGCCGCGGGGGCGCGCAGGTTCCAGTACTGCCTCTCGGCGTCCGACGCCCACAACCGGGCGAACATCGGCCGGACCACCGACGCGAGCCTGGCGGCCATGCCGGAGGCGGTGGATCTCGCGCACGCGGCGGGCGGGCGCATCCAGCTGTGCATCGCGACCTCGTTCACCTGCCCGTTCGACGGCATCGTCCCCGAGCGGCGCGTGATCGACATCGCGAACGACCCGCGGGCGGCGGGGGCGGAGGACATCGTGATCTGCGACACCCTCGGGCAGGCGCACCCGCAGCAGGTGGCGTCCCTCGTCGGACGGGTGGCCGCGGAGACGCCGGAGCGCGAGATCGTGTTCCACGGGCACGACACCTGGGGTGCCGGCGTCGCGAACGCGCTCGCGGCGATCCAGGCCGGGGCGACGGTCGTCGACGGGGCGCTCGGCGGCCTCGGCGGGTGCCCCTTCGCGCCGGGTGCGAGCGGCAACACCGCCACCGAGGACCTCGTCTTCGCGCTCCGCCCGGACCGCCTCACCACCGCGGCCTTCGCCGACCTGGTGGGCGCATCCGAGCGGCTGCTCGGGGAGCTGGGGGAGGCGAACCGGTCGAAGGCCCGGCAGGGCGCGCGCTCCACCGCGCGGGCGTTCCCCTGGGTCGTCGCCGACGACTGACCCTGTCGGCCGACGGCATGTGCGCCGGCGGCCGGCGGCTCGCGCGCCGTCGGGCGGCCGGCGTCTCCGGCGGGTCGGGCGCCGTCGCGTCGCGTCGCGGACGGGGGCGCCGGCCCGCCACCGGCCGCATCCGCCGTGCCAGCATGGATCCGTGCCCGTCGTCGAGTCCCGCCGCATCGTCCCCGTCACGCCGGAGGTGGCGTTCGCGATCTCGCAGACGCAGGGGGAGATCCGGAAGCGGTGGGATCCCTTCATCGCGCACCAGCACCTGATGGGCGGCGCGACCGAGCCCGCGAAGGGCGTCCGCACGTTCACCGTCTCGCGCCTCGGCCTGAGCATGGTGAGCGAGTACGTCTCGCACCAGCCGCCGTCGAACGTGGGGATGAAGATGACCCAGGGGTCGTGGTTCTTCGCGCGCATGGGCGGCGGCTGGCGGTTCGCGCCCGTCGAGGGCGAGCCGCAGCGGACGCTCGCGACCTGGCGCTACAACTTCGCGTGCCGGCCCGCGTGGCTCGCGCCCGTCGCCGAGTGCATCGGGGCGTGGATCCTGCAGCGCGACATGGACCGCCGCATCGACGGGTTCGCGCGCGGCTGCCAGGACCCGGTGGTGCTCGCGGCCGTGGGCGCGGGCGCGCCCGCAGAGGGCTGACGCGTGTTCCTCCGGAGCCGTGCCCGGTGGCGCACCACGCTCGGGCTGTGGATCCTGGGGATCGCCCTGTGCGTGATCTCGGTCCTCGGGCTCACGGGAGCCTTCGGCGAGATCAGCAGCGCAGGGCGCTTCGGCACCATCGTCCTGTTCGGCGTGCCCCTCGGGCTCCTCTGCATCGGGTGCGGGATCGTGAACGCGATCCGCGGCTGGAGCGACCCGGGCGACGAGGAGGTCGACGACCCCGCGCACGCCGGCGACCGGGCGGGCCTCCCGGACGCCGAGGCGCCCCGCGGGCCCGCGGTCGGCCGGGAACGCCCCGGCCCGGATGGGATGATCGACCGGTGATCATCCTCGGCGCGACACCCATCGGCAACCTGGGCGACGCGTCGCGGCGGCTCGTGGAGGCGCTCACCTCCGCCACGGTCATCGCCGCCGAGGACACCCGCACGACCATCCGCCTGCTCACGGCGCTCGGCGTCGAGAACCGGCCGCGCCTCATCGCGCTGCACGACCACAACGAGCAGGAGCGCTCGGCCGACCTCGTCGAGCTCGCGCGCGAGACCGACGTGCTCGTGCTCTCCGACGCCGGCATGCCCGCGATCTCCGACCCCGGCTTCCACCTGGTGGAGGCGGCCGCCGCGGCGGGCGTCCGCGTCACGGTGATCCCCGGCCCGAGCGCCGTGCTCAGCGCGCTCGCCGTCTCCGGCCTCCCCACCGACCGCTTCACGTTCGAGGGCTTCCTACCGCGCAAGGGCGGCGACCGGCGCCGCGTGCTCCGCGAGCTCGTGCGCGAGCGCCGCACCATGGTCTTCTTCGAGTCGCCGAACCGGCTGCAGGCGTCGCTCGAGGACGTCGTCGCCGAATGGGGTCCGGACCGCCGGCTCGTCGTGTGCCGGGAGCTCACGAAGCTGTACGAGGAGGTGCGCCGCGGATCGGCCGCCGAGCTCGCCGCCTGGGCCGCCGAGGGCGTGCGCGGCGAGATCGTCGTGGTCGCCGAGGGCGCCGCGGCGCTCGAGGTCGACCTCGCGACCGGCGTGGCGCAGGTGCTCGAGCTGGTGTCCGACGGCGCGCGCCTCAAGGACGCGGCCGGCACCATCGCCGAGGCGACCGGCCTCGGCAAGCGCGACCTGTACCAGGCGGCGCTGCAGGCGAGGTGATCCGGGGCGGCCTCGCGGTCAGCGCCGGTCCCGGAGACGGCTCCGCCCCGGTCCCGTCGTGTGTGACGGGGCCGGGGCGGAGCTGAGCGCTGCCGGTCGCGGCAGGGCCGTCATCAGCCGCAGTGGCTGTTCCCGAAGTCGGGGACCTTCAGGTAGAACTTCGTCTGGTGGTAGGCCAGGCAGGCGACGGCTTCCAAGCCCAGGGCGCCCGCGGTCGCGGCAGAGACGCCCGCGGCGGCCGCGCAGACGATCGCGAGGACGGCCCCGCAGGCACCGGCGATGGCCCCGAAGAAGGCGGCGCTGATGGATCCTCCGATGGCGAGATTCTCCGCGTCGAGGGTGATGGTGCCCCAATGGGTGAGCTTGTTCCACCAGTGCTTGCTCTCGCCCACCGGGTCGCCGGCCGGCCGGGCGACCGTGGCGCCGCTCAGCTCGGGAGGGGTGGATATCGACCCTGTCGCACGGAGCTGGCCGACCTCGTCAGTGACCTGCCGGGTGATCGTCGCTCGGCTGGGGGCCGGCTCGGAGGCCGTCGCCCGAGCGGCGAGATCGAGGTCCACGACCTGCTCGATGCTGATCTTCCCGGAGATGAGGTCCTGCTCGTAGGTGCCTGCCGTCACGGAGGAGGAGACCGCCGCCCGAGCGCTGTCGAGATGCAGCTCCGATGCGTGCGCGGGGCTGGGGACGACCAGCATGGTCGCGACGACGGCGACGAGTCCGGCGAAGGCCATCGCGGGGGTGACGTGGCCGGTGCGACGACGGGGAGACGCCCAGGGGGACGTGGCGGGGGATGAGGACATGACGACCCTTCGGAGGAGGAAGCGCCATGCCGTGCGACCTGGCGCGGATGCGGGATGCTGCGACCGCTCGTGGGTCAGGAAGATATGCGGGGAGACCGGCGAGCTGTGCATCTCCTGCACAGGCGTCATGGAGGTCTCCTGCGTGCATCGCGGTCCTCTGACGGGATCTCCACGCGCACACCGGGTCTCGGAGTCGACGGGCGGCGGCGGGCCCGACGGCCCCTACGGCGCCGGTGACTCCGCCGCGTCCACCGGCTCGAGGTACCGCAGGACGCGCTTGAGGTGCATCGCCGTGAGGACGCCGGGGCCCATCGCGCGGCCGAGCTCCTGCGACTGCTCGTCCACCGCCTCCACGAGCAGCCGGACCTGGCGGGCGGCCTCGCCCATGGCGCGGTGGCGCTCGGGGGAGTCCGGGTCGTCGAGGTCGAGCACGCCGGCGACCGCGTGGCAGGCGTCGCGGATGGGCGCGCCGATGCCGTGCTCGAGGCCGATGGATCCGCGCTGCTGCCAGATGGTGTCGGCGAGCACCGCGGACACGTCGCGGACGTGGAACACGATCTGGTCCATCGCCTCGAGCCGGGCGTGGTCGATGCGCACGTCCCGCTTGTTCACGAGCGCGCGCGGGTTGCCCTTGCGGCTCTCGTCGGCCTCGCGGAGGTCGGCGCGCACGGCCCGCGCGGTGCCGGCGAGGTCCTCGCTCGCGCGGATCCAGTCGGCGTGCGCGGGCGGGGAGTCGGACTCGACCGCGTCGCCGACCTCCCGCAGCCGCTGGGCGACCTCCCGCTGGAACGCGCTGATCCGGGCCGCCGCGCGCCCGCTCGACAGCGTTGGGGCGATGAGCACGTTGATGAGGAGCCCGGTGACCACGCCGACCGCCGTCTGCACGAGGTAGCCGAGCGAGTACTGGTCGGCGTCCTGCCCGCCGATGATGAGCACGAACAGCGCCGCCATCGGCACGTACTCGCGGCCGGCGCCGAACCAGCCCGAGCCGGACAGGATGACGCCGATGCCGACGATGAGGGGGATGGACCACCACGTCGGGCCCGAGGTGAGGATCACCGCGGTGGCGAGGAGGATGCCCGCCGCGAGGCCGAGCAGCGTCTGGAGGCCCGTGCGCGCGGATCCCATGAGCGTCGGGTACATGCTCACGAGCGCGCCGAGCGGCGCGTAGTAGGGGTACTCGTTCGCGACGCCGGGCACGTACGGCGCGACGGCCCACGCGATGCCGACCGCGAGCGCGGTCTTGGCGGCGAGGAGGAGGCGGTCGGGGGACGTCGCGGCACGCCAGGCGCGGAGGACGGCGTCCCGGATCCTGTCGATGCTCACCTCACGAACCTAGCGACGCCGACGGCGCGTGACCGGGTCGGGTCGCGCGCCGTCGGCGTGGGCGCGGCGGTGTCAGGCCCGGGTCGCCTCGATCACCATGTCGTCGCGCGACGGGGTGCCGTCCGCGCGCTGCAGGCAGGTGATGACGACGAGCCGTCCCGGGGTGTCGGCCCAGACCTCGGCGTCGTCGGGCAGCGCGCCCTTGGCGACCGCCCGGCTGGATCCCACCGCGTAGTCGACGCCCGCCACCTCGATGACGGCGCCCGGCGCGATGCGCGCGCTCCCGGCCCGGTCGTCGATGAGGAGGTCGCCCGGGCCCGTGCCGCCGCCGCGCACGGAGTGCATGACGACGAACACCGTGCCCTCCGCCGCCTGCTCGGGGGCGACCCCGAGGTCGCGCACGCGGTACGCGGAGGCGAAGCCCGGGGGATCCACCACGCCGCCGACCACGTCGACGGCGCCGAGCGGCACGTCGAGCCCCACCGACGGCGCCCGGAGGCGGCCGAGGCCGGAGTCGACGGCCGGCTGCGCGGATCCATCGGCGGCGGCGGGCGCGGTCACGTCGGCCTGCACGGGCGCGCCGGCGAGGTCGCGCGGGGCGTCGGCCGCGGGCAGCGCGCCCACGGCCGACAGCGTGCCGACGACCACGGCGGCGGACGCCGCGACGACCGCGGCGGCGGTGAGGACCCGCCGCCGCGTCGTCCGCGGATCCGTCGTCACCGCTGCGGCGTCGCCCGGCGGCGACGCGCCACGGCCAGGGCCGCGAGCGCGCCGAGACCGAGGCCGGCGAGCGCGATGCCGGGCCACGGGGTGGCGGCGGCGACCGAGGTGCCGCCCGTCGCGACCGCGGGGCCGGCGTGGTGCGCGGCCGTGGTCGTGCCCGTGGTGCCCGTCGTGCCCGTCGTCGTCGTGCCGGCGACCGCCGCGGCGCTCACCGTGAGCGAGGCCGGATCCGTGACGGCGGCGCCCGACGCGTCGAGGAGCGTCAGCGTGTGCGCGCCCGCCTCGGTGCCGGCCGGGATCGTGACGCTGCCCGCGACCGAGCCGTCGGATCCCGCGGTGAGGGTGCCGACGTCGGTCGGCGTCGAGTGGAGCTCGACCCGGTACGCGGCGCCCGGCGTGAGGCCGGACGCGCGGACCGCGACCGTGCCGCCGACGAGGGGCGCGGATCCGCCCGTCAGCTCGAGCCGCGCGAGGCCCGCCGTGACGCGGTACGTGCGCGTGCTGCGCCCGTCCGCGGCGGTGACGACGACCGTGACGACGCGACCGGCGACGGTCACGGATGCGCGGCTCCCGGCGTCCGCGAGCGCGACGTGCACGTCGGCCGGGGCGATCGAGGCACGGCCGACCGGCACGGTGGCGCCCGCGGATCCGGCGGCGTCGGCGAGCGGCACGGTCACGCCGCCCACGGTGATGGACGTGGCGGCCGCGTCGTCGGAGACGAGGAACTGCGCGCGGAGGGCGCGGATCTCCTGGTCGTCCACGCCGAGGGTGGTGCGGATGTAGGAGTCCATCCCCGCGTAGCGCGACGCGATGCCGGCCTCGAAGGTGCCCTGGAGGAGCGCGGGCTTCGCCCAGTCGACGCCGAGCTGCGTGTTGGAGAGCAGGTAGTCGTGGAGGATGTCGGAGCTGCCGACGCCGAGGATCCGGTCGAGCAGGTCGACCACGGTGCCCGTGCGGTCCATGCCGTGGGAGCAGTGGATGAGGATCGTGCCGTCCCCGGTGTGCGACGCGATGGCCCGCAGCACCTGGCGGTACGCGCTGATCATGACGCCCGGGTGGGCGGCGTCGACGTGGCCCTTGTCGATGAGGTCCTGGTACATGACCGTGTCGTCCGGGTAGTCGCCGTCGGCGCCGAAGAGCGAGATCGCCACGGTCTTCGCGCCGGGGATCGGCACGTCGGGCTTCTTCTGGATCTGGCCGGCCGTGCGCAGGTCGATCACGAGGTCGACGTGGTGCGCGGTCGCGAGCGTGGCGGCGCCGGCCGCGGTGATCTTGTCGAGCGACTCGGTGCGGATCAGGCGGCTCGCGGCGACCTGGCGCCCGTCGAGGCCGGTGAAGCCGCCGAGCTCGCGGCCGTTGACGAGGCCGGGCACGTCGGTGATGAGGTGGTCGCTCGCCGCGGGGGCCGGCTGGAGCGCGGGGTCGGCGGCGGCGTGCGCGGCGGGGGCGCCGATGCCGACGGAGAGCACGACCGCGGCGGCTGCCGCGGTGAGGGCGCCGATGCGCGCGGGGGCGGCACGGCGGGCAGGGGGGATCGTCACGTTCGTCCTTCTGTGGTGGGATGCGCGCGGGTCGCGCAGGCCGGCGCGCGCAGGCGCGCGGAGCTCGGCATCAGGATCATGGGGCGTGGCGCGACCCCGTGCATGAACGGGATGTTCTGCTTCCGTGAACTCGCGTCGATCGGTGGCACCCGGGGGCCGCGTCGTCATCACCGGGGCGGATGCGCCCGTGAGCAGGAGCGGGGAGGGTGAGGGGATGAGAGCCGTCACCCGCAGCCCCACTCGCGCCCGCAGCCGCCTCCGCTTCCTGCCCTGGTCCCTGCTGGCCCTGGCGTGGATCGGCTCGGTGGCCGCCGAGCAGCTGCTGTTCGGGAGCGACGTCGGCTGCGAGCTCGCGCCGGGCTCGTCGGTCTTCGGCGACGCGGGATGGAGCTGGATCCCCCTCGGGCGCACCTGCACCTGGGTGGTCGACGGCGCCACCGTCGTGCACGGGCCGTCGCTCACGGAGCTCCTGATCCCGGCGACGCTGCTCGTCTGGCTCCTGACGCTGCTGCGGGTGCCGCGCGCCGCGCGGGTGACTGCGTGATCGGCGCGTGACGCCGGGCTCCGGAGCGCCGGCCGGAGGATCCGGCCCGTGCGTCACACGAGCGGCGTCATGGCCTCCTCCACCCGGGTGGGCATCATGCCCACGCGCTGGGTGAGGTGCACCGGGGCGAAGGAGTCGTCGATGCACGCGCGCCAGTACTCGACGTGCTTCTCGTCCAGCCAGTGGGACGACTCCGTGACGTCGGGGGCGGGGCCGTCGCCCTGGACGCAGTGCCAGTAGATGTAGTCGACGCCGTCGAGGGTCTCGGTGAAGATCGTCTCCACGTACATGCGCTCCGGCTCGAGCGTCTCCTTCACCGCCTCGGCGTTGGCGGCGAGGAAGTCCATCCACTCCGTCACCTGCTCCGCTGCGCCGTCGCGGACACGGAACCTCGTCAGCTCGATCCTCATGCCGCGATCCTTCCACGGGCCGTGGAGACCCCGCGGCCGTTGGCCGACTGCATCTGGAGGGAAGCGTCAGGCCGCCGGCGTCGTCGGCAGGGTGAGGATGCGGGCGCCGTCCTCGGTGATCGCGATCGTGTGCTCGCTGTGCGCCGTCCGGCACCCCGTGGCGCTGCGGAGGGTCCAGCCGTCGGGGTCGGTGACGAGCCGGTCGGTGTCGATCATCGCCCAGGGCTCGAGCGCGAGCAGCAGCCCGGGACGCAGACGGTAGCCGCGGCCGGGGCGCCCGGCGTTGGCCACGTGCGGATCCTGGTGCATGGTCGACCCGATCCCGTGACCGCCGTACTCCATGTTGATCGGGTAGCCGGCGTCGGCGAGGACGGTGCCGATGGCATGCGAGATGTCGCCCAGGCGCGCGCCGGGGTCGGCCGCGGCGATGCCCGCCGCCAGGGCGCGCTCGGTCGCGTCGATCAGCGCGACGTCCTCCGGCCGCGCTGCCTGGCCGACGACGAAGCTGATCGCGGCGTCCGCTGCGATCCCGTCGAGGACGACGGCGAGGTCGAGCGTCAGGAGGTCGCCGTCCCGAAGCGCGAGGTCGTGGGGGAGCCCGTGCAGGACCGCGTCGTCGACGGCGGTGCAGATGTGGTGGCCGAACGGGCCCCGGCCGAAGGACGGCGCGTAGTCGATGTAGCAGGAGGTGGCGCCGGCGTCGAGGATCATCGCCTTCGCCCACCTGTCGATGTCGAGGAGGTTCGTGCCGACACGGGTGCGACCGCGCAGGGCCTGCAGGATGTCGCCGACCAGCCGGCCGGTGCGCTCGGCGCGGGCCAGACCGGCCGCGTCCTGGATCTCGATCATGGGGCTCCTCCTCGGTCGCGGTATTCTCATACCGGGATCATCATACCGGTATGACAATACCGCCAGTACGATGGATGCATGGTCCGCTTGCCGCTCACGCCCGCCGAGATCGAGCGCGGTCGACGCCTCGGAGCCCTCCTGCGCCACGCGCGGGGCGACCGGTCGATCGTGGACACGGCCCTGGCCGCGGGCATCTCCCCGGAGACCCTGAGGAAGATCGAGTCGGGCAGGGTCGCGACGCCGGCCTTCACGACGATCGCGGCCATCGCGGCCGTCGTCGACGTCTCCCTCGACGCGGTGTGGGCGGGGATCACCGAGCCCGCGAGCGAAGAGGAGCCGCGTCGCTCCGGGCGGGGATCCCGGGAGCGGCTGGCGTCCTGAGGGTCGTCCGGGCGGTGTCCCGCCCGGCAGGACCGCGAGACCGAGGTCAGCCGGTGGTGACGAGGAAGTCGGCCCGGTCGCGCGCGCCGTCCGCGGGGAAGAACGCGTCCTCCTCGGCCATCCATGCCGCCCAGCGTCCTCGGTGCGTCGCGCCGTGGCCGTCGCGCTCGAGGCCGCGGCGGAGCCGTTCGTCGGCCGAGGCCTCCACCCAGACGCGGCAGGCGAGGTGGGCGGCGGCCGCGGCGCGCGTGCAGGTGACCCCTTCGATCACGACGACAGGGGCCCATGGCACCGTGTGCCACTCGCCCAGCCCGGCCCCGAACTCGTCGCCCGCCCAGTCGCGGCGCTGGTAGACGGCGTCCTCGCCGGCGTGCAGCGGCGCGAGCACCTGCTCCTCGAAGCGCGGCCACCACCCGGAGAAGTCGACCCAGGACACGAAGTCGTCGACCTCGATGACGGGAGCGCCCAACCGGGCCGCGAGGGGACGGGCGAGGGTGCTCTTCCCCGATCCGGACGGCCCGTCAACGCCGACGATGCGGATCCCGGGAACGGGCGCGGCCAGTGCGTGCCGCGCGATCGACTCGATGAGGCACGGATCGGGTGCGGTCATGTCGTGGGCTTCCGGTCGGTGGGGTGGATGCGGGGCGTCGCGCTCCACTATCCGGCAACAGGAGCATCCGGTGCGTGGACCCTCGTCACGACCGCTCAGAGCTCGAAGCCCGTGGCGCGTTCCGCTCGTGCTCTCCGCATCCGGGCGTCGTCCGTCACGGTTCCGGAGTTGACGTGGCGCTCACCCTCGAGCTCTCCTCGGGCGTGCTGCGCGTTCATCTCGTCCGTGTCATCCGCGATCAGCTCGAGCGCAGCCCGCGGCACATCTGGGCGGCACAGGACGGCCCACCGGACTGTCGCAGAGCGATCCCGAGCGAGGCGGAGGAGCTGCTCGTCGTCGGGGTAGCGCATGCCGCTCCCCACGGCGGTGGCACGGACCTGCCACGTGCGATCCGTCACGAGTCGCTCCATCTGATCCCACGTGATGCGCGGATTCGCCGCGCACATGGCGCGGACCCGCCGGTCGTCGTCGCGCAAGAGCGTCTCGAAGACGTCGAGCTGGTCGGTCGTCTGAGCGACATTGGATCGGGTCTCGACGAACGTGTCGGCCATGAGCGCGCACTGCACGTTCCGAGGCAGGGACCGGTCGTCCCGATCGAGGAACGTGCCCGCCAGCGCGACGCGAAGCCACTCCTCGGGCGACCGGACGACGACCTGCTGCAGCGTCGGTCGGTCAGCCAGGTTCGAGGCGGCGGCGGAACGCACCGACCCGGCGCGGTCCTCGAGCAGCCTCGCCACGGTCTCGTCGTCCGCCGCGGGATTCGAGGCGACGGCGTACCGGACCGACATCGAGCGGTGAGTGCTGAGCGAGAGCAGGACGGTGGCTTCAGACGTCCGCGCGGCTTCGAGGGCGCTGGCGCTGGCGGAGGGCATGGTCGGATGATGCCATGGAGCCGCCGCACGGCATCCCTCGCGGCGCCAGACGCGATCCCCCGGCGGAGCCGCTACCGGCCGCCCACTCCGTCGAAGGCGCTCGCGTAGTCGTCGATCCAGGCCCACCGGTCGAGGGGCCAGGTGATGAGGAAGGCGCGGCCGACGACGTCGGAGTAGGGCACGAACCCGTGTGTCGGGGTGCCGGTGTGCGCGCGGGAGTCGGCGGAGTCGCCGCGGTTGTCGCCCATGACCCAGAGCGCGTGGTCCGGGACCATGACGGAGAAGGGCACGTCGGATGCGGGAGCGCCGGGAGCGAGGCGCGTGTAGGGCTCGACGACGGGGGTGCCGTTCACCGTGAGCCGGCCGAGCTCGTCGCAGCAGGCCACGGTGTCGCCGGGCAGGCCGATCACCCGCTTGATGAGGTGGTTCCCGTCATCGGTCGCGGCGAGGCCCGTGGTGGCGAGGATCCAGGAGACCGGGTTCGAGGCGGTCGTGGCGGGGATCGGCGGCAGCCACTGGCCGGGGTCGCGGAACACGACGACGTCGCCGTGCTGGAGGGGGACGAGATCGGGGACCAGCTCGTTGACGAGGACGCGGTCGTCGATCTGGAGCGTGTCCTCCATGGACCCGGAGGGGATGAAGAACGACCGCACGAGGAACGTCTTGATCAGCACCGACGCCAGCAGCGCGACGACGAAGATCACGATCACGTCCCGGAGGAACGTCTTCCACCCGCGTTGGCGTCGTGCGGGCCGGGTGCCGCGGTTCGCGGGCGCGGCGTCGTCGGTCACATGCGCACGATACGGGGACTCGCTCCGCTTCCGCCCCTCCCGCTCCCGCGGGTGGGACCGTCCCGGCGGAGTGGCGACCGGGGGCTGCGTCCTAGGCGATCGGGTCATGGTGGCGCGCCCGCGCCGAGGCGCCGTCCGGGGAGCCGGCTCTCACGTCCGTCGCACCGCGAGCCCGGCCGACACGACGGCGATCAGGACCAGGCCCACGAGCGCGACCGTCGCGGTGCGGATGCCGGCGGTCGTGATGAGGGTGCCCGTGAGGGCCGCGGAGGAGGCGATGCCCGTCGCGGACGCGGTGTTGATCCAGGTGAAGCCCTGGGTGAGCTCCGCCGGAGCGATCGTCGCCTGGACGGTCTGCGACGACGACGCGAGCAGCGGTGCGATCGCGGTCCCGCCGAGGACCAGCATGAGCGCCAGCCCCGGGAGCGTGGGCCACAGCGCGCCCGCTGATGCCGCGCAGGCGAGGACGAGCGCGGCCACCAGCTGGACCACCTGGGGCCTCGGAGCCGTCCGGAGGGATCCGTAGGCGAGTCCGGCGATGATGCTGGCCGCGCTGGAGAGGGCGAGGACGACACCGGTGAGCGGCTGGAGACCGGTCTCGGTGGCGCTGGCGGTGATGAGGAGCGGGACGGCGCCGAAGAAGCAGCCGAGGCCGAGGGCCACCCCGAGCGTCTGGATGAAGCGCGGGGCGAGCAACGACGTCGCGCGCGTGCGGGTCAGCGAGCGCTCGCGGCGCTGCGGCGCGGGCGCGGTGCCCCTCTGGCAGGAGAGGGCCACGCTCCCGACGACGAGCAGCAGGCCGGCGACGACCGAACCGGTCCACGGGGTGATCGACGTGCTCGCCACGGTGACGAGGACCGGGCCGCAGAGGAACACCACGTCGTTGGCGCCGGCCTCGAGCGCGAAGGCGGTCCGCAGCCTCGTCGGATCGGAGAGGAGGTGGACCCATCGGGCGGCCGACAGGGCCCCGGGCTGCGGGACGGTGGCGCCCGCGCCGGCGACGAGGGCGAGCGTGAGGAGCGTCGGCGCCGAGCCCGCCGAGGCGAGGGCCATGATCATCGCCGCGGCGTGCACCGCCACGATCGCGGGCACGGTGGCGCCCTGTCCCCACCGGTCGACGAGGCGGGCGAGCTGCGGCCCGACGACCGCCTCAGCGGCGGCGAAGACGCCGGTCGCGGCTCCGGCGACGGCGTAGGACCCGGACGCGTGCTGGACGGAGAGCAGCAGACCGAGCCCGGTCATCGCCACGCCCAGTCGCGCCGCCGAGGCGGAGATGACGAGCCCCGGAGCACCGGGCAGGGCCAGGATGCCGCCGTACCGGCCGGCGAGGGAGCGGACGGAGCTGGTGCGTGGGGACGGTCGAGAGCGCGCGGTCGCCATGGGCGATGCCTCCGGCGCGACGTGCGGTGATCGATCGGCAGACAGGTCGGCCTGGGCTTCGACGATCACGCGAGGACGCCGCGGAACGAGCACGGGGTGCAGGGAGAACGTAGCTCACCGGTCGGGGGACCGGCGCAGCGCCACCAGCCACGCGTCCACCGCGTCCTCCCGCTCGACGCGGAAGCCGGCCCGCTCGTAGAGCCGCCGGGCGGCGCTGCCCTGGAGCACGTCGAGGCGGAACGGGCGGCCGTCGTCGTGCCGGGCCATCAGATCGCGCAGCACCTCGCCGCCGATGCCGCGGCCCTGCACCGCGGGATCCAGGTAGAAGTGCTCGATCCAGCGCGCGTCGGGTTCGTCGCGTCGGGCGACGAGGCCCGCGTCGCGGCCGTCGACGCGGATCACCCAGGTGCGCTCGGGCGCCCAGCCGTCGAGGAAGCGGCGGCGGACCCGCACCGGATCCCACCTCCCGAGCCGCTCGAGGTCGGGCCGGAGCGCGACGGCGCGGAGCTCGGCCATCCACGTCGCCTCGTCGGCGAGGGCGGGGCGGAGGATCCAGCGGGGGAGCGGCCCGGGCTCCACCCGCAGGTCGCGCTCCATGCAGACGCTCGTCGGATCCTCGGCGTACGGCCCGAAGCGCGGCACGTGCCGGTAGCCGCCGCGCTCGTACATCGCGATGGCGGCGGTCTGCGGCAGGCCGGTCTCGAGGCGCATCACGTCGGCCCCCAGCTCGCGCGCCCGCTCCTCGGCCGCGACCAGGAGCTCGCGCCCCACGCCGAGGCCGCGCGCCGCATCCGTCACGAACACGCGCTTCAGCTCCGCGGATCCGTCGCCGCCGTCGACGACCGCCGCCGTGCCGAGCGCGCGGCCGGCGTCGCGCGCCACGAGGAACGTCACGCCCGGCCGCTCCAGGTCGGCCACGTCGAGCGCGTGGTAGTTCTCGGCCGGGTAGAGGGCGAGCGCGAACTCGTCGGCCTGCCGCAGCAGCGGCAGAACGTCGGCGGTGCGCGGGGACTCCGGGGCGACGGTGGGCACGCCCCAGCGTAGGACGGGCCCGCTCAGCGCAGGGTGGGCGGCAGCCCGCGCGACACGCGCAGCTTCTGTGCCCGCCGCTCGACGACGTACAGCCGCCATGACCACGCGGGGAAGAAGAGGAAGAAGATGAATACCGCCACCTTGCCCCACTCCAGCGCACGGGTGAGCCCGCCCGGATCCTGCACCGAGGCGATCCCGGCGAGCACGAGGATCACGACAGTCAGGGTGGTGAGGACGATCGACATGCCGAGCAGTCCGCCGGCGGAGTTGACGGGCTTGAAGAGGGCTCCGCGGCTGCCCTTGTAGACGCCGTACTCCTCGCGCGTGAGCCCGCGGTGGGCGGCGTCCGCGTCCGAGAGCACGCGGAAGAGCCGCCCGACTGCACGCGCCGAGAGCACGAGGAGAGCCACCGGCCCGGCGAACGCGAGGCAGTAGGGGAGGAGGGAGAGCCAGCGGACGGGCGCCGGCGCCACGTTCTGGATGATGCCGGAGACGAGCAGCAGGGCGAAGAACGCGACGGGGGCGGCGAGCAACGGCCAGATCCAGGCCAGATGGAGGCGCAGGCGGCTCGGGGTGTCGGTCACGCCGTCATCCTCGCACCGCCGGACCGCGCTGGGCCTGCCGGAGGCGACCCTCGGCCCCGGTGGATACGCTGGACCGGTGCCACGCGGACGAGGCCCCGAGCCCTCCGCGCCGGTGCCCCGACCGTGAGGAAGAGCATGCAGATCCACCGCGTCCGCGTCCACCGCAGCGACGAGGCCCTGCCTCCCGGGGAGCAGCTGGCGGGGCGCATCGCCGCCGTCGCCGCGGATCCCGTCGAGGTCGACGCCGAGGTCACCGGGATG
>Ga0308163_10001669_pt1 | contig 22851 bp, 21 predicted proteins | sample PhyTR1_FD_201037 | JGI IMG/M metagenome (GOLD analysis project Ga0308163, IMG submission 201037) | Phyllosphere microbial communities from UC Gill Tract Community Farm, Albany, California, United States - DLSLT.R1 | ecosystem: Host-associated > Plants > Phyllosphere > Unclassified | place: USA... | reverse complement strand
GTGCTGGGTTTTGGTCCGGACCGGTCACGGGAGTTGATGCAGGCGGTCGACCGCCACTACTCGCGCGACGGCGCCACCTACCGCCACCACTGGCTGCCGGGCGACGTGGTGGTGGCCGACAACCTGCACGTGGCCCACAAGGCGACGCCGATCGGGCCTGGATCGCGCCGCATCCTTAACCGCACCACGGTGCGCGCGGACGGTGTGATCTGGCACGAGCCGGCGCCGGGGGCGGTGGGGGCGGTGGCGGTGGCGTAGGCGGCATGGCAACATTTGCGTGGGGACCAGGTTATTTCCCCTACGCACGGTTGGAATCACGGTCTGGTGAAGCTTGTATTTGAGATAAAATCTTGCTTCTCCAGTTATCTTGGTCCACGCCATGCCAAATAGAACGCTCGACGACGTCGGTTTCCGTCGCATCCTTGCCCGCAATATCACCCTGCCGCTGGCCGCCGGCGTCGTCAGTGCGGGCGTGTTTGTCGTGCTGCTGGTGTACCTGGTGACGACCATGAATTGGGTCGAGCACAGCGAACGCGTGATCGGCAACGCCAGCGAGATCAGCAAGGAAATGGTCGATATGGAGACCGGCCTGCGCGGCTACATGCTGGCCGGAGAAGAATCCTTCCTGCAACCGTATGTGCTGGCCAAGCCGAAGATCGCCTCCAGCCTGGACAGCCTGGCGGATCTGGTGAAAGACAACCATGCCCAGGTCGACCGGCTGCGCCTGATCGGGGCCCAGCACCGGCAATGGGACCTGTATGCACAGGAAATGATACGGCTGCGCGCCGCCAACGGCGACGTGACCGGTCCGGTCAAGACCGGGCGCGGCAAGAACCAGTTCGACGAAATCCGCCGCCAGCTCGACGCCTTTATCGAGTTCGAGATGCGCATGCGCCAGGACCGCAACGCCTCGGCCCGCACGGTCACCATCCTGGTGGCGGTGGTGTATCTGTTGCTGACCCTGGGCGTGGGCGGCGCGCTGGCCTGGTTCGGACGGCGCGAGCTGCTCGGCCTGTCGAAAACCTACAACGAAGTGCTGCGCCAGCACACCGAGCACGCCGATCTGCTGCAGCAGCAAGCCTGGCTGCGCACCGGCCAGAGCGAGCTGGCGCAGCAGGGCATCGGCCAGCTGGCGCTGCCGCAACTGTCGGCGGTGCTGCTGCAGTTCCTGGCGCGCTATATGGACGCGGTGGTCGGCGCGCTGTATCTGCGCCATCACGATGGCAGCCTGCGCCGCGTGGCGTCCTATGGCTTCAGCGACGAGTGGGCGCGGCGCGATCAGCAGCTGAAGTCGGGCGAGAGCCTGGTGGCGCAGGCGGCGCTGGAACGGCGCCTGATCCGTCTGGACCGGGTGCCGGCCGATTACATCCAGGTCAGCTCCGGCCTGGGCGCGGGGACGCCGGCCAGCGTGCTGCTGGCGCCGCTCGATAACGATGGCCAGATCAACGGCGTGATCGAAATCGGCCTGCTGCGCTCGATCACGGTGCGCGACATGGATTTCCTGACCCTGGTCAAGGGCAACATCGGCAATGCCATCGAGGCTAGCCAGTCGCGCCAGAAGTTGCAGGAAGTGCTGGAGGAAACCCAGCAGCTCAACGAGGAGTTGCAGGTGCAGCAGGAGGAGCTGCGCACCGCCAACGAGGAGCTGGAGGAGCAGTCGCGCGTGCTGGAGGAATCGCAGGCCAGCCTGGAGAACCAGAAGGCCGAGCTGGAACAGACCAACGAACAACTGGCCGAGCAGGGCACCGCGCTGGACCACAAAAACGCCGCGCTGGTCAAGGCCCAGCTGGACCTTGAGGAGCGCGCCCGCGAACTCGAGCGCGCCAGCCAGTACAAGTCGCAGTTCCTGGCGAATATGTCGCACGAGCTGCGCACGCCGTTGAACAGCTCGCTGATCCTGGCCAAGTTGCTGTCGGAAAATTCGGCCGGCAACCTGAACGACGAGCAGGTGCGCTTCGCCAACACCATCTACTCCGCCGGCAACGATCTGCTGAACCTGATCAACGACATCCTCGACATCTCCAAGGTCGAGGCCGGCAAGCTGGAACTGGTGCCGGAGCAGCTGTCCCTGCGCCACGTGGTCGAAGGCATGGCCATGGTGTTCGAACCGCTGGCCAAGCAAAAGAAACTTGGCTTCCATGTGCAAGTGGCCGACGACCTCGCCACGCACATGGTCACCGACCGCCAGCGCCTGGAACAGATCCTCAAGAACCTGCTGTCGAACGCGCTCAAGTTCACCAGCCACGGCCAGATCACCCTGGCCGTGCACGGCGCCGGCGACGGCGCGGTTGGCTTCTCGGTGCAGGACACCGGCATCGGCATCCGGCAGGAAGACCAGCAAGGCATTTTCAACGCCTTCCAGCAGGCCGACGGCACCACCAGCCGCAAGTACGGCGGCACCGGGCTGGGCCTGTCGATCTCGCGCGACCTGGCGCACCTGCTGGGCGGCGCGATCAGCCTGGTCAGCGAACCGGGCAAGGGCAGCTGCTTCACGCTGACGATGCCGCTGCGCTGGACCGCGCCGGAGCCGGGACCGCGCGTCGGCAGCGCCAGCGCGCCGGCCAGCATGGATGACAACGGCGGCGTCGGCGCCTATGCGGCCACGTCGCTGGGGCTGGCCATTGCCGCGACGTCGCCGGCGCCGGCCCGCCGCCACCAGGGCGACGATGGCGACAATGTGGCGCCGCCGCGCGTGCGCGCCTTCGACGACGACCGCGAGCAGTTGCCGCCGGGCGTGGACAACGCCCGCTCGGTGCTGGTGATCGAGGACGATCCCGCCTTCGCCCGCATCCTGTACGATCTGGCGCACGAAAAACAATATCGCTGCCTGGTCGCCTTCGACGCCGACGAGGGCCTGGAACTGGCGCGCCTGCACCGTCCGAACGCGGTGCTGCTCGACATCCGCCTGCCGGACCGCTCCGGCCTGTCGGTGCTGCAAATGCTCAAGGACGACGCCCACACCCGCCACATTCCGGTGCACGTGGTGTCCGGCTCGGATGCCGGCGAGGCCGCGCTGCACCTGGGCGCGATCGGTTTCGCGCTCAAGCCGACCACCCGCGAGCAGTTGATGGAAGTGTTCCACCGCATCGAGACCAAGCTGACGCAAAAGATCAAGCGCGTGCTGCTGGTCGAGGACGACGACCGCCAGCGCGACAGCGTGGTGCGCCTGATCGCCGACGACGACGTCGACATCATCGACGTCGGCAGCGGCGAGGAGGCGCTGGCGCTGCTGCGCACCACCGTGTTCGACTGCATGATCATCGACCTCAAGCTGCCCGACATGCAGGGCAACGAGCTGTTGCAGCGCATGTCCGGCGAGCAGCTGGCGGCGTTCCCGCCGGTGATCGTCTACACCGGCCGCAACCTGTCGCGTGCCGAGGAGGCCGACCTGCACAAGTATTCGCGCTCGATCATCATCAAGGGCGCCCGTTCGCCGGAGCGCCTGCTCGACGAGGTGACCTTGTTCTTGCACAAGGTCGAGGCCGACCTGTCGTCCGAGCGCCAGACCATGCTGCGCACGGTGCGCTCGCGCGACCGCGTGTTCGAAGGCCGCCGCATCCTGCTGGTCGACGACGACGTGCGCAACATCTTCGCGCTGACCAGCGCGCTGGAGCAGAAAGGCGTGCTGGTCGAGGTGGGCCGCAACGGCTTCGAGGCGATTGAAAAACTCGACCAGAATCCCGACATCGACCTGGTGCTGATGGATGTGATGATGCCGGGCATGGACGGGCTGGAGGCGACGCGCCACATCCGCGCCGACGCCCGTTTCACCCGCCTGCCGATCATCGCCATCACCGCCAAGGCGATGAAGGACGACCAGGAGCAATGCCTGGCCGCCGGCGCCAGCGATTACCTGGCCAAGCCGATCGACCTGTCGCGCCTGTATTCCTTGCTGCGGGTGTGGATGCCCAACGGCGAGCGCGGCGCGTGAAGGGATGACAGCGTATGCAACATAGCGATACCGATATCGAGCTGAAAGTGTTGATGGAAGCCATCTACATGAAGTATAGCTACGATTTCCGCGACTACACCGGCGCCTCGCAAAAGCGCCGCGTGCTGCATGCGCTCAAGGAAATGGGTTGCGACAGCATCTCGGCGCTGCAGGCGCGCATCATGCACGAGCCGGCCGCGTTCAGCCAGCTGCTGCAATACCTGACGATTCCGGTGACGTCGATGTTCCGCGACCCCGGCTATTTCAAGGCGCTGCGCGAGCACGTGGTGCCGGTGCTGCGCACCTATCCGTCGCTGAAGATCTGGATCGCCGGCTGCAGCACCGGCGAAGAGGTGGTGTCGATGGCGATCCTGCTCAGGGAGGAAGGCTTGCTCGAGCGCAGCATGATCTACGCCACCGACATCAATCCGCAATCGCTGGAGAAGGCGCGCAAGGGTGTTTTCCCGCTCGACGCCATGCGGGAATATACTGCCAACTACCAGGCCGCCGGCGGCACGCGCAGTTTTTCCGACTACTACACGGCGGCCTACAACGCGGCGCTGTTCGACAGTTCGCTGTGCGAGAACGTCACCTACGCCGACCACAGCCTGGCGACCGATGCCGTGTTCGCCGAGACGCATTTGATCAGTTGCCGCAACGTGATGATCTATTTTAAGAAAAGGCTGCAGGAGCGCGCGTTCGGCCTGTTCCACGAATCGCTGTGCCATCGCGGTTTTCTCGGCCTGGGCAGCAAGGAAAGCATCGATTTTTCCGCCTACGCGCCCAGTTTCGAGCCGGTGCAAAAGCGTGAGCGGCTGTTCAGGAAGCGTTAGCAATGGGTCCAATGACGGGTTCATCGGGTTCGCCACCGCGATCGCCTGCCACGGCGGCGATCGCGGCCGTGCTGGCCGGCCGCGCCATCGAGGCGGTGGTGATCGGCGCCTCGGCCGGCGGCGTCGGTGCGCTGCTCAAGCTGCTGCCCGGCCTGCCCGCCGGTTACGGCCGGCCGCTGGTGGCCTTGCTGCACCTGCCGGAGAACCGCCAGAGCCAGCTGGCCGACGTGTTCCGCCAGCGCATGGCGCTGCGGGTGTGCGAGGCCGCCGACAAGGAAACGCTGTCATCCGGAACGCTGTACTTCGGTGGTTCCGGCTACCATTTGTCGGTTGAGTCGGATCGCAGCTTTTCGCTCAGTTGCGAGGCGCCGCGGCACTTCGCCCGTCCCGCGATCGATTTCCTGATGGAGTCGGCGGCGGACGCCTACGGCCCGGCTTTGCTGGGCATTTTATTGACCGGCGCCAATCAGGATGGCGCCGCCGGTTTGGCCGCCATCGGCCGCGCCGGCGGCTTGACGGTGGTGCAGGACCCGGACGAGGCCGAAGTGGCCACGATGCCGAAAGAAGCAATCCGTCTGCGGACGCCGGACCTGGTCCTGCCGCTGGACGCGATACACACAATGCTGTTGATGCTGGAGAATAATTGATGCAAGCCGAGCACCCGACCAAACTGCTGATCGTCGACGATCTGCCGGAAAACCTGCAAGCGCTCAACGCCGTCATCCGCGGCGCCGGGCGCGAGATCTTCCAGGCCGGCTCCGGCGAGGAGGCGCTGGCCTTGCTGCTGCAGCACGATTTCGCGATGGCCTTCCTTGACGTGCAGATGCCCGGCATGGACGGCTTCGAGCTGGCCGAGCTGATGCGCGGCACCGAGCGCACCCGGCAAATTCCGATCGTCTTCGTCACCGCCGCCGGCAAGGAGCTGAACTACTCGTTCAAAGGCTACGAGGCCGGCGCCGTCGACGTGCTCTACAAGCCGCTCGACTCGCGCGCGGTGCGCAGCAAGGTCGAGGTGTTCGTGGCGTTGTACGAGCAGCGCGAGGCCACGCGGCGCCAGGTGCAGGCGCTGGAGCTGGCGCGGCAAAAGCAGGAGGCCACCTTGGCCGAACTGAACGCGGCGCAGGCGCAGCTGCAGCGGGCGCTGTCGATGCGCGACGAGTTCATGTCGATGGTGTCGCACGAGATGCGCACGCCGCTCAACACCTTGTACCTGGAAACGCAATTGCGCAAGATGCAGCTCGAGCGCGGCAACATGGCCGCCTTCGGCGCCGAGCAGTTGCAGCGCATGGTGGCGCGCGACGACCGCCAGATCCAGAGCATCATCCGCCTGATCGACGACATGCTGGACGTGTCGCGCATCCGCAGCGGCAAGCTGTCCCTGCGGCCGGGCTGGGTGGAGATGTCGGGTCTGCTGCGGCGGGTGGTGCACGATCTGACGCCGCAGGCCAACACGGCCGGCTGCAGCATCAGCCTCGACGCCGATACCCCCGTCAGCGGCTGGTGGGACGAGTTCCGCATCGAGCAGATCGTCGTCAACCTGCTGACCAACGCGCTGCGTTACGGCGCGCAGCAGCCGGTGAAGGTGTCGCTGGTGGTCGGGCCGGATCTGGTGCGGGTCGAGGTGCGCGACCACGGCCCGGGCATCGCGCCCGAGCAGCAGCAGAAAATCTTTGAACCGTACGAGCGCGGCGTCGGCAACGAGGTGCCGTCCGGGCTGGGGCTGGGCTTGTATATCTCGCGCGAGCTGGCCGAGGTGCACGAGGGCACGTTGACCGTCGCCAGCATCCCCGGCGAGGGCGCGGTGTTCACCCTGGCCTTGCCGCGCAGGGATGCGCCGCCGGCGTAAGGGCGTGCCGCATCAGCGCGAGCCGGATTCCTCGCGGCGCTGGATCAGATAGGCGTTCACGTCGTCAAAGCTGACGTTGCCGCGCTGCGCGGTGTCGATGCTGTCGAAGTTCTTGTCGACGATGGTCAGGCCGGCCTGGCGCGCCTCTTCGCGGTTCAAGGTGCCGCTGTGGTCGACGTCGGCGTCCTCGAAGCGTTTCTTCAATTTTTGCACGCTGGTAAAGCGCAGCAGCACCGGACCGGGCGCGATGTCGCGCTGCGGCTGGCGCATCGAGCGCGGCACGTAGGAATCGGAATACGGCGTGGACGCGCCGGCGCCCGACGCCGCCTTGACGGCCGGTGCCGGTGGTTCGCCCGGCGGCGTTTGGGCGCCGGCGTGGGTCGCGCACAGCAGCGCTGTCAGTGTGGTCAGGTGCAAAAGGTTCATGTTGGTCTCCCCGCCATCGGTTGATGCACGGCTCAGGTTGACACTTTGATCCGAATGCCCGGATTAATCAAACACCTTCTATTGTGCGATGCGATTTTGTCGTTTGGAAACATCGTTCCGGCAACTTAAGTGCTTGTTTTTGCTGGTAATTTTGTCTAAACGGTAAGTGTGCAATGTATGCCAGATGGCATTAGTTGCATTGCGTGGATTTGGCGTGGAGCTATTTCCGCCAGAAGCCCGCGTGGGCGACGCGGGCTTCGTTTTCGCGCAGCGGACCGATGACTTCAGTAGGGCGCTGGCCCCGCGCGAAGACATCGCGGCACGGCAGCGACAGCGTCGGATTTTCGGGATCGCTACCGGTCAGTTGCAGCAGGCTGGCTTCCGACATCGCGTAGACGACCCGGCCGACACCGCTCCAGTAGGTGCCGCCGGCGCACATCGCGCACGGTTCGGCGTTGGCGTACAAGGTGGCGCCGGCCAGTTGCGCCGGGCTGTAGCGCTGCGATGCCATGCGCAGCGCGTTCATCTCGGCGTGCGCGGTGCGGTCGCTGCTGGAAGCGTTCATCGCCTCGGCGATGACGCTGCCGTCGGCGCCGACCACCATCGCGGCAAACGGATGATGGCCTTCGTCGCGCGAGCGCTGCGCCAGCGCCAGCACGCGGGTGAGGAATTCGTGGTCTTGCGCGGTGGGTGTGGTCATGTGTTTCCTTGTTAGTCGTTGCGCAGCACGCCGTAGCGCAGGTTCTGCCGTTTCAGGTAACTACGATAGGCCAGCGACATGCGGTCGCAGGCCACCGATACTTCGGCGCCGGGGATCAGCGACAGCCGCGCGGGGAATTGGCTTTCCAATATCGGCAGGTCTTGCAGGAAGATGGTGTCCTGGAAGGCGCGCAGGGCGTCGTCGTCGGAGGTGAAATCGTCCAGCGCCATGATGATCCAGACCCGCGTGGTGGTTTCGGTCAGCGGCTGCGGCAGCAATGCGATCGCCTCGACGACGCCGCCCGGCGGATGCTTGGTCAGTATCGCCGTCAGCGGCCGCACCACCCGGTAGCTGTATTCGATGTCGCTGCCGCCGGTGGCGGCCTTGCTGGCTTGCGGTTGCCACGCGCGGCACTGTTTGGCCCACACGCCGCTGCCGTAGTCGGTATCGTCGAACGTCTCGACCGTGTAGTCGGCAATCGCCGCCTGTTCCGGCACGCCCAGTATGCCGTCGTGCACAAAGGCGAAATGCGCCATGTCGAGGAAATTTTCAACGATGCGCGGCGCGCTGCTTTGCACGTCGTACGGCCCGCACCAGACCTTGCGCAGACGCGCGTCGGCGAATTCCGGAAATTGCGGCGGCCCGGCGCTGGCGGGCGTACCGATGCACACCCATACCATCCCGTATTTTTCCTGCGTGTGGAAGATGCCGGCGCGCGCTTTCAGCTGGACGGGTTGCAGATCCGGCAGCGCGGGGATGTGCCGGCAGTGGCCCTCGCCGTCGAAGCGCCAGCCATGATAGGCGCAACGCAGCGTGTCACCTTGCGGGCTCGCCTCGATCGCGCCCAGCGACAGGCGCGTGCCGCGATGCGGGCAGCGGTCTTCCCAGGCGTGGAGCGCGCCGGCGCTGTCGCGCCACAGGGCGATGCGCGTGTCCAGCAGGTCGGTGGCGGTAATGGCGCCGGCGGCTATCCGCGAAGACAGCGCCACCGGATGCCAGTCGTTCAATAGTACGGGATCGATGGTCATGTGGGTTCCGGTCGGCGGGGCCGTGGCGCGCCCCGCCTTTGCGTGCTTACTTGGGAATCGCGCCGTCGACGCCCTGCACGTAGAAGTTCATCGACAGCAGGTCCTTCAGCGGCACGGCCACGCCGGCCGCGTACTTGACCGCGCCCGACTGGTCCTTGATCGGACCGGTGAACGGATTAAAGGTGCCCGCCGTCAGCGCGGCTTTCTTCTCGTCGAAGATCTTGCCCGCGTCGGCCGGCACCACGGCGTTCAGCTTGGACATCTTGACCATGCCTTCTTTCAGGCCGCCGCGATAGTCGCCGGTTTTCCAGGTGCCGGCGATCACCGCCTTGGCGGTGTCGATGTAGTAGCCCGACCAGTCGTTGGTGGCGGCCGTCAGGTGGGCCTTGGGCGCGAAGCGCGACATGTCCGAGTCCCAACCGAAGGCGTACACGCCTTTTTCCTGCGCCACCTGCAGCGTGGCCGGCGAGTCGGTGTTTTGCGCCATGACGTCGGCGCCCTGCGCCACCAGGGTTTCCGCCGCCTGGCGTTCCTTGGCCGGGTCGTACCAGGAGTTCACCCAGATCACCTTGGTTTTGATGCCCGGGTTGACGCTTTGCGCGCCCAAGGTGAAGGCGTTGATGTTGCGGATCACTTCAGGTACCGGGAAGGAGGCGATGAAGCCCAGCGTTTTCGACTTGGTCATTTTGCCGGCCAGGATGCCGTTCAGGTACGCGCCCTCGTACAGGCGCGATTCGTAGGTGGCCAGGTTCTTGCCGGTCTTGAACCCGGTGGCATGCACGAACACCACGCCGGGCGTGGACTTCGCCACTTTCTCGGTCGGGTTCATGTAGCCGAACGAGGTGGTGAAAATCAGTTTGTTCCCTTCCGCGACCAGCTTGCGGATCACGCGTTCGGCGTCGGCGCCTTCCGGCACATTTTCCACGTAGGTGGACTTGACCTTGCCGGCCAGCGCTTTTTCCATCGCCAGGCGGCCCTGGTCGTGGGCGTAGGTCCAGCCGGCGTCGCCGACCGGGCCAACGTAGACGAAGCCGATCTTCAGCGGTTCGGCCGCCAGCGCGGGAACGGCGGCGCCGCCGAGGGTGGCGGCCAGCGCGGCGAGCGCGATCAGTGTGCGACGATTCATCATGCGGTTTCCTTTAGCGGTGTGGAAGGTGGATTAGAAGTGAATTAAAAGTGATACTCCGCGCGGACCATCGGCGTTCTGGCCGTGGCGCCGGGGTTGTTCTTGTCCGAGTTGCCGAACTTGTTTTTCCAGTACTGGTATTCGACGCCGATCTTGAAGGTGTTCTTCGGCGCGCTGACGAAAGCGCTGGCGTCGTACATGATCTGCATGTCGATGTTGGTTTCGCGCGCCGTGTCGCCGCCGAATTCGTCCTTGCCCTTCTTGTCGATGAAGTTGGCGTAGCCTTCGAACGACAGCGGAATGCCGATGCTGAACGGGATGCCCCACGCGGCGGTGAGCATGGCGTGGGTGTCGTAGCGGTAGCGCGGCGTGGCGACGTTGGTGTAGGTGCTGAAAGGCGCGTTGCTCTCCCACAGCGCGAGCAGGCTGATGTCGAGGAAGCCCGGCACGTCCATCATCAAGGTCGGTCCGGCGACGACCATGCGCTTCTTGGAGTTGTAGCCGGCGTCGGTCTTGCTGTTGTAGTCGAAGCCCAAGGTGGCGCCGACGCCGCGCACCGGACCGAAGGCCCAGTTGCTTCCGGTGACCTTGCCCAGGTCGAGCGTGTGGCGGTACACGGCGTACGCTTCGTGCGCGCCGCTGGCCGCCCCGGCGGACGAGGGATCGTCCTGCGACGACATCAGGAAATCGACGTTGAGGAAGTTCTTGCCGTACTTGTAGCCCGACACGTGGCTGAAGTTGACGATGTTCTTGGTGATGTCGTTGTCGTTGAACGGCTCGGCGAAGCGGGTGCCGTAGCGGTAGCCGAGCGACGTATCGCTCCAGTCGGCGGCCTGGGCCGAGCAGGCGCAGCTGGCGAGAAGTACGAGTGCTGCGGTACGGGTTGCGAGGTGAGACATCATGCGAACTCCAGTCGGTTGGGATGGTATGAACGAACTATTTTTTGTATCCAATCCGGATGCTGGATTGGATTCAATCTCGTTGTCTACCTTAGCAATTTACAGGCCAGATGACTAAAGTCCTGACAGGGCCTCCGCCAGGTTGACCTTTTTTTGACCGGAGTCGAGATGCAGGCGCGCTTCGATTTCCAGCAAGTGGTGCTCGATCAGGTGCGTCGCTTCGGCGACATTTCCCTGCTCGATCAAGGTCGCCAGATCCTGATGTTCGTGGTTGCCGCACATCGGTGCGCCGGGCGTTTCGTAGAGCGCGATGATCAGCGAACAGCGCGACACCAGCTCCGCCATGAAGCGCTGCAAGACGTGGTTGCCGGCCAGTTCGGCCAGCAGGATGTGGAACTCGCCGCCCAATCTTATCCACCCGGCGCGGTCGCCGGTGCGGCGCGCGTGGTCCTCCGCTTCGAGCGCGGCGCGTATCTGCCGCAGCGATGCCGGTGTGGCGTTGCGGATCACCAGCGGCATGATCTCGCGTTCAATTGCGCGGCGCGCGGCGAAGATGTCGCGCGCCTCTTCTGGCGTCGGCGACGCGATGACCGCGCCGCGATTGGGCCGCAGCTCGATGATGTGGTCGTGCGCCAGCCGTTGCAGCGCCTTGCGCACGGTGGTGCGGCTGACCTGATAGAGCTCGCAGAAATCGGCTTCGCCCAGATGGGTGCCGGGCGGCAGCCGGTGGCTCATGACGGCGTTGACGACCGCGCGGTAAATGCGCATGTCGATGCCGGTGGTGCCGCGCTTGGTCGGCGCGTCGCTGCTCGGACTCGGGGCCGGGGCGGCCGGTTCGGCCTTGCCGGCGGTGGTGCGTTTGCCTTGTGGGCGTGCGGACCTGATGGATGGCATTGGTTGACTCTCCGTTGATTACACAGGCCTGTATAAGCAGGAAGTGTGCTCACGCTGGTGGGTGGTTTGTGTACAACTTGGGGGCGTCGACGCATGGTTTTGGTGATCATGCATGCGTATTTGGTGCGTGCGGTCCGGAGCAAACCCGCACGGCCATGCGGGGTCGGACCCACGGGGTCCGACCCCTAAGCGGTGATGCCGGCCTATCGGCAAAGGCGTGCGGGTTAAAACATCTGCGCCGGTGCGTGGCATGTTACTTGCGTCTGATGTCGTAACTACTTTGTATACGATAAGGACAGCGGATGAAGCAAGCCCCCCGCCTGCAGATGCTGGGCATCTCGAAGATATATCCGTCCGTGGTGGCCAACGCCGGCGTCGACCTGACCGTGATGCCGGGCGAGATCCACGCGGTACTGGGCGAGAACGGCGCCGGTAAAAGTACGCTGATGAAGATCATCTACGGCGTGACCAGGCCCGATGACGGCCAGGTGATCTGGGAGGGACGCCAGGTCCAAATCAACTCGCCGCATGACGCGCGCAAGCTGGGCATCGGCATGGTGTTCCAGCACTTCGCGGTGTTCGAGACCTTGACGGTGGCCGAGAACATCGCGCTGGCGCTTGACGAGAAGGTGACGCCGGCCGAACTGGCGCCGCGCATCCGCGCCGTGTCGGAACAATACGGCCTGCCGCTCGATCCGCAACGGCTGGTGCACAGCATGTCGGTGGGCGAGCGGCAGCGGGTGGAGATTGTGCGCTGCCTGCTGCAGTCGCCACGGCTGCTGATCATGGACGAGCCGACCTCGGTGCTGACACCCGACGCGGTGCTCAAATTGTTCGAATCGCTGCGACGCCTGGCCTCCGAAGGGGTGAGCATCCTGTATATCAGCCACAAGCTCGACGAAATCCAGTCGCTGTGCGACAAGGCGACGGTGCTGCGCGGCGGGCGCGTGTCCGGCACCGCCAACCCGAAACAGGAAAGCGCGCGCTCGCTGGCCGAGTTGATGATCGGGCGCGAGCTGCCGGTGTGCGTCAACACGCCGCGCGCGCCGGGCGAGGTGATGCTCGCCATCGAAGCCTTGAACGTCGACAGCGAAGACCCGTTCGGCACACGCCTCAAGGACATCAACCTGCAACTGCGCGGCGGCGAGATCGTCGGCATCGCCGGCATTTCCGGCAACGGCCAGCAGGAGCTGTTGAAGGCCATTTCCGGCGAGCGGTTGCTGCGGGGAGGCGGCGGCACAATCCGGCTGGGCACCCTGGACGTGGGCGCGCTCGACGCCGCGCGCCGCCGGCAGCTGGGGCTTGGCTTCGTGCCGGAGGAGCGCTTGGGACGCGGCGCCGCGCCGGAGTTGTCGCTGGCCGATAACGCGCTGCTGACCGGCTATCTGCCGGCCGCCAACACCGGCATGGTGAAAAACGGCCTGATACAGCGCGGCGCGGTGCGCGACTTCGCCCGCAAGGTGATACAGCGCTTTAACGTCAAGTGCGGCGGCGAGGGCTCGGCCGCCTCCAGCCTCTCCGGCGGCAACCTGCAGAAGTTCATCGTCGGCCGCGAGATCGCGCTGGCGCCGAGGGTGATGGTGTTCGCGCAGCCGACATGGGGCGTGGACGTCGGCGCCGCCATGCTGATACGCCAGGCCATCCTCGACATGCGCGACCAGGGCGTGGCGGTACTGGTTCTGTCCGAGGAGCTGGACGAATTATTCATGCTGAGCGACCGCATCGCGGTGCTGGCGGACGGGCGCCTGTCGCGCGCCGTGCCGGCCGCCGGCACCAGCATCAACCAGATCGGCGTGTGGATGAGCGGCGATTTCGACTACCAGGGAGCCGACCATGTCGAGGCTTGAACGACGTCCCGAACCCTCGCGCCGCATGATGCTGGCGTCGCCGGTGATCGCGGCGGCGGCCATGCTGCTGACCGGCTCCGTGCTGTTCTTCTTCCTGGGGCAGGAGCCGCTGCACGCGTTCAATGTGTATTTCATCAAGCCGTGGACCACGTTGTACGGCGTGGGCGAGCTGCTGCTCAAGGCGACGCCGCTGATCCTGTGCGGCGTGGGGCTGGCGATCGGCTTTCGCGCCAACGTCGCCAACATCGGCGCCGACGGCCAGCTGACCATCGGCGCGATCGCCGCCGGCGCCGTGGCGCTGTATTTTGACCAGGTCGAGGCCTGGTGGGTGCTGCCGTTGATGCTGGCCGCCGGCGCGCTGGGCGGCATGCTGTGGGCGGCGATACCGGCGCTGCTGCGCACGCGCTTCAACACCAGCGAGATCCTGGTCAGCCTGATGCTGGTGTACGTCGCCTATCATCTACTGAGTTACCTGGTGCACGGGCCGATGCGCGATCCGGACGGCTTCAATTTCCCGCAGTCGAAAATGTTCAGCGAATCGGCCACCTTGCCGCTGCTGGTGGAAGGCTTGCGCGTCAACGCCGCCTTCCCGCTGTCGCTGCTCGCGGCGGCGGCGGCCTGGTTCTTCTGCAAGCACACCTTTGCCGGTTACCGCATGCAAGTCAGCGGCATGGCGCCCGCCGCCGCGCTGTACGCCGGCTTCAGCGAACCGCGCAACGTGTGGCTGGCGTTCATGGTCAGCGGCGCGCTGGCCGGCGTGGCCGGTGTCGGCGAGGTGGCCGGTCCGCTGGGGCAGATGCAGCCGTCGGTGTCGGCCGGCTATGGTTTTGCCGCGATCATCGTCGCCTATGTCGGCCGGCTGCATCCGCTGGGCGTGGTGCTGTCGGCGTTGCTGATGTCGCTGCTGTACATCGGCGGTGAGACCGCACAAATCGAGCTGCAGGTGCCGTCCGCGATCACCGGCATGTTCCAGGGACTGCTGCTGTTTTATTTGCTGGCGGCCGACCTGTTCATCCACTACCGATTCAAACCGCGCAAGCGCCCCATGCCTGCCGCCGTTGGAGAAACCGCATGATCGATACCGCGCTGTTAATCGCCTTCCTCGCCAGTACCGCGGGCGCCGCCACGCCGCTGGTGGTGGCCTCGATGGGAGAGCTGGTGACCGAGCGTTCCGGCGTGCTCAATCTGGGCATGGAAGGCATGATGCTGGTCGGCGCCGTGACCGGCTTCGGCGTCACCCTGGCCACCGGCCAGATGTGGCTCGGCCTTCTGGCGGCGATGGCGGCGGGGATGCTGATGTCGCTGATCTTCGGTTTTCTGGTGCTGACTTTGCAAACCAACCAGGTGGCCACCGGCCTCGCGCTCACCTTGTTCGGCATCGGCGTCTCCGCGTTCATGGGGCGCGGCTTTGTCGGGCAGACGGTGGAGCGCATGCCGCAGTTGTCGTTCCCGTTGCTGTCGGAGATTCCGTTTGTCGGTCCGCTGCTGTTCCGCTTCGACGGCATGGTCTACGCGTCGGTGGCGCTGGTGGTGTTGATCGGCTGGATGCTGGCGCGCACCCGCCTCGGGCTGGTGATACGCGCGGTCGGCGAGTCGCCGCACAGCGCCCACGCGATCGGCTTCCCGGTCATCGCGCTGCGTTACGGCACGGTGCTGTTCGGTGGCGCCATGGCCGGCCTGGGAGGCGCCTACCTGTCGCTGGCGCTGACGCCGATGTGGGTCGAGGGCATGACGGCGGGACGCGGCTGGATCGCGCTGGCGCAGGTGGTGTTCGCGACATGGAAGCCGCGCGGCGTGCTGGTGGGCGCCTATCTGTTCGGTGGCGTGACGGTGCTGCAATTCCATGGGCAGGGCTTGGGCTTGGCGATCCCGTCGGAGTTCCTGTCGATGCTGCCTTATCTGGCTACCATTGTTGTGCTGGTGATTATCTGCCGTAATCCGCAGACAATTTTGCTTAACAAACCAATGTCGCTGGGGCAGAACTTCAAGGCCGACTGAGTGTTGTATCGGCGCAGCAAAGTGCGCCTGATATTTGTCATATCCACGCATTGATACAATTGGAGATATTCAAACCAGCGTTTTCAACCTATGCTGCGCCTAGCGGTGGCGCCTGCCTCCGCGACGGCCCCAGCCCCCGGTTCGTCCATGTCCAAAGTTTTCACATAAAACATAAAGGGAATGGGCCATGCGCACCAATACTCCAGTCACACAAAACGAATACATCATGGAAGACGGCAAGACCATTGTCTCCAGCACCGATTTACAAGGCAATATCAATTACGCCAACCCTTACTTCATTGAAGTGAGTGGCTTCACCGAGGACGAGTTGATGGGCGCGCCGCAAAACGTCGTGCGCCATCCGGATATGCCGGTCGAGGCGTTTGCCGACTTGTGGGCGACCATCAAGGGCGGCATGCCGTGGACCGGCCTGGTGAAGAACCGCTGCAAGAACGGCGACTACTATTGGGTGCTGGCGAACGTCACGCCGGTGATCGAGCAGGGCAAGCCGGTCGGCTATCTGTCGGTGCGCACCAAGCCGACGCGCGAGCAGGTGCGCGCCGCGGACGACCTGTACCGCCAGTTCAAGGCCGGTAATCCGCGCCGCATGCGCATTGTCAACGGCAAGGGCGTGTCGACCGGGATCGTGGCGCGCCTGTCGGGTTTGATGAAGATGTCGCTGGCGGCGCAAATCGGCCTGACCTGCGCGCTGGTGGGCGGCACGCTGGCCTTGCTGGCCGCCTGCCTGCTGGGCATGGGCGGCACCACACTCGCCGGCGTGAGCGGTTGGCTGGGCGGCTTGGCGTTGCTGTCGACGGTGGCGATGGCGCTGTTCGGCCGCAGCCTGTATATGAATGTGGCGCTGCCGCTGGTGCACGCGACCAGGGCCGCGCGCATGATGGCCGGCGGCGACCTGACGGCAACCATCGAGGTGCGTCGCGACGACGAGGTGGGCCGCTTGCTGGCGGCGCTGCGCCAGACCAATATCAACCTGCACAGCATCATCGGCGACGTGCGCGCCAATTTCGACGAGATCTCGCAGGCCACCGGTGAAATCGCCAACGGCAATCTGGACCTGTCGGGCCGCACCGAATCGCAGGCGTCGAGCCTGCAGCAGACCGCCGCCAGCATGGAGCAGTTGACGTCGACCGTGCAGCAAAGCGCAACCAACGTGGCCAGCGCCAACGACCTGGCCGACCACGCGAAACAGGTGGCGGCGCAAGGTGGCAGCATCGTTTCGCAGGTGGTGTCGACGATGGGCGACATCAGCGCTTCGTCCAACAAGATCCTCGACATCATCGGCCTGATCGATGGCATCGCTTTCCAGACCAATATCCTTGCGCTCAACGCCGCCGTCGAAGCGGCGCGCGCCGGCGAGCAGGGGCGCGGCTTCGCCGTCGTCGCCAGCGAGGTGCGCAGCCTGGCGCAGCGCTCGGCCACGGCCGCCAAGGAAATCAAGACCTTGATCGACATGTCGATCTCCAAGGTGCAAGCGGGCACGCTGCTGACCAACAGCGCCGGCGTGACCATGGGCGAGGTGATCGAGTCGGTCAGCAAAGTGTCGGCGGTGATGGGGGAAATCTCCAATTCCACGCGCGAGCAGAGCACCGGCATCGGCCAGGTCAACCAGGCGGTGATCCAGATCGACGACATCACGCAGCAGAACGCGGCGCTGGTGGAGGAGGCTGCTGCGGCGGCGGGCAACCTGGCGCAGCAGACGCGTTGCGTGTCGCAGGCGATGGCGGTGTTCAAGCTGCAGAACGCCAAGCGGGCGGCGCGCGCGCCGTTGGCGCCGCCGCCGTCCAGGCCGGCCGAGAAGTCCAAGCTCAAGCTGGTCGCGCACGGGTGATGACTTCGGGCTGTATCATGCGGTTTTGACGATCTGGAATCGACGGCATGGGCGGCACGGTGACATTGGCAGGGCAGGGCTGGCGCTTCGACGCGGCGGCGCCGGCGACGGTGCTGGAGGCGGCCGAGCGGGCCGGCGTGCGCTTGCCCAGTTCGTGCCGCAACGGCACCTGCCGCACCTGCATCTGCTTGAGTACGGGCGGCACGGTGCGCTACCAGATCGAGTGGCCGGGCCTGAGCCCGGACGAGAAGCGCGAAGGGTACATTTTGCCGTGCGTGGCCGTGGCCGACGGTGATCTGGTGATCGTGGCGCCGGCGGCAAAACGTCTGGGCGGCCAGGGACCTGTAAATGCCACGGAAACACGTAGGGCGGATTAGGCGGAACGCCGTAATCCGCCATCGGTGAGCCGCCGACGGCGCAACCATGGCGGATTACGCTGCGCTAATCCGCCCCACGTGGATCCGAGGTGTATTCAGTCCGCGTTAATGGAATCTATTAGGCCCCCGGACCTTTGCGCAGGCGGCTCAGCAGCGCGTCGGCCGATTCGCTGAGCGGCACGCCATGGCGCCGCAGCAGCTGAATATTGAGCACCATGTTCTCCAGCACCAGCTTGGCCGCGACGGCCAGCAGCGTCAAATGCTTATCCTCGTCGCTGAAGTTTTCCATGGCGTCGGCCATCTCGCACAGGTGGTTTGAAATCAGCCCGCGCAGATCATGTTCGTCGAACGGCAGGTCGGCGAAATCGATCGGATCCTCCTTCTCCACCTCTTGCATCAGCAGTTCCAGCTCTTGCGGCGTAATCGACATGCGGTGCTCCGGTAGTTGACGCGTTTTCATTTTAGCGAAACAGGCGCCAATCCGCGTTAGAATCTGTGCTGAATCCAGTCGACCAATGAGAAAATAAACATGGCGCAACTGATTTTTACCCAGCAACTGGGTCGATTCATGACCGTGCCGCAGGTGGAGACCGACGCGGCCGATCTGCGCGGCGCGCTGGACCAGGCGTTCGGCGCCCACCCCAGGCTGCGCGGCTACGTGCTCGACGAGCAGGGCCGCCTGCGCGAGAACGTCGTCATCTTCGTCGACGGCCAGCGTACCCGTGAGCGCGAACGCTTGAACGACGCCCTCGCGCCCCTATCCAAAGTCTATATCTTGCAAGCACTATCAGGAGGCTGATATGTCCGACCGCGCCTATCTCGCGACCCGCAAGGGGCTGTTCGAAATCTACCGCACGCACGAAGCGTGGCATGTGGACCGGCAGCATTTTCTGGGCGATCCGGTGTCGATGGTGCTGCCGGACCGGCGCGACGGCACCTTGTATGCGGCGCTGAGCCTGGGCCATTTCGGCAGCAAGCTGCACCGGCTCGACCCGGGCGCCATCGAGTGGGTGGAAATCGCGGCGCCGGCGTTTCCGCCCAAGCCGGACGATAGCGAGGACAAGGTGGAGTGGGCCGTCAAACAAATCTGGTCGTTGGCGGCCGGCGGGCCGGACCAGCCGGGCGTGCTGTGGGCGGGAACCTTGCCGGGCGGCTTGTTCCGCTCGAACGACCGGGGCGACAGCTGGCAACTGGTGGAGCCGCTGTGGAACATCCCCGAGCGCGCGCAATGGATGGGCGGCGGCTACGACGTGCCGGGCATCCATAGCATTTGCGTCGATCCGCGCGACAGCCGCTCGGTGCTGGTGGGCGTTTCCTGCGGCGGCGCCTGGCTGACCAACGATGGCGGCGGGAGCTGGGCGCCACGCGCCAAGGGCATGGTGGCGAGCTATATGCCGCCCGAGCTGGCCGAGGTGGAGGCGGTGCAGGATCCGCACCGCATCGTGCGCTGCGCGGGCGAGCCGGACAAGCTGTGGTGCCAGCATCACAACGGCATCTGGCGCAGCGTCGACAACGGCGCCAACTGGACCGAGGTGCGCGCGGACCCGTTGTCGAACTTCGGCTTCGCGACGGCCGTGCATCCGAAAAACGGCGAGACCGCGTGGTTCGTTCCGGCCGAGGCCGACAGCAGGCGCGTGCCGCCACGCGCGGCGCTGGCCGTCACCCGCACCATCGACGGCGGCGAAAGCTTCACCGCGTGGCGCGGCGGCCTGCCGCAGCAGCATTGCTACGACCTGGTCTACCGGCACGGGCTGGCGGTCAGCGACGACGGCCGGTTATTGCTGATGGGCTCGACGACCGGCGGCGCCTGGCTGTCGGAGGACGGCGGCGGCCAGTGGCAAACCGTTTCCACCACGTTGCCGCCGATCTACGCGGTCAGTTTCGCCTAGCGGTTCACGCCGGCTCGCGGCCGTAGTAGGCCAGGAACATATCGACGGTGGCGTCGAGCACTTTTTGCTGCGTGGCCTGGTCCAGCGGCGGCTGGTTCAGCGTCACCTGCGGCCAGAAGGCGAACGTCTTGAGTTGTCCCTGCAACATCTGCGAGGCCAGCGCCGGGTCGACCTCGCGCAGCTTGCCGTCGGCCTGGGCCGCGCGCAGCCATTGCGTGACGGCTTCCTCCTTGGCGCTGAGCCGCGCCACCATCTCGTGCGCGCGCGCCGGCGAGTGGATCGTCTCGGCGATCGCCACACGCGCCAGATCCAAAAAGTACGCGTCCTGCAGCATTGCCATCTTCTTGCCGAGTATTTCCAAAACTGTTGCCTGAGCGGCAATTCGGGCACGTAAGGCGTTTCCATCAGGGCCGCCGTGCTGGTCCACAATTGATGCAATATTTGCGCGAACAGTTCGTCTTTACTGGGGAAGTGGTTGTAGACGGTGCGCTTCGATACCCCGGCGGTGGCAGCGATCTTGTCCATGCTGGTGGCCTCGAAACCGCTGGTGCGGAACTCGGCAATGGCGGCGTCCACGACGGCCTGGCGCTTACGGTCGGTGAGCTTGAGGGGCAGGTTCATGCGTTTATTTTACACCGTCTGGTTTACTTTTTCAAAAATCAGAACTACACTGTGTAGTGTACATTATCTGTCCTGGAGCGTTCCAATGACTTATCAACCCGCTATCGTTAAATCCCCCGCCAGCCTGGATGTCCTGGAGGGCCTTGATGGCCTGTCCGTGCCCACCGCGCCGCGCACGCGCACCGGCAAGTTCCGCAATCCGGTCAAAATGCACACGATGGGCCTGATGCAAGGCTTGAGCCTGATGTTGCGGGTGCTGTTCGATAAGCCGGCCGATACCGTGCCGCGCCAGGCCATTCCCGTTCACGCGATCACGCAGCGCCAGTTATTGGATGCTCCGGATCGCACTTTGTTCCGCTTGGGCCACTCGACGGTGCTGCTCAAGCTTAACGGCAACTTCTGGCTGACCGATCCGGTGTTTGCCGAGCGCGCTTCGCCGGTGCAATGGGCTGGCCCGAAGCGCTTCCACAAGCCGCCGATCAGCATTGACGAACTGCCGCCGATCAAGGGCATCATCCTGTCGCACGATCATTACGACCATCTGGACAAGGCGGCGGTGCTCAAGCTGGCCGCCAAGACCGAGCATTTCATCACGCCGCTGGGCGTGGGCGACCGCCTGATCGCCTGGGGCATCCCGCGCGCCAAGGTGCGCCAGTTGAGCTGGTGGCAGAGCACCCAGGTCGCCGGACTGAAGCTGGTGGCCACGCCGGCCCAGCATTTCTCCGGGCGCAGCCTGAACGACCGCAACAAGACGCTGTGGGCATCGTTTGTCATCGAAGACCGAGGCGTCAGGATATTTTTCAGCGGCGATAGCGGTTACTTTGATGGTTTCAAGGAGATCGGCCGTCAATATGGGCCGTTCGACCTGACCATGGTCGAGACCGGCGCCTACGATCCGCAATGGCCGGACGTCCATATGCAGCCGGAGGAATCGTTGCAGGCGCATATCGATTTGCAGGGCAAAGTCATGATGCCGATCCATAACGGCACTTTCGATCTGTCGATGCACGCCTGGCACGATCCGTTCAACCGTATTGCGGAACTGGCGGGCGAGCGCCGGCTGCCGCTGGCGACGCCGGAGATCGGCCTCGCGCTCGATATCATGCAGCCGGCACTGGATAGCAAATGGTGGGTGCCGCTGGTGGAGCAGGAAATGGCGGTCGCCGAGGCAGCCGCAGCAAGCGCCTAAGCCACGTTCGGCGCGATGGCAAACGCCGGACGCGATGATGCAGAATTGACATCAATCGTCAAAGATCAGGTGATGGCCGGCAAAAAGGCGAGGTCGGCGCGCGCGTGGCCAGTGTTGTATTTCTCAATGGTATGACGATCACTGTGGCGGCAGGCTCATCCGCACCGCTATAATCAATGATCAACATTGAGCGTTTTTCTATGAATCTTCAGCTCCTGGCAAAGTTCCTCGGCATGTCGAAGACCACCGTGAGCCGGGCGTTAAACGGTTACCCCGAGGTCAATGTCCGGACGCGCGAGCGCGTGCTGAAGGCGGCCAAGGAGGCCGGTTATCAGCCGAATCCGCTCGCGCGCAGCCTCGCGCTGGGGCGCACCAATGTGTTTGGCATTATTTATCCGCTGTTGCCGTCCGATCTGGGCGATCCCATGTTCCTGGACGTGGTATCCGGCATGTCGGCCGCGCTCGAGGATGTCGGCAAGAACCTGATCATCGCGCCGGTGTCGCCGAACGCTGAGCAGCGTTCCTACCAGCAGACCGTGCTGGGCCGCCGCGTCGACGGCCTGGTGGTGGCCCGCACCTTGGTGCGCGACGAGCGCATCGCCTTTCTCAGCAAGTCCAAATTCCCGTTCATCGCCTACGGCCGCACCGAGCTCGAGGCGCCTTACGCGTGGTTCGACTATGACAACGCCACCGGCACCAGCATGGCGATAGAGCGCTTGCTGGCCTGGGGACACAAGCGCGTGGCGCTGATCAGTGCGCCGCTGGAGATGAACTTCGCCCGCCAGCGCCGGGACAGTTTCGTTGCCTCGATGGCGGCGGCGGGGCTGGCGGTCGATCCGCGCTATCTGATCGACAGCACGCTGGACCGGCGCAGCGGTTATCAGGCGATGCAGCAATTGCTGGCGTGCTCGCCGCGCCCGAGCGCCGTCATCGTCGACAACAATATTGCCGGCATCGGTGCGGTGCGCGCCTTGCGCGATGCCGGCGTGGAGATGGGCAAGGAGATGTCGATAATCGTCTGGGGCAGCATGGCCGACACCCTGGCCGGCGCCAACGTCACCACCATCGACCAGCCGGAGCCGACCAAGGCCGGCGCGCGCATGATCCAGATGCTGCTGGCGCTGATCGACGGCGCCCCCGCAAGCGAGCTGCACGAGCTGTGGCAGCCGGTATTTTTGGCCGGGACGACAGTCGGACCATATCTAGCGACCTGACGGGTATGGGGGTCAGTCTGTCATTCGGACACGAACCCGACTGTATCCGGCTAATACCGTTGACCTCGTGTCCGAATGTCAGACTTCGTATATTGAGCTTACCGCCTCGGCACCGGATAATACAGATGTTGATGCGGTCAGGCGGAGTGACGCCGTTCAGACTTAGTGCCGACGAGCACGTGGG
>Ga0308163_10001664_pt1 | contig 22878 bp, 20 predicted proteins | sample PhyTR1_FD_201037 | JGI IMG/M metagenome (GOLD analysis project Ga0308163, IMG submission 201037) | Phyllosphere microbial communities from UC Gill Tract Community Farm, Albany, California, United States - DLSLT.R1 | ecosystem: Host-associated > Plants > Phyllosphere > Unclassified | place: USA... | reverse complement strand
ATTGGCCTTTTTCGTCATGAAATTCGTATTCAAAACGGACAGCAATTCTGTTATCAGTAAAAGCCCAAAGTTCTTTTTTCAGTTTGTAACCTAGTTCTTTCTGCCATTTTTCTGTTAAAAACTTAATAATCCCTTCGCGGCCGTTTACAAACACAGACCTGTTCCTCCACTCACTATCAGGAGTATATGCCATTGATACTTTTACAGGATCCTGCGTATTCCAGGCATCTTCTGCCAGTTGTACTTTTTGTTTTGCTGATTCAGGATTGAATGGAGGCAAGGGAAATTTCTGTTCCATGATTTTCAAGACAATTGATTGAAATTAGCTAATTGTAACCGCAAGGTTAATAAAAATCAGCGAATAAAATACATATGGTCTAACATAATATACGATATTGTTTAAAGCAATAGTCTGATTACTAAATCTTAATCAACAGCCATTTAAACATTCCCAAATTTTACCTGGCCGGCGTATAAACTATTGGAGATCGTCTTTTGATCTTCGTCATTGGAAGCGATGTACGTAGTGGAATAGCTGCTAATAAACTATATAAGGTTTAAAATAATCTGCAAATTTTTTCAAAGCAATTCATTTTAGCAGATTTCCGGCAACAGCATCTTCAATTATTACCAGCATTTGAGAATGAAAGAAGCCGTAATATTATTGGAAAACGAGAAATTATCTTTGTCTGATGTTGGCTACAGGCTAGGCTTCACCAACCTTAGCCATTTTGCCAGAGTGATTAAGGAACATGAGGGAGTAAATACAAAACGGTATACAAAAGCGTCATCTGAAAACGCAAAATTAATTCCCCGATAAAAGGGAATTAACTATTAAATCATTAATGCGATACATCATTATTCTCAATCCCCACCCTGTTTTTACTAATCCCGTCTTTTAAACCTCCGAAGTTGTAATTTAAGCTGATATTGAACGACCTGAAATAGCTAAGGCTTTCATACACCTGACTGAATTGCGGACCGAATGTAGTGTTTACACTGTTGCGGTATTTAGTAAAAGGATTTCTGATCCCCCCACCAACACTGAACTTATCTTTGACAATGTCCTTGTTGAAATTAAACGCAGTGGAAAAAAAGCCATTTGTATATCCCTGCAAGCCTGTGGGGTTACGGCTGTTTAAGCCCAGATCAGCATTTAGAGCCCATCCATGCATCAGGCGCACAACATTTGAGAAGGTAACTGCAAACATCAGCAGGTTGTTATTGACGGGCTGTCCATTTACCTGCCCGCTAAGCCAAAGATACATGGCATTCCCATTTACACTTGCATTGTAGCTGCTGGTCACAGGATAACGAAGATTAAAATTACCGCCTGCACTGCTTGACTTGCCTGTATTGGCATAAGTTATTCTTGTGATCTGCGTAGCAGGGTTAAAATCAACTACCTGCAGATCAAGGTTGTTCATAAATGAATAATCGAGGCCTATGTTAACAGACAGCTTTTTGTTGCTGCTGTATCCAAACTGGATATCATTTAACAAGACTGGCCTTAGTTCAGGATTGCCCGTAAACTCATAGTTTGGGTTTGAACGGTCTACATAAGGATTTAACCTGTTAATGCCCGGCCTCCTGATCCTTTGCGAAAAACCAAAGTTGATACTGCTTCCGTCTTTAAAACCTTTCCCTATCGCTACAGAGGGGATGACATTAAAATAATTTTGTTTGGCTACCGAAGCCGTACTGGAAAAATCAGCACGTATTATGGTTTCTTCCAGTCTTACACCCGCATTAATATTCCAGCTGTTGATATTCAGCTGATAGGAGTTATAAGCACTGAAAACATCTTGAGTATTCCTGAAGGCATTGGAGCGCACCGGATCTGGTTCGTATGAACCCACTGCACTGTTCAATGCGTTGTAATCAAAGTCACTGCTATTTTTCCTCAGTATTCCCTTTAGTCCAGCTTCAATATTCAGTTTTTTAACCGGTGTAACAAAATCGGCCTGGATGGTATGTTCTTTAAACCGCTGATGATCTGTTTGCAGAAAATCAGGCGTAGAAAAATTCAGGCGGTCAGCGAACGCGATGTTCCCATTTTTATCATTTACGTTTGTAGTAAACAGGTACGAGAAGGTGAGCAACCTGTTTTTCATCGCTCTAAAGCCCATTTCATAATTAATGCCAGCATCGATACCATAACCTTTGGCTTTGCTCTCGTTTTCAAATCCGTATTGCTGCAGAAGCCCATTCACACCTGTTAATGCTGATGCCTGTATAGAATAATCATTTACCCGGCTGCCATTGGAATTTAGCTGGGCCGTTAACAGATTTAAGCTATCTGCCAGATAACTCAATTCTGTTCCAAAATATGCTGTTTTGTTAGTAGATCGCTGATTGCCCTGCTGGTCCAGTAATGTTCCGTCACCATCAACCCGTTTATTGGTATTAAAAGTTTTGGGCGTATGATAAATATTCCCGCCTCCAAAAGCTGAGATCCCAAACCTTCCACTTTTGGCCGTAAATGAGCCACCAGCCCCTGGTCCACCAACAGGAAGGCTTTCATTGATATTTACCGAGCCGTTGAAGCCATTATTTATTCTTTTACTGGTGATGATGTTGATGATACCGGCTAAACCTTCTGCATCATACTTAGCTGGAGGAGTGGTAATCACCTCTATCCTTTCAATTGTAGACGCAGGGATGCTTTTCAATACTGCTTTGAGATTGCCTTCCAGGCTCCCTGAGGGTTTGCCGTTAATAAGTACTTTAAAGCTGGAGTTGCCTTTCATCAGCAGATTATCTTCTCCATCTACAGACAGGTAAGGTATCTTGCGCATCATTGTAAGTACGTTATTACTCTTACTTTCAGGATCGGCTTTCAGATCATAAATTATCCTGTCTGCCTTTTGCCTTATAAACTGCTTGCTGGCAGTTACGGCTACTTCTTTTAAATTTAGCCCGGCGGTTGCAGGCGTCTGGCCAGAGGCGCTGATTTTTTGTGTAAACAATACGGCACTGATCATAACCAGCCGCAGGAGAGCGTTTTTAAATTTCATGATTGAATGGATTTTGGGCGTAAAAATTAGGCATGACGATCCCTGCAGGAATATGTGTCCTTTAAAAGTGGGTACTGGTAAGATTGATTAGTTGTGCTGCTAAAGCAGAAAGCTATAGCGTATCGTTATCCTTTTGTTTCTTTAAAAAAAGATAGTAAAGCAGGAATCCGGCGCCAATAAAGATCATTTCAATGCCGTAGGGTGCGGGAGAATTTTCGGCACTAAAGGGTACATATTCAAGTACCACAAAACCAATACCGGCCGATAGTAAAAGCAAGCCCCATTTTACCGCTTCATTTCCGGAACCTGATAAACGAGCCAGGAATTTAAGTCCGGTTTCGTCCAGTGGGCCTGCATCAATGATTCGTTTTTTCAACCGGTAGTTATACAAGGCAAGAATGAATATGGCGATCAGTATAAAGAAGACGATGACGATGATGAATGGCATTAATTGTTTCATGATGTTTTGATTAAGTGATTTGCTACAGTAGTCAGCACATCTGCCCTGCCGGTTGCAATTATTTAATAAAAATTATATTTCTCTATTTTGCAACCGCTAATGTACATATCTTGACTACTGTTATATGTTTGACGAGAACGAAATTGTAAACAGGATAGTAAAGAAAGATTTGCGGGCCTTTGAGTTATTGGTGAAACAATATGAAAAGCTCGTTTTCTTTGTTATCCACAGGTTAGTTCAGGACAAGCAGAATAAAGAAGATATCTGTCAGGAAGTCTTTATGAAAATACATCAAAACCTGCCTTCGTTTCGCTTTCAGTCAAAATTATCTACCTGGATCGCAAGAATAGCTTATTTAACTGCTGTTAATCACGTTAAAAACACTAAAAACAAGTCGCCATATGACTATCCGGAAAACATTGACAACTATCACTTTACAGATGAAAATCCCGAGCAGGAAATGATAAAAAAGAACACGGCAATGTATGTTAACCACCTTATAGACCAAATGCCCCTGCAGTATAAAACAGTATTGACCCTGTATCACCTCAACGAATTTTCACTCACCGAGATAAATGAGATTACAGGAATACCTGAAGGTACTTTGAAAAGTTACCTTTTCAGAGCACGTAAATTATTGAAAGAGAAAATTGAAAAAGACCTTAAACACGACAACACATGGAAGAGTTAAATGACGATGAATTGCAGGAGCTATTGGGCCGCATGCCAATCACCGGTGATAATAAGTTTGGAGAAAAAGCAACAAACGATCTTTTAGCCTACCAGGATTTATTTAAAACACTACAAACAGAACCGGAACAAGGGCTGCCGCTAAGTTTTGCATCAAAAGTAAAACGCAAAGTTCAGGAGCGGCTTAACCTGAAAAATGATATCCGGTTCAATATAATGGCCGCAATCATTTTCATAATCAGCCTGATGCTTGGTTACGGAATGTTGCAACTCATAAGTTCATCAACAGCTGAGTTGATATTGATTGTTGTCCTGAAATTTAAGTGGGTATTTGGATCGGTAATACTTCTTTTCTTTACGTTTTTGCTGATAGACCAGCGGCTGGTAAAGAGGGACTATTAAGCGGGTAAAAGCATCATTGATCCGGTTATTCTTTTTCACTCAGGGCTGTCTCTAAAACAGCTCTATTTTTTTCGCCCCAGTTTTCCAGGCTGATTATCAATGGCAGGAGACTAGACCCCAGAGCGGTTAACTGATATTCAACTTTGGGAATTTTAGTATTGAAAGAGGTTTTATCTACGAACCCATCTTTCACCAATTCGTCCAGTTGCCTGGTCATTACCCGCCTGTCTGCAGAAATTTTCTTCTGCAAGGCACCCGGCCTTTTAACCCCGTCTGAGATGTAATAGATCAGCATAAACAAACTACCACACCTGAGCGATGAAGAATTTGTAGACTATCACAAAAATCACCATGCTCCTTTATTCCTTTCTATCCCTGAGTCAGAACTTTACGTTAGAAAGTATGTAGTTAACCACCCTATCGTAGCTGATGGTTTTCCTAAGCCTTTATATGATGCGGTAGTAGAAATCTCGTTTGATTCCTTTGAGGACTTTAACAGTTTCTTCACATCAGAAAATTATCTGACTAAGATCCATCCTGATGAGCCTACCTTTTTTGATACTGCAAACTATGTTGCAATGGCAACAAATGAAACTATCGTCAAAGCTGATGCATGATTAAAAACGCCAATCTCACCTGTTATGTGGGTTGGCGTTTTTTCAATTGCAAAATCCTTAGGTAAGAGTCAGTACAATCTTCCCTTGAATGCTTCCTTGCGCAGCTTTTTCGTGTGCTTTGCGAGCTTCAAAAAGGGGAAATATACTGTCTATGGCAACCCGAACAGTACCATTATCAAGCAAGCGGCCTGCTTCGGCCAATTGTGCTCCATCTGAACGTACCTGTGTTGCCGAAACAGTTACCCCGCGTTTCTCTGCTTCTTCGGTACCGGAAAATCCTAAAGGAAAAACCGGGAATAAAGCACCGCCACGTTTTAAAGTTTGCAAAAAACGGCCTGTAGCTGCCCCGCCAACGCAATCAATAACAAGGTCAATGTTCTGCACTGTATCCTCCGGAGGGGTATTTGTGTAATCAATAAATTCATCAGCACCAAGATCGCGCAGGAAGGCTTCATGTTTACCCGACGCCACGGCAATTACATGCGCCCCTTTCCATTTTGCCAGCTGTACAGTAAAATGTCCAACGCCGCCCGCAGCTCCATTAATCAATACTTTTTTACCCGCAAGAGGTACCGGCTCGTGTTTATTCGGCTGAAGCGGGTTTTGAACATCGTGTCCAACTTCAATCATAAACTGCCACGCCGTTAGGAGCGACATTGGTGCTGCAGCGGCATGTATATGATCCAGGCCAGCTGGCTTCAGGGCTACTTCGGAGGCTGGAGCCGTCACATATTCAGCATAGGCCTGGCTTGATCCATAGCTGGGAAAACGAACCATAGAATATACTTCGTCCCCAATTGAAAAGTCCTTAACATCATCAGCAATCGCTTCTATAACACCTGAAATGTCCGTCCCTAAAATTATGGGAAAAGGCACCTTTGGCTGCCAGTCAGGGGGAAGCATTTTATATCCGTCGCGCAGGTACCAGTCAGGCGGGTTAAGGCCCACCGCATGAACACGCACGCGAACCTCACCCGGCTTTAATTCGGGAATCTGCGCATCTTCATAACGCAACACTTCCGGGCCACCAAATTCATGCTGGCGGATCGCTTTCATTATTGGTTTCTTATCTTCTGTTCTTAAATCCATTCCTTTAATTATTAAAAGTACGTTGCAAACTTAAATGGATTAATTACTTTTGGCAAGTATGTACTTATTTGTATCTTACATACTAAAAAGTATCTAATACTGATTTACAGTGTTTTAAACAAATATAAAAGATGAAAAATAAAGCAGAAGTGCCTGAATGTATACACCGTTGTGGGGTAGAGTACGCATTTAAGCGCATAGGTGGAAAGTACAAAGGCCGTATACTCTGGCATCTGAGCTTAAAAACAGTACTCCGTTATGGTGAATTGAGCCGGACCTTACCTGATATTACGACCAAAATGCTTACCCAAACTTTAAGGGAACTGGAAGATGACAAATTGATTAACCGAAAGATGTATCATGAAGTTCCACCAAAGGTGGAATATTCATTGAGTGAAACAGGTCAGGAATTAATTCCTTTTATCGAACATTTACATAATTGGGGCAAAAAGCAATTAGACGACGAACTGTTGACAAAAAGAGATTGACTGGCGGTAGTTTGAATCTATTAACTCCAGCAATCTGCAAGCGGCAAACTTTCAGCCTGCATTGGGAATATTTTAAAGTTTAAAAGTTACGTCATGCAACAGAAAGCTGGAAATCCTGGAATTTGTCAGAATGGCAAGCTGATGAATATTTTGGATTCAATAAATAATTGACATCCGGACCAGATTATTAACTTATAACTATACCGCAAGCCCCTTTGCTCTCGACCGTTTGATATACTGGTGAATAATAAACATCAAAATTCCTGAAAGGCAGACGAGGATTAAATAGCCATAGTTTAAGTTGCGCTCATCTTTAGCCGGAAAAATATTCATGATTACATAACTCATGAAAGAAACCATTATATACACGATTCCACCCGTTAATCCACCGGCAATACCAGCATTATTGGGAAACTTGCTCATGGTATAGGAAAAATAATTGTTATAGGTAAATCCCGCACCTACATGAATAATAAATGCAAAGAATACCATTGTGTATAAATTGACAAGATATCCCAGGCTCACAAACATAGCAAGGGCAAAAATAATCTGTACTCCGATATTGACCATCATCTTTCTATAAAAGGGGCTTTTGATAGTGGCTTTTCCAATAAAACCGCCAACCATCCAGGCAAAGCCTAATATCAGCGAACAATATCCAGCCATAATTGGTGTCAAATGCAACTCATGCTCAATAATGAACGGGCCGGACATGTTATAGACCATTACCATCGAATAGGCAAAGCCCAGCATTACTATCCCCATCATAAAACTGGGAGTACTGATCATCTCAGCATAAATGCCGACGATCCTTTTTAGCCTGAATTCCATTGGCTGTCTGAGAGTTTCGCCGCTAAATACCATTTCCAATAAAAACAGAACAGCCGCCATTGCAGCTAGAAAATAGAAATTTGATGTCCATCCAAAAGTGTTTTGCAAATATCCACCTATAAATGGCGCGATGATGGGCCCCGTAGACCAGATAATCGTAAAGATGCTGAGGTAAACTTTCAGCTGTTCTCCTTCAAATACATCAACAAAATAAGCTCTTTTTGCTACCACTATACCTGCCACGGTGAGTCCATGGATTAATCTCATCAGATAAATGAGGTAAATATTATGTGTATTTGCAATGACGAGACAGGATATAATGAATATTGCCAGTGCCCCCAGGGCAATATTATACCTGCCAAAGCTGTCAACTATACTTCCAATAAATAGCTGCGCTGTTCCATAACTAACCAGAAATATACTTAATGTGAGTTGCACCTGCAGACTGCTGATGTTCAGCGCTAATCCCATAGAGGGCATTGAAGGAAGATATATGTCTGTAGCAAATCCTGATAAAGGAATCAGGGCAAACGCCAGTATTGTTGCTATTTTCTGATTCTTTGGTTGTATTCTTTTTTGAGAGATAATATCCATGAGTATATGCAGGAAGGTCAGAACTACTGACAATAAGGTATGTGTTAAGCTGCAAAGGTAGCAGTTTAAGGATTACAACAACTCCATAATTCCGTCATAAACTTTCAAAGTCCGGCCATTTCCAATTGAATTAGCAAGCCAAGCAGTTATTAAAAATATTGCGCCCAGGGGGCGCAATATTTAAATGATTAAGCATTTTTGGTAAACCAGACAATATAAGCGTCTACAGCTTTTTGAAGAAACACTCTGCTCCTCTCATCTTTGAACACTCCCTTTTCGTCAAAAAGCTCGTTTGATTTATTGATATAAACTTCAGGCTGTTGCATTACAGGTACATTCAGAAAAACAAGACTTTGTCTTAAATGATGATTAGCGCCAAAGCCAGAAACATTGCCTGGTGAATTACTAAATACTGCACCTGGTTTACCGTCCCACACACTTTGGCCATATGGTCTTGACCCTACATCAAGCGCATTTTTCAGTACAGCAGGAACAGATCTGTTATACTCAGGAGTAATAAAAATAAAGCCATCCAGCGCTTTGGCTTCGTTTCTGAAAACCGTGTAGGCTTCAGGAATCTGATTGTGGTCGTCAAAATCCTGGTTATAGATCGGGAGGTCGTCAAGAGAAACTACTTTAAATTCAAACCCATCTGGAGCCATTGCGATCAGGGCATTCCCGATTTTTTTTGAAAAAGACTCTTTACGAAGGCTGCCTGCCAGGATACCGATTACTTTACTCATAACGTTAATATTTGATGTATATATTCTGTTTAACTGATTTCAATTACTAAAAATCATACCTTTTAAACAGCTAAGCACAACTTTTGTTCCGCTGAGACCTAAATGGAAATTCCCATGCCACATCTAAGCAAGTCCGATAGCTATCGAAATCTCCAGACACAATTAGTTGACTTACTATTTATCGAACAGTTCTTTAAGCTTGGCCTGAAGCTTTTCTCCCCGAAGGTTCTTCGCTACGATGATCTCCTTTGAATCAATCAGATAGTTTCCGGGTATCGCTCTGATCCCGTATAACTTTACAATTTCGCTTTTCCAGTAATCCAGTTCAGAAACCTGTGGCCAGTCAGGTGATCATCACTGATCCCTTGGACCCAGCTTTCTTTTTTTTATTAAGTCTCAAAATTTTGAGACTAACGGGACGCCTTGCGATGCAGGTTATACTTGCAGCGCCTGCTTTTTGAAAAGAAGCTGATAATTAAACACTACAATAGCAAAGAAAATAATACCATATGCCACGATCTGTAAATTATTAAGACGCTCATGATATACAGTTGCAGCAAGACAAAATGTAATGATGGGATTTATATACAACAACATACCTACTGTTGAAGAGTTAATCCTTTTTAACGCGAAGAGGTTAAGCAAAAGCGGAATGATCGTAAATGCAACCGCAATCAGCTCAATATAAAAGTAAAATTCAAATGACGCGGGTACAGGCCCACTGTATATAGGATAAAAGGGCACTAATATGAAAGCTGAAAGCAGGATCTGAAAAGTCAGGTTGAGAAACTTATCAAAACCTTTATTTTCCCGCTGGCTGACTAAATACAGTGCATAGGTAAAACCTACAATCATGCTAAAGGACATATCCATTATATTGCTGTATGAAAGCAGGCCGCAGCCGGTTATACTCAGCGCTACCGCAGCCCACTGTGGCTTGCTCAGTTTTTCCTGTAATATAAAAAAAGCTAATAAAGTTGTTAAAATAGGGCAAACCAAATAAGCCAGTGATGTAGCCTTTACGCTGATATGGTTCATCACATAAATAAAGGAAAACCAGTTTGCCGTTAAAAGCAGTCCGCCGGCAACATTTAATCCTATCGCTTTCAGTTTGCCTTTAACCGGCAAAGCTTTAAAAACAGCGATGTTATCAAGTAATATCCTGCGTTTAAAAAGTAATACTATCGCGAACATCAGTATAGCGCATGAGAAAACACGGTAAAAAAGAATATCTACGGAGGGATAACTATGTATCGGCTTTAGGACCAAACTAAAGAATCCCCAAATGGTAAAGGAGGTAACTGCTGCGATGTAATATTTGGTATCTTTCACGTGCGCTGGTATTGATATTTTCAGGTAAAGAGCTACGTCCAATTTTATTTAGCTGATTATTCTTCAAAATTATAATAATACGCAACACTGTGATACCTTTAGTACTATATATTTATCAATTCATTCCCCCGCGGAGGATAGTTTATGTCTTAGAAAGGTAAAACTGCTGCATCTGCCCGATTCTGCTCCTGACCAGTTTAGATTTCATGGGCTCGTATACAAAATCTTCTTTACCATTCTGATGCACCATGATTCTGAAAGGCTGCCTGAGCTTTTGCGTAAGATGATAAACGCTTAGGTATTCTGCCAGGTCTTCCATCCGGCTGCAGCTGCTATAAATTGACACAAAGGGTGTCTTCTGCAGGGATTTGTACAGTGATACTGCGTTAGTGACATTCATCAGGTTTCCCTCCTTCTTCCAGGTAATTGCCTGCAGCAGAGAATCAGTGTATTCCGGCACGGTAACCATTCTGCTTGTCCATACCCTGTTAGTGAATGGGGCAAAAGACTTTGTCCCTGCAGTTTGATTGTCCTCAGTCAGGCCTAATGCAGCATCAACCACATGCGTAGTTTCGTGGAATATGACATACAATATGGCATCAAGCGCTCCTGCGTCTATAGTAACGCTTGCCTGCTGATCAGCCTTGAACAAAGTATTTTCTTTTTCAGTGGTCCATTGCGAGACTGTCTGGTTGAGAATTGCTGCCCTGAAAGTAATATCATAAAGCCGGTACGGCGAACCAGGGTTGAATGTAGAGGTAAGCGCGGTATTTGGCATGTTATCAAGAAAACTGATGCTGTGTAAACGTTCTTTCAGTACGCGTTGGTGCAGAGCAGGAAGGGCAGCAAAAGCCTTCGCGATCTTTACACGGTCTGCCCCGCTAAGTTCATGCCTGCGTGGCGACATGCCGGCTTTTTGAAACATAAGAATAATCTCTGGGGAGGTATCCATAACGCGGGATGAAATATCCCTGCCTGGATCTATCCCATATTTTTTCAGCGTATCCAATTTTGCAGCCGAAGAAATTGTATCCTGCCGGTCCTGTGCATTACAAACACTGACCAGAACTAAAAACCCTGTCACAACCAGAACAGGCATAAAAAAGATTTTCCGTAAGTCTGTCATTTTCATCATAAGAAAAGTTTCTTAAATAAAGCACCTAAATCATCCTAAAGGATCGCTGTATTTATTTAAAAACGATTATTGTGAGCGTTTAGCATGACAGCTGCCAAATGGATACCCGCCGCTCTTTCAATCGCTGATTTTAAGGCTGTAGATTAGACAAATCAAGGCTGAGCTGAAGGCAAGAAAATGAAAAAGCTGGAACCCTGGCCCGGATTGCTTTCAAAACCGATCCTTCCTCCCTGCCTTTCTATAAACTCCTTGCAAAGAACCAGACCTAAACCTACACCTCTTTCGTTATTCGTACCGAATGCTGGTTCTGCTTTGATAGAAAATATCTTTTCCTGTTTCTCCGGAGAAATACCCTCTCCGTTATCGCTAACGCTTAACCTGCATTCATCAGCTAACCATTCAGCATCCACATTGATGGTTCCTCCAAGGGGGCTAAATTTTACAGCGTTACTGATCAGGTTACGCACCACCAGCTGGAGCATATCTGCGTCGGCTAGAACAGTCAGTTGAGGCGAAATCTGGTAGTTCAAAGTAATATCCTTCTTTGCCGCATGCATCTTCTCCATTTCCAATGTACCTGAAAGCACAGTGAGGAGGTTCAGTTCAGAGATATGAACTGAGGGACCCTCCATTTGAGATTTGGACCAATACAGCAGATTTGATAGCATATCCATCGTATTGTTTGTGGCCTTAAGAAGCATGCCTTCCAGTTCCCTGCGTTCAGCGCCGTTTACTTCATTTTGATTCAGCAGTTCCAGGTAATTCTGGACATTTATCAGCGGCGTGCGCAGGTCATGCGAGATGATAGACATCAGTTTGTTTTTCTCAGTGTTACTTTTCTCCAGCTGATCTTTATGCAGCAGGATTTGTTCTTTACTGATTTCTACAGCCAGAGCCCTTTCCTCTGCTGCTTTTTTTTCTTTATCATAACTCCGCCTGATGAACTTGATAGTGATATAAATAGCAAAAACAGGCATAGGAAATGCCGTAACCCTATCTACAAACTGCCCTCTTCCGACAGTGAAAGGATACATTACAAAAGAAGGATAGTAAAACTCAAGGAGATGTACACCCAAAAAGCAGAACAGATAAACTATTAACCATTTTATATGCTGCTCATAAGGCGATATTGCAAAGACCAGCAGCAGGTAGGCCGGCCAGATCAGGTCAGTAGAACCATTGATGCCAGAGTTGGCGAAATAATTTACAGAGAAGATAAGTATACCCGTTAATCCAAACAATATATTGCTATGCTGCCTGCCCTCAAAACGGGAATAATAATATTGATACGAGTAGAACAAAGCAAAAAGACAAGCTGAAAAAGAACCAATATAAAGTCCCTGAAAAAAATTATAGGGGATATAAACAGAGGCAAGCAGAATTAAACCAATACTGATGGAATGGAATATCCTGGTTTCTAAAGGGAACATCAGCGGACTTCCTATCAACTCAGGCCACAAGTTATTTTTTCTCTCCCTGATAGAAGAACGTACAATACCGCTGAAGTTGAATTTTGACATGAAGGAAATTAAGAGCTGCGTGTTCCTGCAGCAAACATAATACTTTTTCTAAAAATCCATCAACATCGATAACTAAATCGGATGACATCCTGCAACTTTATTTATCTTTATCGGATGACTGATAAGTTCAAAGTCCCACCCTTTCCTGCCGTTATCCTGGCCATACTTAGCGTACAAATTGGTGCAGCATTTGCGAAAAGCCTGTTCCCGGTTTTAGGTGCCGCGGGTACCAGTACTGTCCGCATAGGGATTTCTGCCTTGATTCTGCTTGCTTTTAACAGGCCAGACTTAAGAAAGCTTACTGCTGCGCAATGGAAGGCTGTTATTCCTTACGGGATTTGCCTTGGGGCAATGAATGGGGTGTTTTATTTATCTCTGTCACGAATACCTCTCGGACTAGCAGTAGCGCTTGAATTTATCGGCCCGCTGATGCTCTCCGTTTTAACTTCAAAAAGCCGGCTGGATTATTTGTGGGCTTTACTGGCTATCGCCGGCATTGCTCTCATCACCCCATGGAATGGAAATGGAATTGATCTTTATGGTGCAGCTATGGCATTGCTTGCAGGCACATTCTGGGCAGGTTACATCGTTCTTGGCCAGCGAACCTCAACAGTTATAGACGGCGCACAGGCTGTTACCGTAGGAATGATTTTCGCAATTGTAGTCATTTTGCCTTTTGGCATTGCCGATGGCAGGCTGGGCAATTTCACTGTTGCAATGATTCCTTCTGCTATTGCATTGGGTTTATTATGCAGCGCCATCCCTTTCTCTCTTGAAATTGGCGCATTGAAACATATCCCTGCAAAAACATTCAGCATTTTGATGAGCCTTGAACCAGCAGTTGCCGCAGTATGTGGCCTGATTTTCCTGAAAGAATACCTTTCCTTGATTGAATGGCTGGCTATAGTTTTGGTAGTTACCGCAAGTCTTGGCGCAACACTTACAGGCAAACCTGAGAAACAAATTGTACAATAATCAAACCGAACTCCCTACCCCCTCCCCGTTCATATATTTACCTTAACTTGGCCGCAAAATAAACATGTATGGGAAATCATCCAATGTCAGACATTAAATCAGCTACTGTTGCTGGTGTGGAAGTCAACTATTATGAAAGTGGTTCAGGTAGCCCGATGATCTTGCTGCACGGCTGGCCGCAGACCTCATATATCTGGCGCAAAGTGTTACCGGCCCTGCAGGATCAGTATCACGTTTTTGCTATTGACCTGCCCGGAATGGGAAACAGCAATTCCTTAGTGTCTGCAGATACACAAACTGTGGCCAGGCTGATCAAAGCTTTCTGTGACCAGTTTAATCTCAATGATATTAACCTGGTGGGCCATGATGTAGGTGCATGGGTAGCGGTAACGTTTGCCCTTGAATTTGAGAGCCTGCTAAAGTCATTAGTGGTGCTGGATGCAGGTATTCCTTCGCTTATTCCTGATGAAGTGTTTGCTCCTCAGAATGCAAAAAAGATCTGGCAGTTTTATTTTCATGCAATTGATGGCATGCCTGAATTTTTGATAGAGGGTAAAGAAAAGGAATATTTAAGCTGGTATTTCACCACAAAGACCGCCGTAAAAGATGCCATTACAGAAGAAGACATGGCTGTATATATTGAAGCTTATACTGGAAAAGAAAGACTGGGGAGCGGTTTCGACTATTACCGGGCATTTCCGGAGAGTGCCCTGCAGAATAAGGCTTTTAAGCATAGCCTGAGCATTCCAATTTTAGCTATAGGTGCACAACAGGGACAAGGTTTAAATGTAGGAATGGCCATGCAAAAAATTGCCAGTGCTGAAATCCAGTCGGTAAGTATCCCTGATTGCGGACATTATATTGTTGAAGAACGCCCGGAGGAATTTCTGAAACTGCTATTGGATTTCCTGAATGAAAACTGAGTGTTTGATTATGCGATTTTTTTATTCTCATAAACCAGCTCATCTACTACGTCAACGTACAGATCATAGCTCAGGCATTTAAATAAGGCTTTTTTATGGTAATAATCATAGATGCAGATAATTCTGCATGTGGGAGATGATGCGATATCAAAGGCAGACCTCTCCATTTCAAGCGGGGTTTCTGCATTCAGAATATTAAAATTTCCGGCCAGGTCATGGTAAAGGATGCGGTACATAATAGTTTATTATATAATTACATACGAGATAATACAGCTGTAAGGTTGTACAACAATGTATTTATTTATAATTGTCATAGTGTTGCATCGTACAATACGCTATCTTATCTTAGTGAAAATCTAAATAGAATTGAATGCTGGAAGACTTTCCTTTTTATCTTGGGCTTATTGTAGCCATAGTATTTCTGATTATGCTGGCCGAAAAAATCCGTGTGGCCTATCCAGTACTGCTGGTTTTATTTGGCCTTGCTATCAGCCTGATTCCTGGTATACCCCCTGTACATATTAACCCGGAGCTGATCTTTATCATCTTTTTACCGCCGCTCCTGTATGAAGCATCCTGGGCTATATCCGGAAAAGAACTCTGGAGATGGCGGCGGATCATAGGCAGTTTTGCCTTTGTCGTTGTCTTTCTTACAGCACTTTCCGTTGCATTTGTGGCAAACCATTTTATTCCGGGTTTCTCGCTGGCATTGGGCTTTTTACTGGGCGGCATCGTTTCACCACCTGACGCAGTGAGCGCGGGTGCGATCCTGAAATTCGTAAAAGTACCTAAACGGATGTCGTCTATTCTGGAAGGCGAAAGCCTGCTGAATGATGCGTCTTCGCTGATAATTTTCCGCTTTGCGCTGATCGCTGTGGCAACGGGCCAATTCATCTGGGCAGATGCTACCCTAACTTTCTTCTGGATGCTGACTGGCGGTGTAGGAATAGGACTGGCAGTGGGATGGATATTTATGACTGTCCATAAATACCTGCCAACCGATACCAATACCGATATGGCATTAAGCATTGTTACTCCTTATGTAATGTATATTGCTGCAGAAGAAGCGCACACTTCCGGAGTGCTTGCCGTAGTGAGTGGCGGACTGTTATTGTCCAGCAAAAGATATTTGTTTTTAAGCAGCAGCTCACGTCTGCGTGGAATTAACGTCTGGGAAAGCCTTTGCTTTGTGCTAAACGGGCTTGTCTTTACACTTATTGGATTAGATCTGCCGGAAATCACATCAGGACTTGGAGATGTCAGTGTTTCTGCAGCTATAGGATATGGTTTACTGATCACTGCTGTCCTTATTTTTGGAAGGATCTTATCCGCATATGGCGCGGTTATAACCACCTTAATTGCAAGGAATTTTATCACTGTCGCCGACCGCAGAAATCCGGGAATGAAGGTCCCTTTTGTTCTTGGATGGACGGGTATGCGGGGTGTAGTATCGCTCGCAGCAGCTTTATCTATTCCTGTACAGCTTGCAGATGGCAGTCCTTTCCCGCAGCGTAACCTAATCCTGTTTATTACTTTTGTAGTTATACTGGTTACCTTACTGCTACAAGGACTTACATTGCCTTATGTAATCAAAAAAATAGGCCTGCCGGATGTTGACCATCCTGACCCGGAACAAGATGAAGAAAATGCGATCAGAAGGGAAATGGCCGGCCATGCATTATTACATTTACAAAATAAGTATAGCGAACAGTTAGAAAGACAACCTTTTCTGCGCCAACTGGCGGCAAAGTGGGCAGACAAGAGTCAATTAAGGGTTGAAGAAGATCTTGCAAAAGAAGTGAAAGATGTTTACCTGGACATTCTGAATCAGCAGAGGAACTGGCTCCTGCAGAAGAACCTTGCAGAAGAAACACTGGACGAAGAGATCATTCGTAAACAACTGAAGTACCTCGATCTTGAAGAAGAAAAGTTACTGTTTATCTAAATTATACATAACTGTTATGACATAAACATGTAACAACAGTGATTCTTATCACTGGGTAGTGCTAATTCAAGTATATTTGCCCATCTGAATAAATTAGTTTAATGGACAGTTCACCCGTACACCTTCCGGAGATTCAAAGGTTAAGTGCTTTAGATTCCTATCAGATTTTTGATACTGAAGCTGAGGCTGAGTTTGATGAACTGGCTTCTCTTGCTTCAACTATTTGCAACGTTCCTATTGCACTGATCACTTTTATAGATTCCGAAAGGCAGTCATTCAAGTCACACCATGGAACTGACATGACGGAGAACAAAAGAGAATTATCATTCTGTACCCATACTATCGCTTCATCTGAGGAAATTATGATCGTTGCAGATGCCCGTTTAGACAAAAGATTTGCAGATAATCCTGTGGTTACCGGTCCGGCACAAATTGCTTTCTATGCCGGAGTACCGCTGATCAATGAAGATGGCTTTGCCCTGGGAACGATCTGTATATTTGATCAGCAACCTCATACGATTACACAAGTCCAGATCAGTGCGCTTAAAACCCTGGCCAAACAGGTAATTGACAAACTTGAACTGCGGAGAAAGATACGTCAGCTGGAAAAAACAAATCAGGACCTGCTCAACTCCAATGTGCTGATCCAGAAATTTGATTCGATGGCAGCACATGATATTAAAAATCCGCTGAGCAATATTCTGTTAAGCTCACAGGCGCTAAAAATCCGTCATGAAAAACAACAGTATGAGGGTTGCTTAAAATTGATCGATCTAAGTATCTCTTCTACGCATGGTTTACTCAATTTAGTAAACGAGATGCTTGAATATTCTAAATCCCCCTCATCGCTGCTGGCTAACAAGCAACACTTCAGCCTCAGCAGCCTGATCAAAAAGATCACAGGTATGCTCCTGATCCCAAAGGGTATAAAGATTACTTTCTCCGAAGAGAAGCAGGAACTTTACATGTCTTTAATTGCACTCGACCAGATCATCCTTAATCTGGTGAATAATGCTATCCGCTACAATGACAAGGAGGAAGGATTTGTAGATATTCGTTTTAAACAGGATGAAACGTATTACAATCTGGAAATTGAAGATAACGGTATTGGGATCGCGGAGGAGAACTTTGAGAAGATTTTCCTGCCAAATATTACGCTTGGGCAGACAGACAGAAGCAACAACAAAGGAACCGGAATAGGCTTGTCAATCGTTAAAGACCTTGTAAGTGCGTTGAATGGATCTATCTCTGTGAAATCTACGCCCGGTACCGGCACTACATTTTTTGTTGCTATTAAAAAATAATTGTGTCTTTCCTATTGCACCAACAGGCTTAAAATACATTCCTGAGTTCAGCTACATCAGGAATGTATGCTATTGGTTTATTTTCCCGCCTGCTTTAGAGGTTTAATTCCCTTTGTGCTCACCTTGATTATATTTCCTTTTTTGTCAAAATTAAGGCTGTCCAAACAAAGCTGCCTTAAAACATAAGCTTGTTTTTGTGGAAGTATCCTGTGGTATAAGATATAGTCCTGGTTCTTCTCGCGGAATGTGGTATGATGGCCCGGACCGTATACGGTACTGTCTGGAGATGTGTTTAATATCACCCGGTGCTCATCTTCTTTAAACGGCCCCATCGGACTATTGCCTGTGGCATAGCCAACCTGATAAGTGGGATCAATAGCTTTCCCTTCTGAGAACATCAGGTAATATTTGTTATTTCTTTTGAGCATGTGCGCACCCTCAAAAAAGTGCGGAGTAGTGACCTCCACTGGCTTACCATCAAAAGTATGCATATCCTTTTTCAATTTTACCACCATGCAATGCCCGTTGATCCATTTGAAACCAGATCCCCAGTACAAATAGGCCTGTCCGTCATCGTCAATAAAACAATCAGGATCAATATTGTGTACACCAGGATATTCGTCGCCTCTGATCAGCGGACTCTGGTCTGCCTTGATATTTTTCCATGGGCCCAGGGGCGTATCTCCTACCCCTGCCCATACTTCGCTGCCCACGGCAACATACATGTAGAATTTATTGTCTTTTCCCTTAACTACTGATGGCGCCCAAACCATTGAATTTTTAGATGTAGGGCTGGTGCAGGCCGCCTTGGTAGGCCAGTTAAGGTGTTTTTGCTCAAATTTGATGAAATCCTTTGTTTCAAAAACGGCGAGTTCTTCCTTCCCCCACGGATCTATTGTTGCGTAGATGTAATAGCTGCCCTTATCTTTTACGATGGCTGGGTCAGCATAATAACCCGGAAGTATTGGATTGCTGATTGTCTTTTGTTTCTGCTGGGCACTGGAAACAACAGCCAGAGAGCATGTACATACTAACGTAAAAGCGATTCTCAGTCCGATCATACGCAGTTGAGTTGTCATCTTGTGTGATTGAGGCATTGGGTTGTTTATTTGGTTCATTTATTTGGTTTTTATGATCAGGCTGTTTTTCTTTAGTTGCTTGCCGGTAACACTCAACACCATATCGCCTGGGTTATGAGAGGACTGAACGGTAACTACCAGCATGCCGTGGAATGCTTTCATGTGGTTAAAGTGGAACATCTCCAGGCTTGTTGCATCGCCATTGGCAACCACCTTGAAACTTCCGGAACCTGACACCCTGAAAGTTAATTCATTTTCTGCATCCGGACAAAGGTTTCCATCCTTATCTACAATTTTTGCGGTAATATAACTCAGATCCTGTCCATTCGCATCAAGGGTCTTTCTGTCAGCCTCAAGGACTATATGGTCCGCTTTCCCGGCTGTATGAACAGTTTCCCCGGCCGCAGCTTTACCGTCCTTGTCGTAAGCAACGACTTTTATTGTTCCGGGCTCATATTTTACGTCTTTCCACATCAACCTGTATTTATTGGTGTTTGAGCTATTGTTCTTGCTCAGCCTGCCCATACTTTTTCCGTTGATAAAAAGCTCTGCCGAAGGGTAGCTGGTGTACGCAAAAACGGGTGTTACCTGCCCTTCCCTGCCCGGAAATGTCCAGTATGGTAATATATGTAATGTTGGTTTTTCGGTATTCCATTTGCTCCTGTACAGGTAATACCTGTCTTTTGGTAAGCCTGCCAGATCAAGAATACCAAAGTATGAACTGTGGGATGGCCAGATCTCGTCATAAGGAGTAGGTTCTCCAAGGTAATCAAATCCCGTCCATACAAACTCTCCGGTTACAAATTCAAGAGAATCCTGTTTTGCAAATTCATCATCAGGCACCTGCGACCATTCACAGAATTCAAAGTCGTACGATGAACTCTGGTTATCAGGATACAGCTTCATAGCAGCAAACTCCACCGGGAATTTGTAAACGCCTCTTGAGCTTACCGTCGATACTGTTTCTGTGCCCAGTAAAAATCCCTGAGGTAAACGTGTATTGGCACTTTCATAGAGGTTTGGTTTATAGTTGAAACCTGGTATATCTACTGCTGAAGCAAAGTTATTGTTCATCACATTATCATAGTGGTTCATCCCCATTGTTACCTGGCGCGTAGGATCTTCACGGTGACAGATATCCTGCAGGAAAGTAATCAGCTTATTTCCATTAACGGCGTCCTGATCGCGCACCTCATTTCCAATACTCCACATGATCACAGAGGGGTTATTCCTGTCGCGGTGCACCATATTGACAATATCTTTTTCTGCCCATTCATCAAACAGCACATGGTAGCCGTTCTTCACTTTGGGTGTTTTCCATTCGTCGAATGATTCTATCATCACCATAAAACCCATTTCATCACACAGCTTTACGAGTTCTGGTGCAGGCATATTATGCGAAGTCCGTATGGCATCACAGCCCATATCTTTCAGAATAGTGAGCTGTCTCCGTAAAGCGGATACGTTCAATGCCGCGCCTAATGGCCCGAGGTCATGGTGGTTGCATACGCCTTTGAATTTACGGTACTTTCCGTTGAGTGAAAAACCCTTTACAGGCTCAAACTTTATGGTACGGAAACCAAATGTGGTTTCATATTGATCCTTGAGTTCTTCTCCTGCGTACAATTTAGAAACTGCTTTATAAAGAACGGGAGTTTCGGGCGACCATAATGCCGGAGTTTTAACAATCAGCTGCTGCTCAAATTCAGAATTGTCCGTTTCAGCCAGGTTAGAACTTGTTGTACTTACGATTTTACCAGTAGCATCTTTTATCTCGGTAACCAGTTTTAATCCCAGCGTTGCAATGGTATGGCTCTCAACTTTTGTTTTGATCTTTACTTTTGCAAAGTTTTCGTTGATCACCGGTGTGGTGACATAAGTTCCCCAAACCGGAATGTGTACATCGTCTGTTACGATCAGATGTACATTTCTGTACAAACCTGCTCCAGGGTACCATCTTGAAGCTTCCGGCAGGTTTTCCAAACGTACAGCAAGGGTATTCTCCTGACCAGGTTTTAGGAATGAAGTAATATCAACAGAAAAAGAGCTGTAACCATAGGCCCAGTGCCCGGCTTCTTTACCATTGATAAATACTTTCGGATAGCTCATGGCACCATCGAAAAGTAATACCGCGCGCTGCCCTACTTTGAAATATGATGCGCTAAGTTGTTTGCGGTACCAGGCAGTGCCAATAAATGGCAGTCCTCCGGTACGTCCCAGTTTTTTATGCTGTGTTTTCTCCAGATTCTCAATTACCTGAACATACTGAACATCATTATTGCCATCGAAAGGTCCTTTGATCGCCCAGTCGTGCGGAATACTGAGGCTCTCCCAGCCTTTGGCATTAAACCCGGGCTGTGCTGCATTCGCAGGATCTCCCTTTGTAAATTTCCAGTCGTCCTGTAAAAGATATTCCTTACGGGATTGTGAAAACGCCTGCTGCCAAAGCAGCAGGATGAAAATGGAGCCGGTTAATGCCAGAGTTTTTTTGAGCGCGCGCATGGTGATCATAAATTGTAGTATAGGAGTAAGACGGATCAGGCCTAGCAATCGGGGATATTGACTGAAAAATATCGGGCAATATGGCGGCTGCTGCAGCTGACCTAGGGGTTAGTAGACCATAATGCGATTTCTTTTACAAAAGCTCTCTGAGGCAATTTCAAATTATTGACCACTAAAAAGGCAAGATCCTCGGGCTGCAAAACTTTTTCCTGATTACCATCGGTGAATTTTGCATTTAAAGTCATTTCGGTCGCTATAGTGCTGGGATTGACGAGAGTTACCCTGATATTCGATTTCCGGACTTCCTGCATTAAGGATTCGGTTAAATTGATCACCGCTGCTTTCGATGCGCCATATGCACTCATATCCTTACTTCCTTTCAAACCGGCAGTGGAGGCGATATTGATAATATTACCTTTGCCTTGATTTAGCATGAAAGGGAGTACCTCATGAACCATATAATAAGTTCCAAACACGTTGACACGGAAGGCTTGTTCCCATTCTTCTATTGGCAGCTCTAAAATACCGCCCATTTTAAGTATACCTGCGTTATTGATCAGTATATCAACTGATTTTAAAGACTCAGCAATAGTTTCCACAGCTATTTTTACACTGGCCAAATCGCTTACATCCGCTGCATATTGGCTTACACTGATACCCGGATATAAAGTATTTATTTCGTTTTGAACGGATTGAAGATCTTCTGCTGTTCTTGCGATCAAACCCAGATTTACTCCTTCGGCCGCTAAAGCCAGGGCCATTGCTTTTCCCAAACCTTTACCTGCGCCGGTTATAATTGCTGTTTTTCCTTTTAATGATTCCATTTGTTGTTTTTTTACGCTTAAAAGTCATCATTAATTGGAACAGCTGCAAGGCTTACCAGCATATTGGCAGATTTGTTTAGTGGATAATCTCTTTTATGTAATCAGTTTATAGCATTTTTCTGAGTGCTGATATCTTTGTAACTAAACCAATCGAATACAGACTTATTCGAAGACTTGGTCCCATTGCTGCTGACGTAAATTCCCACACCCGGACCGTTGAACCTGTTGATCCGGCTTTCAGCAATTACAGTTAGGCTTTGCGGAGCACCTATTGGGGTAGTATGACCATCGGACAAACCGAAACTAAATGTTACGTTCGTACCATCTCCAGCCGCTTTTAATAAAACTTCAGAAGGGGCAAAAGGTACCACGGCGATCACCTTCTTTATACCATTTTCTTTTTTGACT
>Ga0308163_10001662_pt1 | contig 22902 bp, 20 predicted proteins | sample PhyTR1_FD_201037 | JGI IMG/M metagenome (GOLD analysis project Ga0308163, IMG submission 201037) | Phyllosphere microbial communities from UC Gill Tract Community Farm, Albany, California, United States - DLSLT.R1 | ecosystem: Host-associated > Plants > Phyllosphere > Unclassified | place: USA... | reverse complement strand
ACGCGGGACATATTTTTTCGTTATTTATCGTAGTATTAATTGGGGTTGCTTTTTATTTGTCGGAAAAGAAACCGGACAATAATACGGCTCGTTATTTTGAAAATTTTCTTCTGTCTTTCAGTTTTTTTCTGTCATTGGTTCCGACGGTTAACGAGACTTTTACAAGAGTTCCAATTGGGCATCCATTAGCAAAAGCACCAACTGACCCAATTATTGCCAAAACTTTGCTGTTCTTTTTAATACTTTTTATTGCCGGTTCGGTTTATCAGTTTAGAAAACAGCGCGCCAATAAGACTGAGATAAGTTAAAGTAATTTTTGTTTGGAAAATAATAATGTGGATGAACAGCTTTTTGTTAAATTTGGTATCAATAATGAAACTATGACTCTACAAGATTTAAAAGCTGTCGCAACACTTTGGTTCAAGGCTTTCAATGAGCAGGACTTGGAAAATTTATTGGCTTTGTATGATGATTCTGCGGAACATTACAGCCCAAAACTTAAAATCCGGAAACCGGAAACCAATGGTTTGATAAAAGGTAAAGATGCCTTAAGAATTTGGTGGAAAGACTGCTTCGAAAGATTACCAACTTTGCACTATCAAGTCGATAAACTCACTGCAGATTCTGAACAGGTTTTTATGGAATATACCAGAAAAGTTGAAGGCGAAGAAGATTTGAAAGTTGGTGAGGTGCTGGAAATCAAAGATGGAAAGATTGTTTTCTCCAGAGTCTATCACGGTTAAGAAGAATCAAGAGACAAGAATCAGGAGTCAAGGCTATAACCTTAAAACTACCACCTAAAACCTAAAAGCAATGAACATTCAACCCACTTTAGAAAACGATTTCGTACAATTAATTCCTTTACAAGATGCTGATTTCGAGCAATTATTTGCAGTAGCATCCGACCCGAAGATTTGGGAACAGCATCCGAACAAAGACCGCTACAAAAGAGAAGTTTTCGAAAATTTCTTTCGAGGTGCAATGGAAAGTAGGGGCGCTTTCAAAATAATAGAAAAAAATACTGGCGAAGTTGCTGGAAGTACAAGATTCTACGATTATAATGCTGAAGACAATTCCATTTTCATTGGTTATACATTTTACGGTACCAAATTCTGGGGTTCAAAAATGAATCCTCAGGTCAAAAAGCTGATGCTGGATTACATCTTCCAATTTGTAGATAAAGTTAATTTCCATGTTGGGAAAGATAATATCCGTTCGCAGAAAGCAATGGAAAGGCTAGGCGCCAGGAAAGTAGATGAGGTGAATGTTGCTTATGCGTATGAGCCGGAAAGACTAAATGTTGTCTTCGAAATCACTAAACAAAATTATCAGATATGAAAAAGTACAGAATCCAGGCAAGTCCTTTCGTTGTTCCCACAACTGATGGGAAACTGATAGAGGAACATTGGGGAAATTCTACAAGAAACTCGGAAATCTCCATTGCGCATATGGTTGCACCGCCCAACTGGAGCGAACCGTACCAAACGCCCGAGTTCGAAGAGTTTACATTGATTATTTCTGGCAAGAAACATTTTGAGATAGACGGAGATTCTGTAATTCTTAAAAAAGGACAGAGCATAATGATAGAAAAAGGAGCGAGAGTCCGCTACTCCAATCCATTTGCTGAGCCTTGCGAATATATTGCCATCTGTCTTCCTGCGTTTTCTATGGATTTGGTAAACAGAGAATAAGAATAGATGTAATAATAGGAATATATTATCTGTCGATTAAATATCAATAAAACCCATCATTTTTTTAAAGGAATATTGTATTTTTGAGAGTCCTCTTTCGCTTCGTTCAACCTCACCGATAACCTATTGTTATGCAAAGATTCTTTTACTTATTAGCAATCTTTTTTGCCATCTCCTTTCTCTATTCTCAAAATCCAAAGAGTGAAGGTGTTCAAACAGAAGCAGTTATCAAGAAGAAGTTGATAGAAATCAACAGACGTAAACTGGACGTGATGCCCCAATATGAGAAACAGTTACTCAGCCTGAAAGAGGAATCAGATAAACTCCATTATGCGTATGGGCAATTGTGGTGCGGTTATAATCTGATGTATATATATGGAGTACAAAACAAATACAAACAGACATTAGAATTGGCGAGTCAACTTAAAAGAATAAGTTATGATGACCCGTCATTAAATATCATTATGTCCAGTATCTACCGCAGAAATGCGTTGGCAATGGGTTATCTTGGACTATCTGATGCAAGTGTGAAAGAACTGAAGTCTGGGCTTCGTATTGCAGAAGCTATTGATGATAAAAACCAGAGGCTCTATGAAATGGGAATGATTTATCATAGTATGTCATTGCAATACAACATCAAGCAATTTGAAAATAAAAAATACCGGGATTCTATTCCGGACTATTACCGCAAAAGTCAGGCCTTGCTGTATCAGCTGGATGATAATAGCAAAACCATTACCAGCAGTGTCAAGTATGATGCAATCGCCTTTAATAATATGCGTTTGGGTATTTTCTATCTGGAGCAGGCTGATACTAAAGCCAGTGTCAATGTAGAGAAGGCAGAGAAATATCTTCTGGATGCTTTGAATGTGTATGAGAACAAGGCTTATGATACACCTGTTGGCAACAGGATTATGATCCTGAATCAGGTTAGCTGGCTGTATATGACCAAAGAAGAATATCAGAAATCTATAGATTTTGCCAATCGGGCACTGCAATTGGAAAACAAGTACAAAGACCCTTACCACAGGGTAGAATCCTTTGAGTTTCTGGGTAGTTGTTATTTGGAAACAGCGACAAAGAGAAGTCCAAATACTACACTGACAAATATACCTATCTGAAGGACAGTCTCAGCCGGACAGAGAAGCTTCTTGCTGATACCACTATGAAAAAAATGGTGGCAGAAACAGATAAAACCAACCAGGAAAACAGAAAACAACAATGGCTCTGGACTGGCATTTTCGTTCTGTTTGCAGCTATTATTACCATCATCCTCTGGAGAAGAAAAAACAAAATCATGCGTGCCAAGTACGAGCAGATGATAGAAAAACTAAAAAACGAATCAGTACTCCCATCAGACACGGCGGATGATATTGAAGACACACACGATGATGATGATGATGATACCAATTCGGCAGACGAATCCGAAATATCAGCCAGCAAATACACCATCTCTACCGAGACCGAAACCAGACTTCTGAAGAAACTGAATGCCTTCGAAAAATCTGAGAAATTTCTGAGGAAAGACATTACCATCGGTCTGGTAGCAGGGCAGATGAACACCAACGCCAAGTATCTGTCTGAGATCATCCGAAACCAAAAATTAATGAACTTCAACAATTATATCAATACATTAAGAATCAACTACATCGTCCACAAACTATACAACGAGCCTAAGTACCGCGAGTACAAGGTCAGTTATCTGGCAGAAGAGTGTGGCTATGCATCGTCACAGGTATTTGTAATTGCCTTCAAAAAAGTAAGTGGTGTTACGCCATCTTACTTCATCCAGAGTTTGAAAGAAGATCATAGTCTGGTTTATAATTAATGCTATCCAAAACTATGTTACTATGAAAAGAAACTGGATATGCAAACACAAAGTCCAGCCATAAGAAAATTTCGCCTGACAAATGTTTTAGAGATTAGAATTGGGTGTTAATGATTCTATCTAACTCATTGATATTCTACTGTATCAGGCGACTGTTTATAAATATACTAAGTCTGCTCAGATGCAGATTTTTCAATGATCCAAAAACTGTCTGCGCCATTTTGCAACCGTAAAACGGCTTAGCTTAAAATGCTTTGCCAGCCGGCTATTGTTTAGCTGGTGTTTTTTCTGATAATCAAGTATTGCCAAAATATCCTGTTTTTTATAAGACTTATATTTTTGTCCTAATGAGCAGTCTTCCGGAGTCGGACCAAAAATGATGTTGTTAAGTTCGATGATATCCATTGCCGAAAGATTTTGCTTCTTCAGCAGAGGTTCGCATTCTTTTCTTTTATGAGAGTATTTTTTATGGATGATGTCCGAAAATATCAGATGATAGTCCGGCAAAGATTGACTTGTCATTTGTGCGTGTTTTTAATTGATTGATATTTGTGTCGGAGGAGCTTTCCTTTGTTTTTGCTGATCCATTTATGCAAGGTGGTTTTAGGTATTCTGTATTTTCCTATGACCTCATTTTTCGTCATCGCTCCGGAGCTGATTTCGTCAAGAATGTAATTAATGATTTCCTGGGTGTACAGACTTTTTCTGAAAACAGGCAAGCTGCTATTAACAGTGAGGTCAGATGGATGATGGAGCATACAAAATCAGATGCTGGCAGTAGATCCTGAAAAAGTCATACTCTAATAGCTTGCTCCATCTCAAAAGAGTTTCTGTTCCCATGCTTTGGGACTTGTACATCTCTTCTAACCTCTACAACCCATAAAATTACAGATACGGGATATTTCTATTTCGGATTCTGAAACTTTGGTTTGTACTATGTGTATATATTTTAGGTTCATCTCTGATTATGTTAAAAAAAATAATGTCTGGTCATATAAGTTGATTCTCCCTGTCTGATGAAAAATTTTTAAAAGCTGATGATATCCTGATATTCATTAGTTATTTTTGAGAAAGAGTTATTTTTTTGCAGAACCCTTCGATTTGCAGATAATAAAAAAGTAGAATATGATAAGTTAAACATTACCAATCTGTATTATAAGCCTATATAGTAGTCCTGGAGATGTTCTTTGTAAAAGAAGAAGTATAGCTTTTTCTTGTATAAGCCAAAGAAGTAGATTTTCAGTGTATAGACCATTTCCCCATTATGATTGATATCCGGTTTTCCAAATCTTTTAATTACATCTTCTTTGGATGCTCCTATTAGTTGCTCCGCTATATCTTCCATTTCAAAAAATTCTGATATTTAGCTTTTATTAATCAAAACAGCCGAAATTGACTTTTTTTATTTTCCTAAAAGTGTTTCGGCTGTAAAAACACAAACGTTATTCTTTTGTTTTTAATTGATTGATATGTGTGTCAGAGGAGCTTTCCTTTGTTTTTGCTGATCCATTTATGCAAGGTGGTTTTAGGTATTCTGTATTTTTCTATGACCTCATTTTTCGTCATTGCTCCGGAGCTGATTTCGTCAAGAATGTAATTAATGATTTCCTGGGTGTACAGACTTTTTCTGAAAACAGGCAAACTGCTTTTAACAGTGAGGTCAGATGTTTTCTCTCCGGAAGGCGGCGCATACAAAATCAGATGCTGGCAGTAGATCCTGAAAAAGTCATATTCTAATAGCTTGCTCCATTTCAGGAGGACATCTGTAAGGAGATTTTGCTGCAGAAACATTTCATTTATTTCTTCTTCGCTACACTTCATAAATTGGCAGATACGCGATAACTCGATTCCGCTTTCAAATACTCTTGTTTCTATTATATTACCAATGTGTATGTTTTTAAAATTCATATAAGATGTGGTTTAATCTTTTCCGGGAGTAGGTGTATGGAATTATGCCATAAGGTTAATGTTTGATTTTTAAAATATCCAGTATCGTGATCCATTAGATACCCTCCGTAAAAAGAGGGGCATTCTTTTCTCAAAAGTCCGAAACTGTATATGCATTTTCGATAACACCATTCAGATCCAGGTCTATGACGACAGCTTTTCTTACCAACCAGCGTCGCACGATATAAACCAGGTATGTGTCTCCAAACTCCGAATAATCCGGACTGCCCAAAATAGAGTATAACTCTTCTTTGGTGTTTCCAATTAGTCTCTTGGCTTCCATTATTGTTTTTCTGGTCTTTGGTATGTGAGGAAATATCATTGTATGTATGGTCTTAAGGTTTGTTTAGTATTCATATATGGTATGCGAGTTTATTTTCTGTTTCGCAGAAGTTTTTCCGGTTGCTTAACACGAATGTCAATTACGTTTTTAATAATTTTTTGATTCCGGCATAAGGTTGCTGATTATAGGTAGTCAGGTAAAAAATATCCTAAAAAAAGAATTAGACTACAAAATCTTTCTCTTTTGTCAAAACAAGATCCGCAAGTCCACTTTCATCAAAATCGACAAAGATCTTTTTCTTGAAAATCCAAAAACATGTTATAATATAGATACGACTGATATCGTTATTCTCCAAGCTGTAATTATTCCCAAGTATTTTGGTAACCTCTTCCTTTGTAAGTCCTATAAGTTTATACTGTGTTTTCATAAAGGTCGTGGGATTTAAAATTTCTATATCATTCCGTTTGTTTCGCTGTAATGTACTTTAAAGGAAAAGCTGGTTGAGGATGCCTGTGACTTTTGAATCTGATAATATTTAAACTTAAGAGCCTGTTTAAAAATTATATTAAAAAAAGTTTATAGCCACATAGCTTATCTTTAATTTGAAGTTTTTTTAAAGTCAAAATAGAAAAAATGATACTATTTTAACTTCTTCTGTTGATTCTAAACTATTTTTCTATGTGCCTATGTGTCTATGTGGTTTTTAAAATTTAAACATCCTCTTAATTTTTTTTACTTTTTCATTGGAAATTGAAGCTTTCGATAATTCATTTTTTAGTTCGAAGATAAAATCTGGTACGCTCCACGCTCAGAATGACAGTGCAATTGTCTTGTTGAGCGGAACGTAATCGCAGCCGGAATTTGGTTTCTGTATTCTCAGAAGTTTTCCGGCTGCTCAAAACAAATGATGATTACGTTTCAGTTATCTTTTGCATCCCTCCGGGTTTAATGTCTGGTGACGCCCGGGTTCACAGCATGGTGACACCCGGGTTCAGGGTCTGAAGATACCCGGGTTCAGCATATGGTGCAAATCACTACACTGTGAGAGGTTTTTCAAAAGCTGCAGTCCTGGGCTCTTTCAGTATTGTGCTGCCACCTGCGTACTGCGTTACCACTTCCAGGGTATATGCGCCGGTTGGCAGGGTAGGGATGATGACAATCAACTCAGAAGGATTGTTCACCACCACATCACTCGGTTCTACAACAATACGGACGTTGGTGACTGTGTTGACAAAGTAGATACCATTCGCAGGATTGTCCCCTGCCACTTTTATCTTGCTTCCGCTGATCTTCAGGTTGCGGCCTGGGGTCAGTACATCGTTCACAGTTCCGCTCTTCACATCTTTTACCTGCAGGATCACAGATGATGCATCTGCCACCCCCAGGATACTGATCTCGATATTCGGGATCTCACTTCTTAGCTTTTCCCCTTGATTAAATTGGAATAAGATACTATGCTTCTCACCGTTGAAGGCCTCCGTCGGGCTATCAAATACGCCGCGGATCTGTGTCCCGGCAGTGAAATAACCTGTGTTTACCGAGTAACCGTCGCACAGCTGGTACGCCATCTCTTTCAGGAAGAGGTCTGTCGCATGCTGCATGGCTGCAGCGGTTACATCTGCGCCACCACGGTTAACGGCAGCTTCGCAGATTTCTTTTACATTCAGGGATCTCTCGCTCACGGTGCGTGCGATGAAATCGTTGGGATTGTCTTTGGTTAAAACGTTATCATAGAGATAAGCTTTGATTTTGTGTAGGATTGGCATATTTGTATATTTTGATTGTTTTTTGTTATTAAGTACCAGAAACACCGATGACTGGAGGGTTTGGTCCTGCGGCGCAAGCTTTGAGACCAAAGTTATAATTGGTAAACCCTGATGCCACTACCGTTGCAGAGATGATTCCATCTGCTGCTCCGTCTCCAGACCCAGCATTTCCGTTTTTGTTTTCTCCCGTTCTGTACCATCCGGAAATAGCATGGTTGATAGGCGTTGTAGTAATGTTTCTGCCTATTGGATATACAGTGGAAGAGTGATGAAGGGTATAACTCTGGTTGGTGCCTACATTAATGGTATAGACACCATTTGAACCAACTGAAGCACTGTTTACAATCACATTACTACTGTTTACAAGATATATATAAGTACCTCCGGCGGCGGTACCAGTTTCTCCACCATCAATAACGGTATTGCTGTTCACATCATTGAAGACCGTTCCGGCAATAGATAAACAAGTCTGCACTGTAACATTTACATCATCTGAGCTTGTACAATTTCCTGTTATGATGGTCCATCTGAAGGTATAGGTTCCAGCAACGCTCATTGCAGATACCGATGTTGCAGGTGAGGATGCACTGGAAAATACAGGAGAAGCTCCGGAAGGTGCGGAAACTACCGTCCATGTACCTGTCCCTACACCGGGATCATTCCCTGCCAGTGATACTGCTGTATTACAAATCACAGTCTGGTCACTTCCTGCATTGGCATTGATCTGTGGCGATACGAATATAGAGAATGTTCCTTCTAATGAAGTTCCGGAGCAGGCATATTCTTTATCCAAAAATGCACCTACTGAGGAAACGTAAGGGGCTGCTTTGATTTTAAACTTGTACTCTCCCGGTGTTGTCAGATTTCCTATAACGGTAGAGCTAAGCGTAAAAAGTCTTTGGCTTTCTGCATCATAGGTTGGGGTCCCGGATCCGGCAGGCTTGGAAACCACAGAAAAATCATAATGCGCATCAAAATCCTGAAAATAACTGCTGTTCACAACACCCTGATATACTGCAGGCAGGGGAACCGTTGCTGATACCACACCACTGCCTGGATAACATACAGTAATGTTACTGACAGAGACATTGGGACGGTTTTTATCAGAGATATGGATATAATAGAGCTGGGGGGAAGAGGTACATGTCCCATTGCTGGTGTCGATTCTAAATTTATAAGTTCCTACCCGCCATCCGCCCGATGGAGGAGTTACGGTTACAGTTCTTGTGGCTGTGCCACCTCCTGCTATTGCAATACCCGGCGCACCTCCGGGAGGAGTGATCCCGGAATTTTCCACAGTTGCTGTATTGGTTACAGGATCTGCCGCATTGAGCGTAAACCGGAAGGTGATAGGCGTTGTACTGCCTGCCATGTTGCATTGTACCTCCCCGCCGCTTTCGGAGGAAGCATAGATCATCATCTGCTCCGGATCGGAAGCGACTAAAAAAGATATGGCGGCTGGCGGAGCACCTTGATTGATATAGGTAATCACGGGTGTGGTATAGGTTCCGGCAGCGTTGGTAACCTTAACAGTAAATTTATAGGTTCCCGGGACATTGGCTCCGGTAAAATAAAGATTATCGAAACGAATTTCATCAAATGCAATGTTTCCTCCGGCAGGCTGGCTGATCGCTGTTATAGAGACATTCGTTCCATAGCTTGGATTACCTGCAGCTCCCGGAGTTCCTGTCCCAAATACCGGAGAAGTGCTGTTGAGACCAACGCGGGTCACATCCGTAGAAAGTCTACACTCGCTGTTATTGTCTATAATAAGACGCGGATTGGGGATAAAACGGACAATGGCCGTATCCTCATACCAGCAGTTGGGGTTATTGGTAGATGTGATACGCAATGTTACCAGATAAGCAGGGTCTATGTCGTGGTCAGCTTTTTTGATAAGGCTGAAGGTTGTAGAGGCCGAGGTGGGTGAGCCAAACTGCGAATTCTGGGTAGTTAGTGTCCCGCTGGTATATTCATTTCTCCAGATATTATAGGCCGACCATTGTGCGGTATAGCCTGCCGGAACCACGCCGTTCAGATTCACGGTACCCACAGTTGCATTTACATTGGTGATATCGGGCCCTGCAGTAAATGTTGATGCATCTCCAGGCGCGGTGATGGTTACCTGAGATGTCGTGTTGCCAGTGTTACAGGTCTGAGCAATCTGAAATATATAGTTACCGGGAAATGTAAGTCCTGTAACATTAGGTGTATAAGAATTGATATTGCTGATTACCGGATTTGGAGCACCAGCTGGTTTGGATACCAGTGTCCAGGTAGGATTTCCCACAGTATTACCATTTGCACTACCCTGGAGTGTAAATGTTGTACCGCATATCGTAGTGTTCCCACCTGCATTGACAGTACACTGCGCACTAATCACAGGAGCTCCCGCAAACAGAAGTATCAGGAATAAAATATATGTTTTTAATAATTTCATTGTGTTAAATTTTAAAATAAAATATAAGCGGTTTATTTCTTTTTAATTAATCCGGGCAAGCAGGAGTGGTTACACAATGCCAAGCCATAGTCGTATCTCCATCTTTCAGAGTGTATATTTTCAGACATTTGTTGGTTGTATCATACACCATCATTCCTTCTACAAAGTTGCTTGCAGCAATACCTACCGGCACATCCGATGTAGAAGCATTGTTATCTGCATCCGAGAATGCCACACGGTTCGGTACAAATGCTTTGGTTTTAGATTCCAGAGCGATATGCCCTCCTTTTCTTGTCATAGGCCAGTTGTCTTTGTCATCTGCTCCGGCTCTGCCCATGGCAGAGATCCCTACTTTGGTATCCAGCACAGCACCACCTGTATTAATGCCAGGTCTGTAACATGCAGATGAACAAACATCGTCTATTGCAACCACAACAGGGGCTCCTGCAGAGGTGTAAACATTAGCGGCTGTATCATGATAGAAAGGAAAATATACCCCATCCGGTACCGTTTTAACATTTGACACTTTGCTACCAGAGTGGTTGTTGGTCAAATACCATTCTAAAACCGTCCCTGCAGGTGGATTAGATTGTAGGATAGTGGTAAGATCCACAGTAGGATTGTTACAGCAATAGTTAGAAGCTACCACTATTTTGCTTCCCGGGCTGTAACAGTTGTTGGTTGCATCGTAGTAGAACACCCAATAGTTCGTTGGCGTGGAAGTTGCCAAAACAATGCCGCTGCTAATCAACGTAGAAGCTGATGGTGTTGCAGAGCTATGCCATTGTATCACTGCGCCAGCCGGGGCAGCCGGGATAGTAAGTCTCGTGTTCAAATTAACAGGTACCGGATCTGCTGCAGTACAGTTTTCCACAATGACCTGTGCAACTGGTGTTGCAGTTTTACAGCCTGAGCTATTACCCACAACAGCGTAATAATATAATGTACCCAATGAGTTGGTAGGCGGTGTGTAGGTAGCAGAAGCAGCTCCTGCAATCAGGGTTCCACCTGTATTACTATTAGTTGTATTACTGTACCATTGGTAAGTTGTTAAAGCAGTATTCCCGTTATTAGTTATCAAAAGATTGTAAGGCGTGCTGTTCAGTGTCGTTGTTTGTGATGGTGGCGATATATTTAAGGAACCAGGATATTCATTCACTGTAATTGGTGTCCGTGGAGTTGATGCTAAGGAACCACAAGCTCCGGAACCGGAAACAACTACATAATAATATCTTGTAGTATGTGAAACAGTCGTATCTGGTGTATAAGTGCTGGATGTCTGCCCTATAAGTGTGGTAACAGTTCCTCCTGTAGCAGCATCGCTATAATACCACTGATAGCCAGTTGCTAATGTAGCAGTAACCGACAATGTTGTAGCCGTAGCTCCCACACAAAGATTCTGAGGGGTAGCATCAGGCTGTGTAGTAATCACTGGACATTGAGCCAGTCCAAAGTTGTTGGAACAACTCGTTTTGTAACCGCTAAGTGCCACAGCATAGCCCTTTTGTGGTGATGCAGGAAGGGTTTGATAATCATTTCCTGGCAGAGGTTCTGCAAGCTGTACGATATAATTAACAGTAGGTATAGACTGTATAGCAACATTGTCAATATAAAAGAAATGATTGCCTGCTCCTGCTGTTCTGAAACGGATGGTTGTGTTTGCATTGACGAGCGAAGCCGGAATATTGTAAGTCTTTTTTCCGTTTGTATAGCCTACAGTGGTATATAATGATCCAAGGTATGTCCATGGACCAGCTGAAGATGAGGCAACCTCTATTATCAGGGTGTCATACGGAAGACCATCCAGGTTGGTAGTTCTGTAGTCAAATGACAACAAAGCGTTGGTCACAGGTGCACTGACAGATCTCCTGATAGCTGTAGGAACAGCACCTGTGATGCGAAGCTCTCCCGCTACTATCTGGATGTTACCGGATGTAGGAGAGGTGGCTTCATTTTCTTCTACCCAGCCGCCTGCGGACCATCCTGTTCCGCCAGTATAACTAGCTGTAGCAAAATCATGACTTGCCTGAGTGGTTGGTGTAGGGGTAGCGCGGTCGAATATATATGCACCTGTATTATTAGTAGTTGCAGTTTCTACAGGAGTATTTTCAGAAGCATCTAATAAGCCGTTTCCGTTTGTGTCCAGATATAGATTGACTGTATGGGCAACGCCGCCTTCTCCATTATCATAGATGCCATCTTTGTCGGCATCGTCAAATATTTTACCTGTTAAGATATGTCTCAGCTCTGTAGCAAGACAGCCTACATCTACGGTTACAGTGGCTGTGCTGCACAATGATCTGTCTGAATTACAGACGTTATAATTAAAAGTATCTGTACCGGAGAATCCTGGGTTAGGTGTATAGGTTACTGTTCCATCAGGATTGACCACTACGGTTCCGTTGGAGGGTTGTGTTGTTATAGTCACAGTACTGGCTGCTACTCTTCCTACGTCATTGCTCAGAATGTCTATGGTTACAGGGACATTGGGATAAGTCTGAGAATGATCATCGTTTGCAAATATTACAAAGTCTATACACTGAGGATCCAGTGTAAAACCAGCATCCAGTGTAGTAACACCACTTGTAAGCGCAACAGAGGAGTCCTGACCATAAACAGCAGAGATAGGCGTTCCGTCACAGGTAAAGAAAGACATACCGCTGTTTCCTGTAGAAGTAGATACTTTTTTGGATTGCAGCTCAGAGAGTGGAATGGCCACATCATACTTCAAGCCGCAAGGACTTACCAATCCTGGTCCTGCTGTGATGACACTGCCGGTATATTTAACATATACTGTGGTACTCTTTGTAGGCGTGATCCATATCGGGTTAGCTGTTCCGGAAGAAGCCATACCCGGAGCCCATGCACTTGTTGCAAAGTTAGTCAGCTGTTCTTCCGGGATCATATTAAATGCCCAGTCATAAGCTAAACCACTAGTGTCGGCATCAATAATCGTAACGGCTGTGTAGCTTTTTCCATCGGCGCTCACAAACTTGTAGCCGGTTGCCTGATCCATCGCCAATGAGGTATAGCCTTTGGCAGGAATGGTAACAGTTCCACTGGCACCAAGACCGTTTTTCCAGTTAACTGTAATAGGCTGGCTAAGGATATTGGAGAAAACCGCATATACCGGAGCGCTGGCTAGAGTTGTATAAACCGGCGAATAGTAGGTACTTCCATAAAAATTACCGGGTAGTAACGGGATGTTTCTGGTTCCGTAATTATCAATTCCCCCAAAAACAAGATCTACGCCCACCGGCTTGTTACTGGTAACTACAGCACCGGCTTTGATGTCATTGGCCTGGTTTACGCCAACACCGGCAGTACCAGCTGAACCAGCCGCAGAAGCTGTTCCGTCATAGAACCATACCATTCCCTCGGAAAGTGTTGGGGATTTTACATCTACCACACCATCGCCATTGTAATCCAGCTGTACCACAGTGCCGTTTTCTGCTGCTCTCACAAACAGAGAGGTATAGTTGAATACTGTCGTAGGAATTGTTGGGTTATACAGTGTAGCGATATTCTCTCCAAAAGGAACGACAAACAGCTGCCCAAATTTGTTGGTATCAATCACATTCCCTTTGGTGCTTTGTACTGAGAAAGTCGCATCACTGCCGGTAACCTTGGTAAGGGTCAGTAACTTGGTAGAATAGATCTTGTCTCTGCCATCATACTGGAATGTCGTTTCCGTAGCCGTTCTGCCATTTCCTGTTCTGTAAGCGCTGGTATTATCGATGGTAATGATAGCCCCTTCCGGAAAAATATCCGTTGGGTATCCTGGTGCTGTACCGTTTGAAGTATTCCCATCGCCCCAGATTTCTGTGGTAGATTGTGTACGGGTTCCTGCTGTAGGCTCATAGCCATCTTCCCAGTGGTCATAATAGATGATGGTAGCAGAATAATTGGCTCTAATACTGATAACCCTTCTGGCATTAGCCGTATTATTGGAAGCATCGTTTCCTGCACTCACTAGTGCTTTTTTCAGGTCTGCATTTTCCGGGAAAGGCAGGTAAAACGTTTTGGGTAAAGCTGCTGTGCTGCACACATCAGTCAGGTTTGCGGCAATAGTAACTGTTACCGTAGCCTGGCTGCAAGCTCCCAGAGGCGCTTTGCATACCTGATAGACAAAGGTATCTGTTCCTGAAAAATCTCCATTGGGCAGATAGGTCACTATGCCTCCTGCTCCAATCTGTAAAATACCGTTCGCCGGTTGTGTAACAATGGTTAATGTAGCGGGGTCCGGATTACAAAGATCATTGGCCAGAACATTGATAGGCAATGGTGTAGCGGACTGCCCCGAAGCAGTATCTGCTACCGCCTGTACAGCTGCTGTGCTCACAGTGTATGTAGAGGAGACTGTAGTTCCGCATCCTGCTGCTGTAGCAGTAATGGTTGAAGTCCCGCTCCAGTTGGCAGCGTAGGTTACCTCACCCGTGGCAGGGTTGATGGTTGGTTGCGTACCTGTTCCTGTATTGGATATGCTGTATGTGATGCTGTCTGCATTGGCAGAGGTGGCAGTATAGGTTACTGTGCCTGCACCGGTACATCTTTGGGTAGATAAAGCCGTATTAAATACCGGAGTGGCAGGCGTTGCGGCGGTGGTTACAGTAAATGCAGCTGTTTCCGGTGTTCCGCAGCCACCTGTAGCTGTAGCAGTAATTGTAGAGGTTCCGCTCCAATTGGCCGCGTAGGTTACCGCGCCTGTGGTAGTGTTGATGGTGGGCTGTGTACCTGTTCCTGTCCCGGAAATGCTGTAGGTAACAGTCCCGCCACTGGATGTGGCTGTATAGGTTTGTGTACCCGCACCCTGACATCTGTTGGTAGGCAATCCTGCATTGAATACCGGTGCTCCCGCGGTTGCCATAGCATTAGCCCCACAAACATTGACTGGTGAAGTACTGTAATTATATGGATTTGTTGTTATATTTACACCTTCACTGCCATTACCAATACTGCCATAATATTGATAACCGGCATAACCATAGTTTTGCGTACAAGATTTGATAACAATAGTTTGTATTCCTCCCATTTCTATTGCAAGCATCTTGTCAGTGCCAGGTGTTCCCGGATCTATAGGGGTCCACCAATTGACAGCTTCGGGTGACCTGAGTCTTGCACCACTATTGACACCCCAATTATAAACTTGCCCGGCAGTAGTCAATACACTGATTCCACTAGCACCAACAGAACCATTATCATGTTCACTAGGTGAAATCCATTTAATATTATTCATTACAGGACCAGATACAGAAGTGTATCGGGGTTGTACCCAGCTTAATCGTTCAGTGGTTGTCCAGTCACCCAATTGCTTGTAAGTGTTATATCCTAAAGAATACAAATTTCCATCGGTATATAAGACATAAGTAGCTAACGAACCCATCCCTATCATTTTGATAGTGCCGGAAGGATTAGGTAAAGGCATTTTAGTTGCCCTGTTTCTGTTCGCAGAGGCTGTACCATCTCCAAGATAAACAGAACTTCCCCAAGTCCATAGTGTGCCATCAGCACATAAAGCAATAAGTTTATTACGACTACCCCTTAAGGCAATTACATTATCCAGAGTAGGGTTGCCTGGGTCTGTGGTAGTTACACGATTCCAGCTATTATTTGCAGTTGCCAATCCGGCCGCGGCAGCATTAGCATCCGTTGTCAATACATAAGCCTCTCCGCTACAAGTTAATAAAGCTAATGTATTAAATGTACCAAATAAACTTTTAACCTGTTGCGGAGTCACACCTGTGGGCAGATCATAAGTATTACTACCAGTTATCGCAACTCTGCCAAAAGCAGTAGCAGATTTAACTGAGGATGATACAAGAGTATTGGTGCTTCCCCATGCGTATATACCTTCTGTGGTTAGTATAGCAGCTTGATTTACAGGGGATTCCGCTCCTCCTAAAGCAACTTTCAGTATGGTGCCCTGCAGACCAGGATAGTTAGTGCTGTTAACCACTTGTGCACTCAATATATTCGAGGCACCGCTAGCAGCCATGTTCTGCCCCCATACTTTAAAAGTACCATCAGTTTCTTTGACTACACTAGCTGAAAAACTAGCTATAATATTATCATACTCGATAGTTGCGGGATTATTGTTTGAGTTGAGCCCATAATTGCTGTTGCAACCCGTGGTGCATTGCGCCTGTGCAAGCGGGATACCTGCAAAGAGCAGCATCGAGAACAATAGTAATTGTAATTTCGAAGCACCATTGTCTTTGCAATGAGACCTTCCACGCAGGGATCTATTGAAAAAAATGTTCATCATTATATTTGTTTCTTTTATTTGTTTTATTCATCATAGATGTTTTATCTATTCTTAAACTAATCAGAAAGATGCTTTATGTATCTTCTTCTTAAAAATTATGGCTTCCAGAAGCTCCATACCGAGCCATTGTATACGGCAAGCTGTTTCTTTGTGGTGTCATATGCCATCATCCCGGGTGCCGGATTGATAATGTTCAGATGCGGACTGGCTACCCTCGGAAGTATCATCGCCCTGTCTGTATCTGTCAGTACCAGTATTCCGTTGATGGTATCAGTGGCACCATTTTTTCCTATCGCCGTTTTGGCTGTTGCGATCTCGGCTTTGCTTTGTTGTATAGCCAGGTCGGCCTTTCCTGTGGCATCTACAGAGAGATCGAACCAGCTGCCGTCCTTCAGGTACTTTACCTTATGGTCTGTGGTATCAAAAATCACTGATCCGTTTTCTGCAATAGAAGATTTGTCTTCTATATATGGTAGTATCAGGCCTTTGTTCTCTGCATCATTAAACTCCAGAGATACGGCGTTGTTTGTTACGGACTGCTTGCCGATGGCTACCTGGGATCTCACAGCGATGATGGCTGAAGATAAGGCCAGGCCTGTTAAAATGCTTTTTTTCATCATTTGAATTCTATTTAGTGTTTTTATTATTTTATAGATATATTGATTCTCCGTTACGTTCTTTATGACGGCAGTGCGTTGGTCACTCAGAATCATGTTCCGTTTGTCATTGCCTACACCGAATATTCGATTTCGGCGGAATGAGGAATCTCTTTGTCCTTATCAGTTTCTTCGACAGTTCCGCTATGCTGCACACTCGGATAACATTGTAATCGGGTAACGGTTTACGCTATGGGTGGAGGACGCTGGAAGTTCCCGGAAAGTAATCTCTCGGAGAGATAAATGTGATGAAGGAAGAAAGCAGCTAAAATAACTGCGGGGAGAATCATAAGCCTATATAGAGCTATAACCAGCAATGTGATTATGCTGATGCTAACCTGTAAGCCGTATGTTTTATTAAAAATGGTGTTTGTGAAAAAACTTTTGCTATCCTTAGGGATATTGTCTATCCGTACAGGTACTTTGTCTATGGGTTGTTCCTTGCTGATGGTTTTCCTGGCAGAAAGCTTGTTGACCTTTGGGGTGGAAACTTTTTTAGTACGTTTGCTACTAATGGTTGCGGTTCTGTTTTTCGATTTTATAATATGGATATCGGCTTTTATGAAGCTTCCTTCTGCTACATAAATGTTAGCACCTTCTGCAATATACATTCCCACCTTCTCATTATAAGAGATCTTCGCAGGTTCTGATATTTCGCCTCCAGGATTGTTTGCTTTTATGTATATAAAGCCGGATAGAAGAGTGATCAAAAAAAGAAGTCTCCCTTTTGATAAAAGGAGAGATGTCTTCCAAAATACATTGATCACTTGTGTTTTCATCTTTTCACCTTAATTATTATAGTTATTAAAGTCATAACAGCACAAATCTGGAATCTGCTGATGTCAATCCTTATTAATAAAAAAAGCCTTGTGTTTCTGATGCAATATTATTCAATGGTGAGGTCGAGAGACGAACAATGAGCATATTGAATTCGGAAAACAAGAAATATTTAGAAGTGAGTAGATTCAAGTAATGTTTGATTTACAAATAAGGACTTTTGTAAATCAGTTATTTAGGTTATTTCAAAGTATACTGGATTATGAATTAGTTATTTCCAAAATTTGATATAGACTTTTCCGAATATTGTATTTTTGAACTCTCCAATTATAAGGTCTAGAATGGGGATAGATTCTGTTAAAACTCAATTTGACTCCCTCTTTTTTAATCTTAAATTTTAAACAAACATTATATTTTATAAACATTGAATTACATGAGAAAGTACTACACTATTCTTTTCTTTTCCCTTCTTCTTTCTTTTCATACTGCCATTGCTCAAAACAATCAATCTGGTACAATATCACAAATCAAGGTTATTGAAAAAGAATTAAAAGTAATCTCAAAAAATATTGAAGGAAAGATTGGAGATCCAAAACAACAAGAAGTACGGTTATTCCAATTAAAAGCAAAATTGGAGAAACTAGGTAACGATCAGGGAGTTTTCCTAAGTGGTAGCCTACTGATGGAATTATATGGGTTACAGAACAGAAATAAAGATGTCATTAAATTAGTAAGTGAACTAAAAAAAATGGCTCAGGGCAAAAAAGACCCATATGGTCATATCGCTACCATATACCGTAGAAATGCTCTTGCTTTGGGGTATCTTGGTTTGGATGATGCCAGCATAAAGGATTTTAAAACAGCCATCAAATTTGCAGAAACTATTGAAAATAGCAATACAAGATTATATTATCTTTCTCTGAACTATGAAAATATGACCGTCTATTATGAGAATAAGCAAATGGAAGATTCGCTTCTATATTATCGTTTAAAAAGTCTTGAAGAGGCAAAAAAAATAAGAGATAATAACGGGGTTGTATCCAATGACCTAAAATACGACCAGATTGCTTTTTGTAATATGGCAATTGGTGTATCTTATCTCTCAAAGACCGATACTAAAGAGAGTATAGCATTAGCAGAGAAATATCTTCTGGAGGGTCTGAAAATACATGAAAATAAAGCGTATAATATACTTCCTACCAATAAAATAACGATGCTGAACCAGGTGAGCTGGCTGTATTTGGAAAAAGAGGAGTATCAGAAATCCATCGATTATGCGCAACGTGCACTGGGACTGGAGAAGAGAATTCATAATGTGCCCAATAGAATGGATTCTTTTGAGTTTCTTACCGAGGCTTATGTAGGTATTGGTAACAAAGAGAAATCAAAATTTTTTTTGGAGAAATACGGTCATCTTAGAGATAGTCTGAATGTTGCTATGAAAAATAATGCTGATACAACTATGAAAGGCGAGGTAGAGAAAGTCCAAAAAGATCAGAACGAAACTACAAGAAAACAATGGATGCTGGTAATATTCGTGGTTTTATCAATCGAAATTTTTACCCTAACCTTTTGGATAAGAGAGAAAAAATTGATGAAAAGGAAATATGGTATGATCATTTCTAAACTAAAAGATGAAGCTCTTAATAAAACCACGAATATTATAACCGAAGTACAAACTCGTGGAAAAAATACAATTTCCAATCAAACCGAGATAAATCTCTTATCAAAGCTCAACGATTTCGAAAATGAACAGCTGTTCCTTAACAATGATATTAGCCTTACTTCATTGGCCAATAGCTTTAATACTAATACTAAATATCTGACAGAGCTTATAAAGAAATACAGGTCACAGAATTTCAATAATTACATCAATTCTTTAAGAATCAATTATATCATCCATAAACTTTATAACGAACCACGTTACAGGGATTATAAAATCAGTTATCTTTCAGAGGTTTCAGGTTTTATTTCTTACCAGGTTTTTATTCTGGCCTTTAAAAATGTCCATGGAGTGACTCCATCTTACTTTATCCAGAGTTTAAAAGAAGAAGATTCCGATATCAATATACCCAAAACAAAAGGAGAGCAGTCATAAAACTGCTCTCCAAACTTTATTTTTAAAGTTTTATTATTACTTCTTGATTAGTTTGATGCTATCAGAATCGTTAACCTTAACAATATAAACACCAACAGCAAGGTCGGAAATATTAATTTTGTTATCAGAAACTTTTGAAATGGTTTTAATTAAAGAACCAGCAGTATTGTAGATTTTAACTTCTGTAACAGCCTTAGAGGATTGCAATACTACGAAATCCTTTGCCGGATTCGGATATAATGAAATTTGCTTAGCTCCATTAGCTTCATTCACAGCTAAATTTGCACAAGTAACCTGTGTTGGAACATCACTGTCAGTTTGAGTCCCGTCACCATTACCCAACTGCCAGTATCCATCCCAACCCCAAGTGTATACACTGCCACCAGAAATTGCAGAAGTAGAATAGTATCCTGCTCTAGAAGGTGCTGCTTCCCAATTTACATTGCTCACTTTAGTTGGTGCAAGGACATTAGCGTCTGCAGATCCAACACCAATTTTCCCTTTGTAATTATCTCCCCAACCCCAAAGACTTCCGTCTGTTTTGGTAGCAAAAGAAGACAGCCTACCTACAGAAATAGTAGACCAGGTTGTGCCTGCTATTTGTTGTGGTGTGTAATAAGTAGTCCCTACAGCAGCACCAAGTCCTATCTGACCATTAGGGTTTCCTCCCCATACATAAAGCTCTCCATTAGTTTTGATACCTACTGCGTGGTACTCACCTCCGGATACGCTAGACCAATTGGTATCTGTACCAACTTTCGTGAATACATCTACCTCGTTTCCAGCAGCGGCGGGTAATCCATCCTGTCCGTATAAGTTGGCACCGGTAGCCCATAAAGTCCCATCGGTTTTTACCCCGTATGTATTGTAAAGACCTGTACCCACTGATTTCCAGTTTGTAGCCATGCTTGTTTCCTGCTGCCATGTGTTGTAATTACCTACAGATGTCCCTATACCAAGTCCGCCCCAGTCATTATAGCCAGTACCCCACATGGTTCCGTCATTTTTGATAACTACTGTGTGGATAAAACCAACAGAATATGATTTAACATTTTGCATAATCAATTTTGGCGAAAAAGCGTTGGTATAATCACCTGTTCCTAGCTGGCCATCCGTATTTGCTCCCCAGCCATACAGATCACCATTGGCTTTTAATGCCACAATATATGCACGTCCGGCTTGAACATCTACCCAGCCGCCACCTACTTCAGACATTTGCCAAGGATGCTGGATTTCAGTGTATTGTCCTGTGCTGTTGCCAGATAAGCCATAATTATTATAGCCCCAAAGCCATAATGACCCATCGGTTTTCAAAGCAACAGTAAAACTCTCTCCTTGGGAAGTTTTTTTGTAACCAGTATTACTACATTGAGCATCTACGTTTAATTGAAAAAATAACGATAAGGCTCCAGCCAAAAAGAATCTTTTTGCATTCTTAGACATTGATAAAAATTGTACCATAATTATATATTTTTTTGATTAACAGTAGCAATATTACAATGTTGACAAGGCTTGTGACAAACTTATATTGTCTTGATTTCGGAAATTTTGATATCAAAAAAAACACTATAGGTATATAATGTTTTGATTTAAAGATATATTGATCTATATGTTTTTTTAATGATAAATATTTTGACTGAAAGCTAAATAGTAAATTACAGTATGATATTATTTAAAGATCTAAAAAGTATTATGTCTTTTCTAACTGATGAGCATTCTGATAAAACTGATTATAATACCAGCTCATCAAATAGTCTGTCAAAAGTTTTCTCCAAGTCCATACTGACACCAGGATGAGGTCGTGAAGTCTGAATGATACTGCTCTTCACAGCCGTCAGCCAGCGGAAACGCTCAGGGATTTCCAATTGTGCAATAGAACCTGCAGACTTTTCGCCTCTCGCAATCTTCTCAAAAGACTCCAGATGTTTCTTCACATCATCATAATCCAGTTGGGAGTGGATGGCGCGAAACTTTTCTTCACAGAGATGGATTCTTACAGCGATGTATTTTGCTTTCTTAGAGAACAATATTAATCCAACATTGAAGAACTCCTCGCGCTCAGGCTTCGGTACCAGACGGATTACCGCATACTCATATAACTTTTGCTCTTGCATTTTTGGCTTCATTTAAAAAGTTATCAGAATGGTCACGTCTCAGTATCAGGAATTGGTAATATACCTCCTTGATTTCGGTTGGGTTAAGTTCTGTATCGTTCCATTGCAACCAATCTTCAGGGATCAGTTCTACGATTTTTCTCAAAACCTCGTCCGTCAATACCGCTTTGAATCTTGTATTTACCTCATCCAGTTCAGAAGCTTGGGGCAACAGCACATGGTCTTTGATCATCACAAAAGGACTCACGGCATTCTTTTCCCAGTTGTCCCAGTTGTGGTGGAAGTAGAGGGAAGCGCCATTGTCTATTAGCCATAGTTCCTGATGCCACATCAGCATATTCGTATTGCGGAAAGTCCGGTCGATGTTGGTCAGGAAAGCATCCAGCCAAACAATTTCAGAAGATAGTCTCGCATCTATTTTTACAGCGCCCGGGTCGTAAGTAATTGCGCCTGAGAGGTAATGCAGGGCAAGATTCAGCCCGCAACTGTTCTTCAGGAGATCCTGGATTTCTTCATCGGCCTCGCTTCTCCCGAAGTCCTCAGAAAGATTAGCAAAAACCAGCTCCGGAATACGGAAACCCAACACCTGCGACACTTTTCCTCCAATCAACTCAGAGATCAAAGCCTTCACGCCGTGTCCCGCACCACGGAACTTGAGCACATATTTGAAATCGTCATCCGCCTCTGCCAAAGCCGGCAAAGACCCGCCTTCCCGTAATGGCAGGATGTAGCGCGTGACGGTCACTGTTCTTAATGATAAATCCAATGTGTAATTTTTGGTAAAAATAGGGATTGTTTAAAAAATAATAGAATCAAAAATTAGAATTGTTTGATTGATAAATCCATTGTAGAATTAGTTTATAATTTGGATTTATAATTGTGTTTGTCATTAGGTATTTATACGGATTTTAAATTAAAAACTGATATTTTATAAATTTATGATAATTAATTATTTACATTTGTGTATGATGTATCAGGATATGTTGTTATTATTGAATTATTTCAAAAGTATTATGAATAACCTCAAAAATAATATA
>Ga0308163_10001661_pt1 | contig 22909 bp, 17 predicted proteins | sample PhyTR1_FD_201037 | JGI IMG/M metagenome (GOLD analysis project Ga0308163, IMG submission 201037) | Phyllosphere microbial communities from UC Gill Tract Community Farm, Albany, California, United States - DLSLT.R1 | ecosystem: Host-associated > Plants > Phyllosphere > Unclassified | place: USA... | reverse complement strand
CTGAAGATTAATCTGTTGTAATGAAGGCGCCCTGAATCCGGTGGACAACGAACCGCGCAGCGTTAGCTTATCATTTAATAATTTGTAGCGCGTACTGCCCTTCCAGACAAAGGCATTTCCAAAATCACTGTATTTCTCTACCCTCGCCGTTCCGTTAATCAGGAACTGCTTGGTAATATCATAACTAACATCGGCATAACCCCCGATATTGTAACGTGTGGCAGTAAGCGCATTGTTGGCTCCATACCCTGGAAAAGAATCGGCACCTCCGGCTACGTAAGAAGCCGTATCACCGGCAATTATGGTAAAGTTTTCCTGTCTGAACTCGGATCCAAATGCAATGTTCAGCTGATCACTTACAGCTTTGGAAATATCAATGTTGCCTATGTTATTGGTAAAATCAAAACCACCCGGTTTAAAGCTGATCGGGCTGGAAGCACCCAGGCCCCTGTTGAGGGTATTGTTTACCGTATAGAGTTGATTGTTACCGCCGGTTGTGAAACTTACATCGGTTTTCCAGCCATTACTGGTGGATCGGAAACCAACAGTAGCATTGTAATCCTTTAGATCGCCTTCGAAAGTTGGTCCGTAACCCAGGTAAGGTGTACCTGCGTCATGCAGCAACCCAAAGTCTGTATCCCGCCAGTATGGCGTACGGTAATTGGCAAAACTATTTACTTTCTTATAGATATAGGCAGCGTTATAATAAAACTCTGTACTCTCTGATATAGGGATGGCTCCATTGACCAGGAATTTTGCAGATGAATTTTCGGGAGAGGCATTGATATTTTTAGCGTCAGGGTAGGCTGCTAAAAATGCATTGACCGTACTGACCGGTACACCAAAACCCAGGTTGGCATCAGCTTCTGCAGCTGCATCTACCTTACCCGGACGATTTGCCATATTGGTATGCTGCATATCAATGGTATAATTTACATATCCCTTATCGCCAAAATTAGCACCGTTGTTTACACTGAAGCCTATCATTTCACCATCACCTTTGTGGGTGATGCCTGAATTCACAGTGACCGAACCGTAGTCAAACCTGTCCTTAAGGATAACGTTCATTACCCCGGCAATTGCATCAGATCCATACTGGGCCGATGCTCCATCGCGCAGGATTTCTACACGTTTAATCGCGTCAGTAGGAATAGCAGAAATATCCGCGCCGCTTTCACCTCTGCCGGGAGATGTCTGGATATAGGTCAGGGCACTGGAGTTTTTACGTTTTCCATTGATCAGGATCAGCGTACGGCTCGGTCCCATATTCCTGATTTCATACGGATCAAGCAGAGATGTCGCATCGTTTACCGGCGTATTCACAGTATTGAACGACGGTACTTTCGATTGCAAGGCCTTATCAAAGGTTAACTGCCCCGTACTTTTCAGATCGGCAGCTCCAATGATATCTATTGGAACAGGGCTGTCTGTCAGGGTTCTTTTAGAAGCCCTGCTACCCGTCGAAACCACAACTTCATTCAGCTGGTTGCCCGAATCTTCCATGCTGACATCCAAAACAACAGTAACACCTTTTAAAACAACACTTTTTATTGTCTTTTTATAACCTACCATAGAAAAAGACAAGGTATAAGTGCCATCGGGTAAATTTAGCGTGTATCCACCATCAGAAGCAGTCACTGTACCGGCACCTTTTGATGGAACAATTGAAACACCTGGCAGTAAGCTATTCTCATTATCAGTCACTTTACCTCTAATAATAGTCTGTGCAGAAGTATCAAAGGATAAAATCAGAAATCCCAAGAAAATAGCGGAGCAAAAAACAATCTTTTCATAGATTTTTTTCATAATAGGAAGGTTTTAATAGTTAATTGTTAGTTTAAGACTGAAATTTTCAGCCATTTAAACAATTTAAACATTTATAACTGAAGTTTAATGAAAATAACACAGAGAAAACAAATAATAATTCACTTAATTACAACTATTTATACATTTATAGGTCTGATTTTATCAATTTTTCAGGAAAAATATAATAAAAATCAAATTATAATATAAATTAATAATCGTTAATCAGAAATTACACAAGATATTACCATTAAACCATGAAAAAAATGAAATAAATAACAAGATAAAAGATTTTTCAGCTCTTGAACAGGGACAAAATATCCAAAATCGAGGAAATAGACTAAGTCAAACTGCAATATCCCGATGGACAGCAATTTAGTATTCATTCTGTTACAGGTGTTAGAACAGACAATTTGGTTCATATCTTTAGCCTATGGAAGAAGAAAGAACGGCTATTGCTATCGTTGACGACCATACCTTGTTCCGTAAGGGCCTGGTCAGCTTACTCAATGAATCAGATGAGGTGGAAATTCTTTTTGATGCCGCGAACGGTTTGGAACTGAAGCAAATCATGAGTAAGGATCGACTGCCTGAAGTGATCCTGATGGACATCAATATGCCACAGATGGATGGTTATGCAACTACCAAATGGGTAAGAAAGACATATCCTTCTGTAAAAGTGCTGGCGTTAAGCATATTCGATGAAGACAACTCTATTGTTGAAATGCTGAAAAGTGGTGCCGGAGGATATCTGCGGAAAGAATCAAGGGCTTCGGAAATGATTACAGCCATCAAATCTATCGCAGCAAATGGCTAATGAAATAAAGTAAGCCGCCCCCCGGAGGGAAGCGGCTTACCTTTGCAAAGAAGCCTATTGAGGCCCAGGTAAAAAACAATCTAGTAACCTGGATTCTGAGGGAGGTTGGTATTGCCCAGCTGGTTATCTGGAATAGGAAACACGAGATATTTAGGATCATCCGTTGGTTTTTCCTGCCATGGCGTAAGGTATTTCCCAAAGCGGATCAGGTCCTGCCTTCTTATTCCTTCCCAGATAAATTCCCTTCCTCTTTCATCAAGGAGATTATCCAGGGTAAGCGCCGGAAAAGGAGTTGCATTTCTCGCTGTCCGCAGCGAGTTGACAATTGGTAATGCGGCCGCTGTCAGTCCCGATCTCAGCTGTGCTTCAGCTTTCATGAGCAAAACGTCTGCATACCGGTAATACACCCAGTCGTTCTCCGCAAGATTTGTAGACGTATTTGCAAAATCAACAGGATATTTAACAATGCGGATACCGGCAACTTCAAGGTGGTTTGGATCACGCTCAATGATACTGACTTCAGGCGTAAAGATCAGATTGTTCCCGCGGCGATCCTTGAGCAGGGCACCATTCTGATCAAACTGCTGTCCTACCAAAAATCCTACTCTCAAACCTGAAACGTTTGTTACGCCCGGATAGGCACCACCCAGACGCTGATCAGCTGCTTCGTATTTCCTGTAAAAGTCAGACAGGGTAGCAAAACCATTGATCCCACTGGGATTCTGGTTGTAGTGCAAACCCGTATTCCAGATATCTCTCACCCCGCCGGCGTCAGAGCCTCCAATATTTTGTGCGGTGAAGATGTTCTCTTTTGACAGCAGATTGTTGGTTGGAGCAAAATTATCGTAATATGGACTTAAAGCATATTTACCTGAATTGATGATCTGATCTGCCAGCGTGATGACCTGAGCCATATCTGCAGCGTCGAAAGTCGGGGCAGTCCGGTTAGTAAAAGCGCCTTTGTTCAAATATACCTTCATAAGCAGCATCCTCGCAGCATCTTTTGTAGCACTGTAATTAGGCCCGTCAGGCAGATCCGGTAATATAGCCGTCAGTTCAGAAATCAGGTAAGCAATTTCCTCAGAGGTGTTCCGCACACGTGAAGGCTGCGTTACATCCTCTCCCGCATCACGGTAAGGTACTTTTCCCCAGCCATCAAGGATCGAAAATTGCGCAAAGGCGCGAAGGAATCTTGCCTGCGCAGCTTGTGAAGCGCTTGGGCTAAACTGAAGCACATTCGTTGCTACATAACTTACACTGTTCAGATCTCTGAATACATCGGATATCCTGCTGTGGTCTGCTGCCCAGCGATGTAAGTGAAGGGCCCGCCAGGCACCGTTGTCATCCCAATCGCCCCCTCTCGTGGGCACAATTGCCTCGTCAGATGGAAATTCCTGTAAAGACCACCATCCCCAGGGGCCCTGGTATGGATTGCGCATTGCGGTATAACTTGCATTCAGCAGACCGGCAACATTGCCCGAAGACACGCCCTGGTTGCCAATTTGTCCGTTTAAACTTTCGTCAAGCTTGGTACATCCTGATAATGAAAGGCCAAGGGCTACAAAAGCTGTGATATATATATTTTTCATCGTGTTCAAGTATTAGGTTATAAAGAAAAGTTGAGGCCAAAGTTGAAAGTTCGTGCAGTTGGATAGGGTACATATTCTATACCTGCTGATGGAACTCCGCCCACGCTTTTATCCACGTTGACTTCAGGATCAAAGCCTTTGTATTTGGTAATCACAAACAGGTTCTGCCCATTAACGAAGATATTCAGTGCTTTAATCGACTTGCCGACGTTGCCGATATTGTAGCCCAGCGTAGCATTTGCGAGCTTCACGTAATTGCCATTTTCAATATACCGCGATGAAGCCGCGATTGGATTAGCCAGCGATTCCTGTATCTCATTCCCGATCAGACCGGAATAGATATTACGCGTACCAAGGTTTGGAAGTGGTAATACCGAGTTCAGCGTATTGTTGTAAATCTTCTGGCCAAATGAACCGTTGAAACTGGCATTTAGTGATAATTTTTTGTACCTCAGATCAGCATTGAAGCCCATCACTACTTTTGGATTAGGGTTGCCCAGGTAATAATAGGTGAATCCGTCATCTGTAAACTGAGAAAATCCCTGCGCATCCAGCCCTTTGTATTCACGCGTAACCATTCCGAATAAAGGCAGCCCGCTTTGAATCACTTCAAGGGTAACCCCGCTCAGGCCCTGCCCGCTCAGTGAACCGGTCTTGATAATCCCCTCAATATTTTTAGCTTCGTTTTTGATGAACGTGACGTTACCACCCAGATTAACCGCAAAATCTTCTCTGGAGATTACACTGGTATTCAGCGTAAGCTCTACTCCCCTGTTGGAGATTTCTCCGGGCAGATTTACCCATGTTGCTGTAACCCCGGGATTTGCGGGGGCGAAAGGTATCTGAGGAAATAAGAGTCCTGTGGTGGTCTTGTCGAAGAAATCCACCGAACCTGTCAGCACGTTTTTAAAAAGGCCAAAATCAACCCCGATATTTGTCTGTTTGTCCGACTGCCACTTTAACCTGCGGTTTTCGTTGTTCACGCCAACCAGGGTCTGCTGCCCATTGGAATAAGTGTAGTTGTAGCGTTGCTGAGAAGATCCGGATGGGAATTCCTGGTTACCGGTGCGTCCATAACCTGCCCTGAACTTCAGTTGGTCTATCCAACCCACATCTTTCATGAAATCCTCATTTTTGATATTCCATGCAGCCGCAAATGAAGGGAAATATCCATAGCGGTTATCAGCCCCGAATTTGGTAGAGCCATCGGCCCTCACAGTAGCTGTAAGCAGGTACTTGTTATCATAGTTAAATATGGCCCTGGCAAAGTAGGACTGTAACTGGGTTTTTGGATCATTGAAAGAATATAAACCCCTGTTGGCAGGTGCTGTAACCTGCATCACATCCGTATAATCTACAGGAATATCGCCAAAGCCCCTGCCGGTGCTCACCAGTCCTTTGTTTATGTAATTGGTATACTCGTAACCCACAATCGCATTCAGGTTCAGCTTTCCGACAATCTCTTTATTGAAGTTCAGCGTGTTGGTAAACTGCTGTGTGATCAGCTCGCTGTTTGAACGGCTTGCGTATCCGCCCAGAAAATCTCCGTCAGCCAGCACCCCCTGCAAATTGAGGAAGCTCCGCAGCGACTGTCTCCGGATACCGGTACTATAGTTAATACTGGCCAGCATCCGGTATTCCAGCCATGGCGTAATCTTATAATAAGGAGAAACACTTCCCAGGATGGTAGACACCTTTGACTTGTCGCTGGAAGCCGTGGACATCGCCATAGGATTGATAATTGTAGAAGCCTTATCAATAAATACAGAGCCATCGGGGTTATACAGGGAGCGGGTAGGATTCCAGCTCAAAGCCTGACTGATCAGACTTCCTGTAAAACCGGCATCAGTAGTAATCGGTGCGATGCTTTCAGTGTACTGATTGGTGATCAGGCTTACATCAAGCCCCAGCTTTTTGCTTTCCAGGAATTTGAAATTGCCATTGAAAGCCCCACTGTATTTTTTAAAGTCCGTTCCAATGATAATACCCTGCTGGTTCTGGTAACCGAAAGATGCACGGAAGGTATTTCCATTGCTGCCACCACTTATACCAATGTTATATGTTTGATTATAGCCTGTACGCGTAATTGCTTTCATAGCATCTACATTGCCGCCGTAATCGCCCGATGTTAAACCATATTGTTTGAGGGCGGCGCGGTATTCATCCCCGTTCAGCACATCAATTGAACGGGCCAAATTACTGATACCCGCAGTTGCATTTACATCTATCTTGGTTTCTCCGGCCTGCCCTCTTTTGGTGGTAATAAGCACGACTCCATAAGCTGCTCGCGAACCGTAAATTGCAGTGGCTGAAGCATCCTTAAGTATTTCCATACTGGCAATATCAGAAGGATTGATAAAGTTGAGGGGGTTACCACCGGTGGCAGTACCGAGATTAGTTGTTCCCACCTGGCCGCCTGCGGTAGGACTTGGCCTGGCAGATCTTCCATCAAGCGCCACACCATCCACGATATACAGCGGCTGGCCGGTACCGGTCATAGCAGTATTTCCACGGATACGCACCGTAGTAGAACCGCCGGGCTGGCCACTGTTACTGATCATCTGAACCCCGGCCACCTTACCCTGAATCAACTGATCGGGCGCAGTAAGCGGTCCCTTATTGAAATCTTTGGCAGATAAAGTTGCTGCAGCGCCAGTGGCATCACTCTTTTTCACGGAGCCATATCCAACTACAGTAACTACTTCCAGGTCTGTTCCGGAAATTAAAACAACGTTAACTGTAGTTCTTCCATTGATAGCTACCGTCTGGGATTTGAGACCTACAAAACTGAAGATTAACTGTTTTGCCGTGGCGGGAACGGTAATGGTGTACTTTCCATCTACATCTGTCATTACCTTTACCGGGCTCCCCACAACAGCAATGGTCGCGCCGGGCAGGGGGTTATTCTCGTTGTCAGATACTACTCCACGCAAAATAGTTTGAGCATAGGAAGAAAAATTAAGGAGAATGAGTGTGCAGCAAAACAGAAATAATTTTTGCCATGACGTGGATTCGGGCCTGCCTTTAAAGGCAAACCACCTTTGTGGTATAAACGCATTCATAGTTAAATTTGGTTAGGTTAAATAATAAAAAATATTTATCGGCAGGATATCTGATTATCCTGCAAATAAAGTATCATCATTATATAAATATACACAACTATTTCATACTGCGTATTCTAAAATATAAAAAATATTTCTCTACATTGGATGGCACTATGATACAAGAATCAATTCAACCCGGCATCATATGCTTTGGCGAAATCCTATGGGATAATCTTCCTACCGGGCGTACAGCTGGTGGTGCACCTATGAATGTGGCCTATCACCTCAACAGAACTGGTGCAGAAAGCCAGCTGATCAGCCGTTTGGGTGATGACAAGGCAGGTAAGGAACTGTTTAATTTCTCTGAAAAGATAGGCCTTCCTACTGATCTTTTACAGACTGATCCGACCTATCCTACCGGCGAAGTCATCGCGAAGGTCAGGGAGAACCATGAAGTTGTTTATGATATATTACCTGATGCAGCCTGGGATTACATCAGCTGCTCAGAGCAGCTGAAACACCTGGCAGGTAAAGCCGATGCCTTCGTATTCGGAAGTCTCGCAGCGCGGAATGACACATCGCGCCACACCCTGCTTGAATTGCTGGAGTCAGCAAAGTTCAAAGTGCTGGACATCAATCTAAGGGCACCACATTACTCAAAAGAGACAGCAGATTTACTGTTGTCCAGGGCCGATCTGCTCAAACTGAACAGTGATGAACTCAGCATTTTAACAGACTGGTTCTATAAAAGCGGAGCTGCAGAACCTGACTGTATCAGCTTTCTGCAGGAAAAATTTGGTATTGCCGAAATCATCGTGACCAAAGGCGGAGAGGGAGCCAGTTACTATTACGGCAACCTGTCTTATTCCGGAGAAGCTTATAAAGTAGAAGTTGCCGACACCATTGGTGCTGGAGATTCTTTTCTGGCGGCATTCCTTTACAAAAAACTTACAGGCTGTGCAATCCCGGAAACACTTGATTATGCACTCGCTATGGGGGCTTTTATCGCCAGTCAGCCAGGCGCTTGTCCCGCTTACACCCACTCGGATCTGAGTGACTTTATCATCAGCCATGAGCGGCAGGCTTAACTGATCGGGGTAAAAATTTAATAAAACGGTTTACCAGACATAGCTATTTGAAATTATAGTCTTATCTTCAACTTGAAAACCCAGTATAAACTAATACTTTGAACATGTACCTACACAAAACAATTATTGCCTCAGCCTGCCTGGCTGCCTTTGCATTATCAAAAGCGAAAGGACAGGCCAAACATGAGGATACCGAATTTTATACGCCGGTGCCTAAGAAGGTAACCGCAGCAAAAACCAACTCTGAAGCCCCATCTGATGCGATCATCCTGTTTGATGGTAAAAACCTAAACCAGTGGGTGATGACAGACGACAGGTCACAGCCCGCAAAATGGATTGTAGCTGACGGTATTTTGACAGTGGACAAAAAAACGGGAAATATCGAAACCAAACAGTCTTTTGGCAATTACCAGCTGCATATTGAATGGCGTGTGCCTCAGAACATTTCCGGCACCGGACAACTGAGAGGCAACAGCGGTTTGTTCCTGGCTTCGATGGGCAAGGGCGATCTGGGATATGAACTCCAGATTCTTGACAACTATGATAACAAGACTTATACGAATGGTATGGCGGGAAGTATTTACAAACAGACAACTCCCCTGGTAAACCCATCAAAGAAAGCCGGCGAATGGCAGACTTATGATATCATCTGGACGGCTCCTACTTTCAAAGCTGACAGCTCTGTAAATACACCTGCAAAAGTTACGGTATTGTTTAACGGCGTGCTTGTACAGAATAATTTTGAACTGAAGGGACCAACGCAATATGTGGGTCCTGCGGCGTATCGTCAGGCACATGGCCCGCTTCCTGTGAAGCTTCAGGCACATGGAGACAAGAGTGAGCCCGTAAGTTTCCGCAATATCTGGTTGCGCGAGTTGTAGGGGAGATTTCTTGCTTCTAGAAACAAAATCACTGTACTATTTGATGCTGCCGGGCGCGGAAATACGCCCGAAGGCATCAAATAGTACAGTGATTTTGTTTTTAAAGATTATCCTCCAGGTAATCCTCCCCTATCCCGCGCATCCGGCAAAGCGGACAAACAGGGCGGTCAAACAGGAAGGATAAAAATAAAGGATAAACAGGGCGGACAAACATGAAGGATAAACACGAAGGATAAACACGAAGGATAAAGAGCAGAGGCGATTAGTGTTTTAACCAGCTGGGGGGAATTTCCGTAGGCTGAGATCCGTTTACGCTATACTTCAGCTTTAAGGTATAACCTCCTCCGCCTTCAATGAAATCAAGGGCGATCGGCTGCAGACCTTTACGGAGTGCCACCTGTCCGCTTTTTTCAAAAGGGCCGTGCGGTCCGTCATTGTCAACTACTTCCCTGCCGGCAATTTTCAGGATACCGCCATCATCACAGTTCAGGTAAAAACTATAGATGCCGTCAGCTGGAATGTCCAGGTAGCCCTGGTATTTCAGGCAGAAACTTGGGGCGTCCGCCTTTTGGGGTACAACGATACCCTCAACAGTAAAGACAGCCTTTGGTTCACCTGTGATTGATTTCGCATTCTTAAATTCACCCGGATAGTAATTACAGCTTAAGCCAGGGTTCGAGACAAAGGTTTGCACCGGCGTTGCAAGATCCTGCTGCGTATACTGCAGATCATAGATGTCGCTTCTTCTTCCCATAGACGTAAATGCAGCGAGACGGATGGACATATTTTTACTGATCTTTAGGGGAGCATTCAGCGCTGCTGCACTCAGTGAAGGCAAACTACCGTCCGTTGTGTAACGGAAAGTCAGATCGGCCAGTGGCTTTGCCGGATTTAAAACGGTCTCATCTGTAAATACATTACGTTCCACTAATCCAGAGACGTCTGGCAGGCGATAGCTTACGTTCAGCGCATCCAGGCGGGGGAATTGTAGTTTCAACCGCTGCAGATATCCTTCGTAACGATCCTTATTGCTCCATAACACTTCAGCCAGTGCTGTCATTCTTGGAAAAATCATATAGTCGGCACGGTTTTCCGAAGGAATTTTCTCCGACCAGGTATTGGCCTGTGCGCCGATGATGCCTTTGGCTTCAGCAGCTGGAAGTTTAGCCGGGATAGGGTTAAAGTGATAAACCTCATATAGTGAGTTGCGGTCGGGCTCGTTATCAAAATACAAAGGGTTTCCTGGCGACATCACTACCTGGTTGCCATTTTTAGCCGCTTTCACCGGTGCGTCAGGCACCCATGAGCGCCAGTACATTACTACTGCCGTGGAACTGATGCCATCTTCCAGGATCTCGTCCCAGCCGATCAGCTTCCTGCCTTTGGAGTTGAAGAATTTTTCCATGCGGTTGATAAAATAGCTTTGCAGCTCGGCAGTAGTTTTAATATTGTTTTTCGCCATTAGCTCCCTGCAGCTTTCGGCTTGCTCCCAGGAACTGCGGTCAACTTCGTCACCTCCGATATGGATATACTTACCTGGGAAAATTTCCATGATCTCTGTAAACACGTTCTGCGCAAATTCAAACGTTGTTTCCTTGCAGGGACAGATCGGCGTCGTAAACAGCTTGCCCCATTTATTCTCCCCGTTTGCAGTCAGGAAAGGATAGCTGTTTATTGCCGCCATCATGTGTCCGGGCATGTCGATTTCAGGAATGATATCGATATGTCTTGCCAGTGCATAAGCCACAACACCCTTCATTTGCTGCTGGGTATAAAATCCACCATACAAAGTCTTTCCATTTTTCTGGATGATGTGTTTGGGATCAATCACAAAATCCGGATTATTTTTGGACCTAACCATCACGGCCGAATCCTGGTTGTTGAATGTTCGCCAGGCACCCTCCTCAGTTAGTTTGGGATATTTCTTGATCTCAATCCTCCAGCCCTGATCATCGGTAAGATGCAGGTGCAGTTTATTGAACTTATACAATGCCAGCAGGTCGATAAACTTCTTTAAATAGGCTACAGAAAAAAAGTGCCGCGAAACATCCAGGTGCATACCTCGCCAGGCATAGGCAGGCTGATCTGCGATCGTAACTGCCGGTACTGAAACCGACTTCAGCAGTGTCTTGCTGTGTTCATCCGAAGGAAGCAGCTGTCTCAGTGTTTCTATGCCTCTGAAAGCCCCTGCAGGTTCCTTTGCAGACAGTACAGCAGAATTTGCAGTAACAGCAAGGCGATAACCTTCAGGAGCGGCAATGCCCGCATCATACTTCAATACAATTGATTGTGCTGCCGCACCTGTGCTGGCCCTTTTCAAGGGGCTGCCGAGGTATTGCTGCATCAGCAGGTTCAGCTGAGCTGCTTCATTCTCAAAACGACGGTCTGCCGAAACAATCAGGGTTTTCGCAGTAATGGTGAAATTGCCTTTGCCTTCATTCAAAACTGAAGGGTAAGGGATAAGAGGAAATTTATTATTAACTTCCTGTGCATGGGCACCGTGAATAAAACTGCCGCCCAGAATAAAGGCAAGGCAGATCACTTTACGGTAATGGTAAATATTCATGTATGCGAATGATTTAATGGTTGCTGCGATTAATAGATATGGCGCGCAGCCTCGCTCCTTTTAATCAGTTCTTCCTTTTTGATATTGATCTGTTTGCCAATCGGCTTGCCGTCACGGTAAGTCACCGCATTGAGCTGTGATGCTCCCATCGGGAAATTCAGTACAGAACCATCATACTTTAGGGCATGAAGATCAGGGAATGTGTTGTCAAATGTATAGTAGATTTCCAGTCCCGGCACCTCGGTACCCATGGTCAGCGATACATCATTACGTCCCTCTTTTACCGGTTTGAATATCACATTATAACAGCTTTTCGAATAGTTGATATCGGCTGCATCCAGACGGGTAAATTCATTTTCCAGTCGGCTCATAAAATCCGGCCAGTTCTTTTTGGATTTTGGGCTCCAGTATACTTCTGACAGGGCGATAGATCGCGGCCATACCATATATTCCATATGTCTGTAGGTAGGCACTGATTCTGTCCATAAATTTCCCTGGCCACCCAGGATCAGTTTCTCATCAATTCCGGCCGGAACAGGTTCATAATTGTAACTGTCGCTTAATCTGCACAGCCCATACGTATCTGGCTCTGCAAGCGGATCGCCCTGGTAAAGGTCAAGATAAACATAATCCCATGGTGTCATCACCACAGGGTGATTCATCTTTGCCGCTTCAATCCCACCATTCATTCCCCTCCAGCTCATTACCGTCGCAGATTGTGCCAGTCCACCCTGAAGAATTTCGTCCCAGCCGATAAGTTTTTTTCCTTTCGATTCCAGGATCTTCTCCAGTCTCTTGATAAAATAACTTTGCAGCTCTTCCACATCTTTTAATCCCTCTTTAGCCATTAACTTCTGGCAGTCAGGATTTTTCTCCCAGTAACCTTTATAAGCTTCATCACCCCCTATATGAATATATGGATTGGGAAAAAGTTTAGCTACTTCGGTAAACACCTTATCCAGCGTCTTATACACATTCTCATTGGATGGATCCAGAGAGTTATCGTCCTGCGGATCCGTTCTCCATCCAGAATTTACGCTGTATTGTTTCTTTGTGCTGCTTAGCGAGGGATAGGTGCTGATCATTGCCAGACTGTGTCCCGGAACATCAATTTCAGGCAGTATCGTTACATATCGATCCTGCGCATATTTGACCACTTCTTTTATATCCTCCTGGGTATAAAAACCTCCGTATGTCGCTTCCTCATTGGCAAGGGCAGGCAGAAACGTGCCCCATCGCCCTGTTCTTTTCACGCTGTATGCTCCTTTTTTAGTGAGCTCAGGCAAACTTTTGATTTCAATTCTCCAGCCCTGATCATCTGTCAGGTGCCAGTGGAAAGTATTGTATTTGTATTTTACCATTTCATCGATAAAACCTTTTACTTCTTCTTTTGTAAAAAAATGTCGGCTCACATCGAGCATCAAACCTCTCCAGCCGAATCTTGGGTAATCCGTCACTTCAACTGAAGGAATGGTCCAGCTGACTGCAGTCTTTTGCTGCCTGGCTTCTATAGCTGATGGCAATAGCTGTATGATGGTCTGCAGTCCGTAGAAAGCACCTGCCGCTGTATTGGCAGTCAGGGTAATCTGTTCCGGACTTACCTTTAAACGGTAGCCTTCTTTACCAATTTCCCCATCATTTTCTGTGTTGAGTACAACCGTAATTTTCTTTGTCCCCTTTGTTTTACTGACATCTATACCTGTGGCACGCTGAATTTTCGCTGAAAACCATTTGAGGCTTTGCTGAAGCTGTTTGTTCTTTGCTTTCAGTTCCAGGTAAACAGTGTTATCCAGGCTAAATTCCCCTGTTTGTTCCGTAAGGGATACCGGTTCAGGGATTAAATGTACCCTGCGTGGTTCAGCAGCTTTTAAACGAAGTGCGGAGGCCGAAATAAAAAGGGTTAGCAATAAAATAATTTGAATTTTTCGCATATCTTCTGAGGTTCAGGTTGATTGTTTAGGGCAGTTTTGGCCAGGTGGCGAAACCACATTCTAAATAAATCAAAAGATCTTGCAAAACCTATCGTTTTTAATTTTTTTAAGAAGTTTTAGCCTCTTTAACAAAGAAAATACAATAGGAAATGCAGCGGATTAATCTCAAGTAGTACCCGGGCCAGTCTTTTAAAAAACATGTATACCATTATAGTTTATCAAAGTATAGGTAAGAAAGAAGACAATAAAAATACCGAAAGAACAGCTAAAATACCGGGTTATGTTGCTGAAGCTTTTTTTGAAAGGCATCAGCAAAACTGTATTGAGCAACATCAACAGGGCTGATATAAAAAAATTGACAATGATCAGCAGGGTAGAGAATATAATTACAAATATAAGCGGCTGGATCAGTATTCCTGCAGCCAGGCCATAGAGTAAACCGGAGATACCTGCAATAAGCAACATCCAGAAACCGTAAATCAATCCTTTTGTAATATGATAAAGTAAAGAAGCTCCTGTGCTATGCCAGCAAAAAAAAAGCCGCTTCCTGCTAACAGAAACGGCTCTTTTATAAGATCAAACTTTTTTCGGAGGGAGGTCAAACGCAATTGCTTCGTGTTCAAAATGCCCTTTATGAGCACCATCACAAAAAGGTTTGTTTTGGGAAAGACCACAGCGGCAAACGCTAAGTACTGTTCTGCCCTGTAATCCATAGGCATTCCCCTCTTTGTCGACGATCTCAAAATCGCCTTCTATCTTCACTGATCCGTTATTATTAATGGTTAGTTTTGTTGCAGACATCTATATATTTTTGTTTCGGGCAAAGCTAAAACAATGGAACTAAAGCCGTGAATCTGATTTCAATTTAGAAACATTCCTTCAAGCCGCAGCCGGTTTCATAACTTTAATAAATAGTAACTTTGTCATGAGCCAAATTTTTGAAGCACTGGATTGGAAAAATCAGTGCACAAAAAAAGGAGCATCTTTTGGAAACTCCCTTTTCTCTTACCTCAGGATATTTTGTAGAGATTACGTCTTAGACCTTGCTTTATAAAATCAATAACCTTGGGTTGATCTTTTTTTGCATCGCTGAAGGAAATGTTCTTTTCATGTGATCGTTATTTTTAAACGCTGATGAACCTACATTTTCCTGAGTTTGCATCTGATCACCGATAAATAAGGTTTCTTGCTGAAATTTGTCGCCTGCACTTTGAATTTTTATCTGATCTTTCATAATCTTGAATTTTTTTTCAACTTAAAAACAAGCTGTGTGCCATAAAGTTTTCAATTCTGAAAAAATAATCAGCTAAATCGTTTAGTTTTTAAAAACTAACTGAATATATTTTCATCCTGTCCTTTTTTCAAGATTTTGTTTATTTTTACCATGTTATGAATACAGAACAAAAAGATTCTAAAAAGGTCATTTTCATCAGGTGGATCAAAAGAATTGGTTTCTGGGGGTTTATGTTCTTTTTAATCAAAGGCCTCATCTGGCTTGCTCTTGGTTACTGGGTTCTCAAATAATTTATATAAAACAATTCATGCTGCCTGTCCGTTACGGACTGAAAATAAGCACCATGAAGAATCAAATTCCAGAACAGCAAACCGGCGGAAAGCTTGATACTCAAGCCAGGGCAGAATTTACATCTCCGGAAGAAGCAAAAGAATTTTATCAGATTGCAAAAAGGAGACTGCTGCATCCATCTAATTGGGCAGAGATCTGCGAAGTCCCGCTGTCTACTTTTACACTGACCGACAGAGAAGGCAATACTGTTGACCGTGAGGCATGGGATGGAGACTACCTGAAAATAGATATTCCGGGTCCCGGTACACATTCAGGCGACAGCTTCGACTGGGTGAGAATTGAAAAGGTTGAAGAAGAATTTGCTCTTGATTCTGAAATAGTGTCCTTACAAGCCAGACCTGCTGCAAATCCAAAAAGTGAAGATACCTCTACTGCACATTTTTTCACAGCCATGGCTACCTCCACCTTCCAGGTAAAACGAATAGGCAAAACAGTTTATGCAGAAGAACATGGAAGAAATGAGGTGCCCAATACAGACACCTCACATCTTGCAGATAATATCAGGAATACACTTATAGGCTGGACTGCCAAAATAGGTCTCTCCTACCCTCAGTGGAAAAGTCTGGTGAAAGGCATTGCAGACACCAGCTCTACAAATTTATAACATTCAATTCCTTTCAGCGGATAGCATCAGTTTATGACTTAGCGGCCGAAACCGAGATGTTCTCCAAAATAGCTTTTGTTTCCTCAAAGCTGGTATGGTGAAATGCGTGCATTCCCATTGCTTTGGCAGTTTCCACCTGGAAAATCCTGTCATCGAAATAATAACATTGCTGTGGCCTAGCCTGGGCAATACCCAGCGCAAGCGTAAATATATTAGGATCCGGCTTGCGCATTTTCACATCACATGAAGATACAAAAGCATCAAAACACTCGTGTAATTTAAATTTCTTAACCCTGTATGTATTCAGTTCCTTGCCTTCATTGTTGATAGAAATTATCCTGAAGCCACTCTCCTTTTTCCATTCTTTCAGCCACTGCAGTAAACCTGGCAACTCAACTGATCTTGAAAACACAAATTCCTTAAAGTCTTCTCTGGTGAATTCTCTGGGATGGTTAAATACTACCGTATCCAGGTATTCATCCAGGGTGATGTTACCAATTTCAAAGATGTTGAACACATAATTATGCAGCGTATTGAGCTCATCATAATTCAGGTTAAACTTTTCTGCCGCTTTTTTACGGGAGTCGTTGCCCCAGCCATTGGTAAGCAGTACACCGCCAATGTCAAAAAAAATGATCTTAGGTTCTGGATATTCCATAGTATTTTATCTATAGGTTATTTTATAATCGTAAACTTAGCCAATTGTCCCCAAAATCAATGTATAAATTGTCATTATTACATACAGAAAATGGCATTTTGCATAGCGCGGATCAAACATTGACGCTACGCCTACAAAGCAAAAAAACAGGCCACCCTAAAAGGATGGCCTGCAATTAATCGAAATTAAACCGGTATTAGTTGAAGATGTATCTCACACCGATCTGTGCCTGCCAGCGTGAAATCTGGTCAGTATTTACTTTTGAAGATTGGGTTACCGGAACCAAATTTGCCTTATCCAGGTAAGGGAATGAATAAGTTGGCCTTCCTGTAGTTGCATCAAGTCCTTTGTAGGTAAGCAGTGCAACCGCACCAGTGTTTATGCCACTGTAGGTAGTTTGGTAGGTACCCCAGTTTTTGTTCAGGAAGTTACCTACGTTGATCATGTTAAATTCAACACGGATCGTATTTCTTGTAGTTCTGTTTTTACCTGATTTCACAAAGAAATCCTGGGTAATATTTAAATCAGCACGTTTAAAGTAAGGTAAGATTGCTGCATTTCTTTTTGCAAACTCGCCTCTGTGTTCGCTCAGGTATTTATCCTGATTGATATACGCATTCAGCTGATTCCACAATTGAGATGCTGTTCTTGTATCACCCGGTGTTGTTCCCGAAGCTACAAAGTCTGGAACAAGGATGATGTCACCCTGGTTTCTCGGGATATACATCAGGTCGTTCGTTGCACCATCACGGTTGATATCACCGATACCCGTTCCACCATTACCTACGATATAGGAAACAGCGCCATTGTTTGAGGCTTCAAAGAATAACCCTATTGAAGTTGCGTAGTTTTTACTGTATTCTTTTCTGTAAGCCACAGAAGCAATAAAACGGTTAGGCATTACATATGTACTGTTGGAAAGAACGTTTCCGTTCGGATCACCCGAAACAGGTCTTCCGCTCCAGATAGAACTGGCAGTTGACCCACCATCATTAACGTCTTTAGATACAGTGCGCGTATAGGCAACGTTAGCATAGAAACCTCCAAGGAAGCTTTTTTGTAACTGACCGGTAACAAAGTAAGAATATCCTTTATTTGTGTTGGTTAGATAGTACAATCCGGTAATAGTAGGATTGGTAGCACTTGCAGGTGAGCTGTTAATTGTAGTGTTTGCACTGTTGTAACGTATCTGACCTTCCGTTCCCGGTAAAGTAACATATCCGTCAGAAACTACCAGATTCTTGGTATAAATTGCATTGATATCTTTTGTATAAGCGGCTTCAACGGTTCCGATAATACCAAATGGCAACTGCTGATCGATGGCTACGTTGGTTCTCCAGATCTTTGGCAGTTTCAGATTCGGGTCAGTAACATCCAGCTCATAAGAAGTATTGGCTGCAACAGCTCCTGTCGGACGGTTGGCGTCAACATTAGGATTGTAAATCAGGCGTGGATCGTTTGGCGATGCTGCTTTGGTTACAGTACCTGAACTGAATAATGTTCCTCCATTGGATGCCTGGTTCGAGATCCATACAAAAGGTGTCAGACCTGAGAACAAACCAGAACCTCCACGGATCTGCGTGCTGTGGTCACCATTCACGTCCCAGTTGAAACCTGCACGTGGTGACATCTGGATTCTGCTTTTAGGCAGTTTGGATACGTCAACGTGTGTACCACCCTGGAATGTCAGGGCTGCAGCATTAGGATTGGCAGCAAGATCTGTAGGATAATAGTTATAGTCAGCTCTTAAGCCGTAAGTCAGTACAAAGTTAGGCGTTACACGGTATTTGTCCTGGGCATATAAACTAAAATTGTAAGATTTAATTTTAGCCAGTGGCAATTCACCGCCATCAGCAGCATTACGGTAAGTATAAGCTGCAGCAGGTAAACCATTGATGAAATCTGAAGCTGAGTTATAAGTATATAATCCATTGTAATCAGGTGCAAAACCGTTAGTGAAACTTTGCGACTGGTTGCTTGTACCAAATGTAAACTCGTGTTTGCCGGCAAATACTGTTAAATCATCTGATAACTGGCCTATGTTTGAGGAAAGCAGGTTTCCTGCAGTATACAACTCATAACCAAAACTGGTCATTGTCTGGTTGGCTGCGGTAAGCACTGCACCTGTCACACTCGAGGTTCCGTTACCTATATCAACCATCGGCACGTTTGAACCTGACAATGATGTACGGAAATCACGCAATGCAGAATAACCAACTGTCAGTTTGTTAGAGATTGTATTGCTGATTTTACTGTTCAGCTCCAGCATACCGATGTTGAAATTATTATTGATCGTATAACCAGAACCTGCAAAAGGCAATGTATTAACACCTGCCGCACGCGTTGATCCGTAACCAACACCTGCGTTGGTGATCCCTGAATTACTTGCCGGCTGATCTTTAAATGATTTCAGGTAAAAGTATTTGGCACTTAAAGTGTTGTTTTTATTGATGTTCCAGTCTAACTTAACTGTGATTTTGTCACTCTGAGTTTTATAAGAGAAATTCTCATAAGCTCCCGGATCATAACCGTACTTTGTTTTAAGCGTATTTGAAATCGCCTCAAGTGTTGCTGCCTGTGCCTGAGAAACATTTGCCCCGCTAACTCCATCTCTCGAAGCAACGAAAGTAGATGCCGGATTACTGATCCGCTCCTGCTCACCTGAAACAAAGAAGAATAATTTGTTCTTGATGATCGGACCACCTAAGCTGAGTCCTCTTGAATTGTAATCGAAAGGGATTTTCGTAACCTTGGTTGTTCCGGCATTGTAACCTGTTAAACCAGTACCACGTCCATAATAATACACAGATCCCTTGATTTCATTCGTACCGGATTTAATTACAGTATTTACACCGGCTCCGGTAAAGAAACCCTGACGCACATCATAAGGTGCAAGATCAACCTGGATCTGATCGATGGCATCCAGTGAAATAGGCTGTGAACTTGCCTGTCCGCCCAGTGTTCCCGACAAACCAAATGAGTTATTAAATAAAGCACCGTCAACAGTAATGTTGTTGAATGTGCTGCTTCTTCCACCAAAACTCATTGAACTGGTAGAACTTGCCGAAGGCGTAAGTTTTGTAAAATCAGATAAAGACCTGTTGATGGTTGGCAATGCATCGATCTGCGCTCTGGTGATAGTCTCTCTGGCACCTGTGCGGGAAGAGTTAATCACTTTACCCTGCTGACCTATAACGTTTACCTGTTTCAGGTCTGTCGCGCCATCCCTAAGCTCTGCATTGATAGCTTCATCCTGACCAATCGAAAGACTGAAATTGTCTCTTACATAAGCATTGAATCCTACATATGTAATTCTTAATGAATATGGCCCGCCAACCTTAACGTTGATTAAGTTATAACGGCCATTGGCTCTTGTGGTAGCCGAATAAACTGTACCGGTAGGTACATGGGTAAGTACAATAGTAGCTCCCGGTATTGGTGCTTTTCCATCTGTAACCACACCGTTGATTGATGCAGTTGTTACACCCTGGGCAAAGGCGGAACCGCCCCACACTGTTGTAATCAGTAATAAAATTAAAAGTAATTGTTTTTTCATCCGCTGTTTTTAATGACTCAGTTTTCTTTATTGAAAACGGTACGAAAGTAAAGGTCATCTATTAAGCGAATATTAACAAGAAGTTAACTGCAATAACTTAATTTTTTATGGTGTTTCATTGACAAAAAAACGATTTATACAGGACAGAACGGTATGCCAGATTAAAAAGGGATTAAAAACGCATTAAAACAGAATTAATTTTGGTTAATTACGTAGAATACAGGAAATAATCAGCACAAGAAAAATAAAAAAAGGAGAGGCACTATGTGCTTCTCCTTAAATAACTGCAAATAATAGCCTAGTTTTTATGTTTCTTGTCAACATTTGGCAAATCATCCCCTCTGTTGTCAGGTTTTTTTACCATAATCACAGAATCAATACCGATAGCCATTTGATTATGCTGCTGAAGTACCGGAAGGGTTTTCAAAGCAAATGCCCTCAGTTTTTCATTTTTGAACTTGGTAGCACCATTAAACAGGTCCACCGTTTTGGCGTGGTCCTGAACCATCATGTCCATATAGCTCTGATCATATTCATTCGCCTCTGATTGTCTCATTGCCGCCAGGTGCTTTTGCTCTTCCGATGGCAGCGCCTCAGGAACTTTCACGCCCAGACTTTCGGCAATCTGCTGCAGTTCCTTGTTTGCTGCAGTATGATCAGTGATCATTCTTTTTGCGAAGGCCAGAACCTTCGGGCTCTTGCTTTTCTGGGTAGTGAGGTTTCCCATTTCAACTTCCATTACTCCGCCAATTGCGGCTTTTTGAATAAACGCTGTTTCAGCAGGCTGCAGACTTGATGAGTCATTTTTAACCTGGCCATCAGATACAGTAGTAATTGCAGTATCTGATGATAAAGTTGTGGTTCCGTCTTTCTTTTCTGCTGATGGGCTGCAGGCAACTATAGATAAGGCTATGCAGCCCAAAAGGGCAAAATTTCGAATGTGAGTCATAGGATAGATTTTATTAATTTTTACCATTTAACACCGCTATATATAAATGGTTTTAATTTATCGGTAAAAACTCACTATCAACCGATACTTGCATTTCCAGCAGCAAACTGCAGCCTATATTTAACTCATCTAAGCGCAACACCAACATGGAAAGAAAAAAGTTTTTAAAGAGTTTGATGATCGGTGCATTTTCTACCCCTATCATTATTGATGCCTGTTCTAAAAGCGATGGTTCAGCAGAGAGCACAACAACTTCTGGTACACCCGGCACAGGTGCATCAGGATCAGCATCCGGATGTAACCTGGCTCCTACAGAAACTGAAGGGCCATTTCCTACAAAAGTACCAGCCTCCTATGTAAGATCTGATATCACCAACGGGCGCACAGGCTATGCCTTATCAATAAAGATCACAGTCGGTAACAGTAACAGTAACTGTGCAGCTATATCAGGGGCGATCGTAGATATCTGGCATTGCGATGCAGAAGGTAACTATTCTGAATATGGAGGCAGCGGCATGCAGAGCACCAACTACCAGACCCTGCATTTCCTGCGCGGCCGGCAGACAACGGATGCAAACGGATTGGTGAGCTTTACCTCAATCTTTCCGGGTTGGTATAGCGGCAGGGCAACCCATATCCACGTACATGTTTATAATGCCACAGGTACCTCACTAAAAGTTACCCAAATCGCATTCCCTGAAGTTACGGGCAGTGCAGTACTTGCTGTAAACGGCTATGCCAAAGGAATGACCGGCTATACTTACAACGCAAAGGATAATGTGTTCAGTGATGATACAGCCGGAATAGAAATAGCTACAGTAACCGGAAGCGTTACTACCGGTTTTGCCCTGACAATGAATGTCAGTGTACCAGCTTAATCGAAAAGAATGTCTATAAGGATCATTAATCTCAGCTATCGTAAAATCATAGATGCCAAATCCACAGGCATCTGGGAACAGCTTGTTTTCAACGATACCTATACGGAGTTCCTGATGCAGTCCCAGTATTATAACCAGGAAAAGAAATATACTTCTTTTGCACAGCTCAGCCAGCAGGTACCCGATGCCGGAAAGTTACACTTCCTGGTCAGTGCCGCCTGCATCGAGTATTTACAGCAGCTGAATGAAAGAATCCCGGACATCCATAATATCCTTGGAAATAAGTTCCTGAATTTTAAGAACTTTCACTTTGAGATCATCAATTCAGATATCCATCAGCGTGCTGCTCACCAGGTTGCAATCACCTTTTACTCAGAACCCCTGATCTGGCATGATACCTTAGGCAATTACCTCCTGGTCTCACAGCATGATGCCAGCAAGCCTGAACTGACTGACCTTGTACAGCTGGTACCATTTCTATCTGTCCATTCCTTGAAAGTTATCCCATGATCAGGCAACTGCCAGCAAAAATATTCCTCTCTGATCAGCGCAGAATACGGCAGTCAGACGTCCACCGGTCATTCAGTACGTTCAGTTACGGGGCTCATGAAAACACACACAAATTCAATTTGTCGAAACTTTTCGTACTGAATGACGAGGAGCTTGCCGGTACAGGCTCGGTGACCATACAAATCAGACAGGCATCTTATATGATATTGCTGCCCATTACCGGCGATCTGGAGTACAGCAGTTCCGAGACTGCGAAACTCAGCATCGGTGTAGGAGAATTAAGAATCTTCAGCCTGCCCAGAAAATCAACTGTGCTGCTCTCCAACCCTTACCAGGACGATACGATCAATTACCTTCAGATCTGTGTCAAAGCTGAACGTAACCTGGACCTGTCCGGGCTGTACAACTTTGACCTGGATAAGGATGACAACCAGCTGATCAGGTTATGTT
>Ga0308163_10001659_pt1 | contig 22946 bp, 20 predicted proteins | sample PhyTR1_FD_201037 | JGI IMG/M metagenome (GOLD analysis project Ga0308163, IMG submission 201037) | Phyllosphere microbial communities from UC Gill Tract Community Farm, Albany, California, United States - DLSLT.R1 | ecosystem: Host-associated > Plants > Phyllosphere > Unclassified | place: USA... | reverse complement strand
TTTTCGAATATGATCAGGTGATTAGAAAGATCATTTATACCACCAATCCGATTGAAGGTGTACATCGTCAGATACGCAAAATCACAAAGACCAAGGGTGCATTTTCATCCGAGCAGGCATTGATGAAGTTGATGTACCTGGTCATCAAAAACATCAGTAAAAAGTGGACGATGCCAATTCACAACTGGGGACTGGCATTCTCACAATTATTTATTAAATTCGGGGATAGAATCCTCAAAGAACATAACAGCTTCTGAGGAGCATTAATTTAGGACTGACACAGTTCACGAGACACTCCCCAGGATGAATCTGAATTTTGCGAAGTTCATCTAAAGATTTTTCCATATTCAAATATAATTAGCCAGATATTTTAAGTCAATAGCGATAGGTTGTATTATGCGTATTACACCTGACGCTGTATTTTTGTAAAATTTAAAAAACTTACCTATAATAATAATGTTAACCCCATCCTAATTAAAGAAGATGGAAAAGTATATATTGTTTAAGGGTGAGATTGAAGGCAAATACAGGGAGATTCAGATATATCCCATGAATTATTCAAGGCACGAATTTTTAATACATTGGGATGGATTTGAAATAGGAGTAATAAAAAAGATTGATCAACTATGGTATTCCGAGATAGAACAGTTAATACCCGTAGTGGCAGAAATTGGAAAATTCATTGATGAGCACGGTGTTTCTCCTGATTAAATAATTAATTAGCTATATTGTTAGTAATTGGTTAACTTCATAGATGGATATCAATTTAAAATTGAAGGTGTTGATGTTTATTTATCAAAGTGGCAGCTTAATCTTACCTAAGACTGTTTTGACTCTGCATCACGGCTTTCAACATTTAAGAAGTGAAGGTCTCATATCAATAGTTAAAAGGAATGATAAGTTTTATGCATCTCTTAGTAAAAAAGGTGAGAAGTTCCTTGCAGTGACCTTATTTAATTATAAATGAATATTTAAAACATTATACTTTATCACTAGTTTAATAACTAGGTCTTTCATAATTTGAATTCATTGATAGACTTCCAACCCTTACTGATTATTGGTAAGGGCTTTTTTTGTTAAAAAAACTCAACTTAGATATAAAAAGCAAATAGCATAAATAAAAAAAAGGAGAAAGATTTATCTATCTATAACTGGATATTCCGGACGGCTTGACCAGGCGATTCCGTAGGATTTAGACCACCGATTTGTGTAGTCAGTATATGGAAATTCAAATTTATTATCAATGAGTTATGATGGTCAAAGTGTTCCGGAATTGATTGTCTGCAATTCCGGAACGAGGTGATCAATCGCCGCGGAATGTCCAGGCCTGATTCCAATACCCGCCCCATAAGGTATATCCATCAGTACCATACTGGTCTTTACAATTTGCAGAAGCAACGATTTGGTATTTTTTATACATATAATTCAGTGTGTGGGCATCAATAAACCAACTGGCCACAGACTTTGGATAGTAACCGAAAATCTTTTTAAAATCTGCCATATATACATCTGTAATCTTTTCCCGCTCAGCAGGGGTATAACCAGTCGCAAAACCAACATCGGCATGCCAGTCCCAGGAATACCTGCCTCTCCATTTATTCCTGCTTTTTTTATAAGAGGCTGAGGAAGTTCCCACCAGCGGCCTATCTCAAAAGAATTTGCAGGTAATGATCTAAGCAATTTTTGATACCGGGAATCCATAAGGGCATCATATTGCAATAAGAATGTTCCTGGAAGGTTATATTTTCTCATGATTTCTACTTGCTTTACAACCGTCTGATAAAGTACATCCTCGGTAATTTCCGGATCTCTTGGCTCAAGCAGCCTTATAAAATTCACGATATTTACCACTTTGGGTCCATCCTTATCATAACTTTTATTTCCACTATGGGATATAGAAGAAGCGAATAAAGATGTTATATTAAATATTATAAAAACACTGAGCAGCGCTTTGATTTTGATTAGTTTATGCATCATTTTAGTATAAATTGTTAATATTAGTTACCAGCCGGGATTTTGTTGTAATTCATGGCCACTTGTCCTGTAAAAAGCGATCTCCCTCAATGGAAGCGGCTGCAGATAATCCCTGGCAGAATTAAATCGACGGTTGCTTTCTGCAATCAGAAATCCATTGATATCTACCTTTGATAGATATGAACATTGTTATACGGTGCCCGGCTAGCCCATTCTGTTCCTGTAATTTTAATCCCCTTAATATCTTGCGGCAATTCGGTCTCTGCTGTTTTCCACCTCCGTAAATCATCATATCTGAAGCCCTCCAGTGTGAGCTCGACTGTCCGTTCCCTTCTGATTTCGGTTCTCATATCTAAATTATGAATGCCTGAAAAGGAATTGGTCAATCTGGGCATACCGACCCTAGCTCTGATCAAATTAACTGATAGGTCCAGATCTGCGTCGCTAATTGATTTATATATTTAAAATTACTTAATAAGTGCCATAAAGGTGATCAGTTTCAACATAATAGATTTCTCTTTTTGTTATAATTTATAAGGTAACCTCTCTTTAAAGAATCGTTAAGAAAAGAGCGGCCGATAAGTTGCTCTACTAATGGCTGCCTAAGCAGAAATGGATCCAATAGTACGTTAATTCTCTTTTCCTGGATTCCGATCCGCCTAGCGAATTCTTCGAAATCTAAGTGGCTTGGCGCCGCATTTTTTTTCCAATCTCCAGATTTGAAGCCATCAGCGAAAAGACCTCCGTCCAACGCAAAATCTGGATCATCTACATGGAGTTTGGTGTTCAGCAGATCGTAAGCCGGGCTTAGTACAAAGTCCCCATGAGCAGTTTCAAGCAGCCCAAAGTTCTTGAGATGGGCATCTCCGTTTGAGAAAAGGAAATTGAATACAACAAGCTTAAAGTATTTTTCAATTTCCACGCGCCATGAGGGTACATACTTTCTGATCAATGCCCCCAAGTCTTCATAATTATAATGATACTTATAATCTGCTCCATCTGTATCCTTTGATTTTCCGGCAAGGCTAGCGAAGTCCTCTTTCCTCCATTTATTCCCATCAGGTTTCACATCAAATCTTAATGTTATATATGCAGGCTCTCCAGTTTCAAAAAAGATCAATGCATTTTCCGCAGTATCTATTTTGTAAACTTGTCTGGCAATCTGCATAGTGAGATGTTCATTAGCCGGAACCTGATCTACTTTCTTGACATCCCTTGGAATAGGTTTTAGTATATAAGTGCCTGGCTCACCTTCATTGGTTAGCCTGATACGATTCTTTTCCATCAAAAGAGACAATTTTTCCTGCACACCAGATATAGAGATCCTCTTCCTGTTCTCAATAAACTTTTCTATATCTACGTTGTCTGTACCATTGAAAGTATAGGGTAGGATGTGATTTACTTTTTTTCCACCAAACATCCTTTTCAATGCAATGGGACTATAAGTATGATAGCCTTCAGAGAGGGTTCCCGGGCAGTTAGTTATCTGTATTATGCTCATCATTACCAGGCTTTACTGTTATAGCACCAATAGTATCATTCCCTGCTGTAGCAAGGAGTAGTCCAAATGCGTCGTCTTCATCTATTCTAAGTTGTCTACTTTGTAGCTGCTTATTTACTCCTTCAGCTAGCATGTTGTAAAAGAATGGGAATAGGTAGGCGGATCGGTATTCCTGCCTGAACTTTGTTAGAGTTAAGCTTACATCCGGCATTGAGTGATCGTTATAATATTCTTCATTATATCTGAACACATAATCGTTACTGCTTTCTTCTATTAAGGTTCCGGCTAGTATTTTGTTATAATAGACATTAGCTTTCCTCATTTATCCGTTCGTTAACACCTCTTATCACCATTTTAATCTCCATGCCAAGTACATCAGCAATTTTATTTAATACCTCTATAGTTGGATTTGCATCTCCCTGTTCTATCTTAAAAATGGTATTTACACTTATTCCTGCAAGGTCAGCCAAATATGGCTGTGTAAGCTTTAATTCTTTACGCCTGTTTCTTATAGATTTGCCAAGTGATAAAAACATTATAATGTGGTTTTTCGTTAAAATTAGCAAAAATATTCTTCACTTCAAATTAAAACCATATTATGATGTGGTTTTAATTTATATCCAGGTATAGATCGGATGATCTGGATGTTGACGTGGATAGCGCTTTCACTGTTAATACAGGATAACATCGTTACTTCTTGTTCAATGAAACAAAAGGGCACTATCCAGAACTATTTCTGATTAGGGTCCATATAAATCTTACTCATCACTATTTCATCGGGTATAACGGTATTCTTTAACGGGCTTATGCAAATGTATTCAGATAGGTGTTTATGGTGGCTATTTTATTGGATTACTGATCTGGTAACATTATGTATTGTTGACATAACGGTGCCCCGCCCTATACTGTACATTACGGATTCCGACATCGCATCAGATTTTTGTAAGGGTAGATCTTAAAGCACCTTTGCTTATATTTAAGTATGGAAGCAACGCTAGAAAAATATAAGGGTATTCATCCCGGATTAATTCTGGAAAGAGAACTAAAGCAAAAGGGACTTAAACAAAGTGCATTTGCCAAAATTCTTAATGAACATCCTCAGACCCTTAATCAAATTACCAAAGGAAAAAGAGGACTGACACCTGCTCTTTCTCTTAAAATCGATCATGCACTTGACCTTGAGGAAGGAACTATGTTTGTTCTACAGGCTTATTTTCAAATAAAATTGGAAAAACAGAAAGTAGATGCAAACACACACCCAATGATATCTAATTTCAGAAAGATACTTTTCTGGGATACGGATATCACAAAAATTGATTGGCAGAAGCAATATAAAAGTATCGTCAAGCGAATATATGAAAGAGGTAATAGCTTGGAAAAACAAGAAATTTTAGATTTTTATGGTCAGGATAAAATAAATTCGGTGGTTGCAGGGCTCCCAGCACCCAAGAGATTTTAGCAATGAAGGTAGATATTATACAAATAGCTATTTCTTAATGAAATTGAAGACGCCAAGATACCTGGAATTGGAAGGCCGCTTCCCATCTGCAGAAAGCAGAAACATCCATACGTGTACGGGGCCTTTGAAATAATTTACGGTATCCGGAACATTAGCAATATCATCCTTCCTCAGGGCCAGATCATCCATGTAGAACAGCTGCCTGCGTCGCAGTGCATCACTGTAAAAAACGAGATGTACTGTGTCGTGATCGTTGACCCCAGGTTTTTGGCGGTCAGGGTTTATCCACTCTACAGTGATGTCACCATTTTCCTTTGTTTTTACTGTTGGCCGATATACATGATCCAGGGTTCCTTTACTTAATTGTACCAGTGCGTCCTCAACCTTGAGATTCGGGTATTCACCTGTTACTGCAGTATGGAAATTTTGTTTGACTGCAGCGTTCATTGAGGTTATATTCATCCTCTTTGTGTTATACCCATCACGTACAACATAGACGAATTTACTCAGGTAACGGGAAATTAACCCAAGGCGGGAGCGCTGCCTTTTCTGGTCCTTACTAGGTTTTCTGCTGGACTTGCCTGGTCTTGACCTCCCAAGTTTAAGTTGGCGCCATCGGTAAACGACAACGCCAGCTACCCTACCGCGGAATTCACCGAGCCCACCCGGTATATGATATGCCATATTATTTATCTTTTATTCCTCGCGTGCAGGTAATATTAATTGTCCTAAATATTCGCTGTCACATACACGTTTCTGATCAGTAGACATGAAGGATATATAGATTTCCATGCGCGTAGGTGTGTCCTCTTTAAGCATATCAAACTGGTATTTTCCCGCCGACCTTTTTATAGCGTGGGTTTCAAATTCCGCATTTTTCAGCTCCGGAAGATAAACTAACACCATCAGCTGGTCATCGTGTCTAAATTGGTTTTTTATGAGCTCAGTATTCCATGTGAATTCAAGACCGGCGTCATTCTGGCTTACCTGAAGACCAGGAGTTTTTGGCATTTTACCCTTACTGAACTGGACTTTGGTAAAATCAATTTCCTGATTTGGGTATTCTCCTTTAATCCCGTTTAAGAGGGTATGTGAAAGCATCAGGTCATTTGGAGTTTTTTTGAGTGCCTGGCCTTCAGGTTTCATCGCTACATTGATGAATTCCTTCACCGGAGAAATAAACTCATTTGTTATTCTGACTCTTTGCCGGGATTTCTTCTGGTTTTTTGTTGCCGGCTTAGTGGATATGCCAATTGTGCGTTTTACCACTTTTCCCATGCGAATATAGGTAACTGTATTTCCAACTCTACCTATAAAACCGTCCCATGAATCCATGTTTGCTTTGCCCATAAAATAAAGATTTATGTTAATAATCAATTAGTTATACCAATTTAAACATCTCAGGAATTATTTGCAAATCTTTTTTTTATTTTTTTTTGCTTCGATTGTATGATAGTCGTATACTGTTCGTATTTCGCTCGTAATTACAATGTATTTACAATGAATTAGCGTTAGGTTTCGTTCATAGTTGTGCCGGGTTTGGAACGGCTTTGATCAGAGTTTGTTTCGTGTTTGTAATGAGGTTTAGTCGTTACAAACATGAAGGAAACCTGTAGTGAAACCGAAACAAATTTGAACCATACCTAAGGTTGATCGTTTATATATTCCACATAACTACGAGCAAGGTACGAACGAAACCTAACCAATATTAGGATCATTGATAAACCTGTACCTCTTCCTCAGCTGATCTACAAAATCCTTGCAGTCTCCCTTATAATGTTCTTTCATCACCAACAGCTGAAACTTGTTCTTTTGAAAGTAAGTCACCAACTGACAATCCATGAAAGAATTGAGCAGATAATACTTCCTGGGTTCTTTTGCAGTATTGGCAAAGAACTTACTGTTGAATTCATAAGAGGGCATCCAGACTTTTTTCCCTAACCGGAACCGGAGATCAAGCTTATAATGATCCTCATATTCCTTCCATACAAAGCAGAGTTCCGGAACTTCGGTACTGAAAGTACATGGATGCATTTTCTGTTTCGAGGGCTTGCCTTTGATGTTGCGCATACCGTAGCTAAAATGGTAATGCGTATATAACCTTCCGGTGAGGATGGGCATGGCCTCCTGCCATAGCGCAAACAGCTTTCTGGATCGGGACTTATTATTCTCCCGTCGTTCCTCAAACACATTTGCTTCTAAACGGGGACTTACAAAATCAATCAATGCATTCTCTTTCATCTCAAAACATATCTCAACGAGCTTTTGCTGCTCATCACTAAGATTACTCAAAAGAGGTGCTTTACCGCTAAGCACGTAAGTAGAAAAGCCCTTCATCAAGGTTTTCGTTCTATCCAAAACACCAAGGTATGGAACCAGAAAGGGCCAATGGTTACTATGCCAGTCAATGCTGTGGGTATCGGCCAGACAGAATCCCAGTACAGGGTCATCATTTTTTGGGAACCGCTTCTACTGGGACATGAATTACCCTGGCAGGACATGCATCTGCATCTGAAAGCAAGGGAAACTGTTGCCCGGGTTTAAACATACCTATGTACCGGATCTTCAGGTGACAAATGAGCTTGTCCCTCATTTTTGCTATGGTAAGGAACCTGGATCTGCCTGTCTGTGCATTAAACAGACCCGGCCAGTAATAATCCTCAAAATCATATTCATGCCTGTAGCTGATCAGGTTCCGGATCGCAAAGTAGGCATACCTGCTCAAATAGCTTTCGTCGGTATCTACACTGCAGCTTACCAGCAACGCGTTCTCAGTAACCTTTAGATATACTTTTTCTTCTGGTTCCTTTTCCAGGATCACCCTGAGCGTTAGCAGTTCATTTACAAAAGTTGATTCCTTAACTGTAACAGGCATGTATCCACGCTGTGGTTTTCTGAAATCAGAATGGTTGTCTAATGTCTGCAAGCTGAGTTTCCTGGTTCCGGCAGAAAAAGGAAGGCTGAAAAAATTATCCATAGTACACCTCACTTTCCTTTTTAAGGTGTTTATATACTTCTGCCTCTATTGCCAGAGATTCTATTTTATCCTCACATAAGACAGCTGTCATTTCAAAGAAAGCGGAGACCTGATTGCACAATCTCTCTGCATCTGCAGCTTCAACATGGAAATCGTAATTATAACGGGCAGCAGAATAACTCTTCAGCATTAAATTAAACAGCCTGAGGCCCTCTTCACTTTCATCAAGGAACAAGTCCGAAAGTGCTGGTGAAAAACCATCGCACAAATGCAACAGTCTTTTTAAATTATGAATATCTGCTCTGTAGGCAATATGCACCCTAATCAGGGACATGCAGCATTGTTCAACAACCTGATGCAGCATAAAGATGCTTAGGTGATACTTCCCGGTCCTTAGGCATTCTCTCGCACTATCAAGGAAACCTGATGCTAGCAATATATGGTGAGTCATATGCTTTCTGGCTTTTACCGCAGCTTGTGTGGGAACAAAGCATGGTACCTGAAATGACTTTACGGTTTTATCGCGGCTATATAACAATTCACCACAGTTGGAGACGGTGATAAAGAACTTATTGTTCGCATGGATAGCTTCTTTAAGCGCATCTTTTCCGTGTACTAAAATGGTGATCTGTCCTTGCGGAAAGTGTGCAGTGGCATAGTGCTGCACTTCGTTTTCAATCCTGGTTGCACATTCTGTGATCATTAACAGATAATACATACACTTCTGCTCATGGGAGCTTTCAATGAAACAGCCTTCTCTTGAGCTGGATTCAGTAATCCTGCCAAAGCAATAGATGTACAGTGGACTAAACTTTTCTGCAAGCACTTTTATAAATGCAGTGAGATGATCTTCTGGTTGTTGGTGGGTGAAAGGGAATAGTGGGTTCATAGTTTTATATTTGAGTAAAGGACATAGCGCAGCCATAACGAGTATTTAATCGTTAGTTGGATGGATAGATTTAAAGGAAGAAAATGGATCTGATTACCTGGGACGGCATAATCAGAGTAACATTTTATCAGTCGGGCGGTTTATGAAAAGGGAGTAGATGGCCGGGAAGTCTAGCCAAAGCTGCAGAATTTACAGCGTGTTGGGAACGGGCAGTAGTAACTGCATCGTAATGTAATTGCGATGAATTTAAGGAATGTCCGTAACGAATTCTTTTGTAAGAAATGATTGTGTTGCTGGAGGTTTTGATCTGGTTCTTTTTCATTTGGATACTACTGATTAAATATTCAATAGAAACATTTACAAGAAATGAAAAAGGCCTTAGAAAATACAGGTCCGGCAACAGTTCTTGTAGTTAAGACTTACCCGGTGAAAGCGGGGAATAGTAAACTATTCAGATCACTACAATAAGCTGCGCCGGACCTATATATTGCAAATATAGGCAGCCCGGCGTTCTACTTATCCCCGTGATCTTAAATTTTCACATTTGTCTTAACGAGGTTCTTAAATAGAACACCTCAAAATTTTTGAGATGTAATAAAAAATTTATATTGTTTAATAAATAATTACATATAGTTTATTTTTACAAAACAAATATAATCATTAAGATTTAATTAAACAATAGAGAAATTAAGTTTCAGAATAAAATCATTTTAAAATCAATAGTTCCAGTAAAAGTAAGGCTGCGTTTGCACACCAACTATTTAATCAAAAACACATAAGTCCCTGCTGCCAGGTGATAATTGTTATTGATTTTCTTTCCATCCAGATAGACAGATCTTTTTTCAGCCTCTGACCATTGGAAATCAGCACTGCTGTTAGCCGGAAGTACAACTGTATACTCAATACCCTTCCCAGTACGTTTCCATGATGAATTGATCTTGCCATATGGCCCATCATAAGCTGCTGCAAATTTATCAAGCCCTTCAACAAAGTGAGGGCGCAGCAACACATTCTTGAAACCCGGCGTTTGTTCGTCAGGATGAATACCACCAAGACCTTTGAAAAACCAGCCCCCTACTTCTCCAAACATCATATGGTTCTCTGAAATATCCCTTGGGGCCTTCATGTCCCAGTTCTCATGAAGGGTTGTGGCTCCATTTGCTATCCACCAACCCCATGAAGGATAGGTATCCTGAGCAGCTAATTTGTAAGCGATCTCTTCCTGCCCGTTCTCACTCAATGCATTGAGTACAGCTTTTGCTCCCAGCACTCCAACATCAAGATGCGTATTGTCGGCTACTACTCTTTTGGCAAGGTTCTCGGCCAGTCGGGCCCGATATTCTTCAGGAACAACATTCCATTGCAGGGCCATACTCAATTCTGTTTGTACACCACTACCATAGGAGCATGTTTCCTTATTAAAGTACTTATCATTGATCGCGCACCTGATTTTAGCTGCGAGTTGGTTATAATAGGTTTCATCGGCAGTGCGCCCGAAAATGCGGGCTGTTTTAGCCATGATCACAGCGTCAGTATAAAAATAAACCGATGAGGTATATTCCAATGAAGAAGATGATTTAACAGGCACCCAATCACCACGGCCAAATGTAGTCAGGCCATCCTTGCTGATGCTTTCCACATAATCAACATAGGCTTTGATATTGTAATAGTTATCACCCAATGCTTTGCTGTCGCCGTAAAAGAGATACAGATTCCAGGGGATAATTGCTATAGTGCTGGTCCAATCGGTACCGTTGGCAGTACCGTAACCCCATCCACCAGTAGGGATAATATCTGGTAAAACCCCGTTGGGCTGTTGCTCATCGCGGTGGTCGGCAAGCCATTTTTCATAAACGGTGATGCCATCAAAATTATACAGACCGGTTTCCACAGCAAAATGTCCGTCACCCGTCCAGCCGTTTTTTTCGCGCTGCGGACAGTCTGTCGGATAGCCAAATAAATTGCTCAGGTAAGAATTATTTGAGGCCCACCATATCTTATTGATTATTTGATTTGAGGAAGCAATCTTACCGGCTGCGTTCACATCACTGTGCATAAAGTAAGCTACAATATCTTCTTTAGCAAGCTTGACCGGTTTACTGCTCTGCACTTCAACATACTGAAAGCCTTTGTAGTTAAACTTAGCCATAAACTCAACCGGTTTACCGTTCAGGATCACGATGTCAGTCTGGAAAGGATCGCTGTCATCTTTTGGACGGTAATAGACATCAATGTTCGACATATCCAGTCGACCGTTTGCATAAAGCCTTTCACCATGTCTGATCTTGACAATTGTACCGGCTTCGCCATTGAGTTTCAGTTTGGTCACTCCGGCAATGTTTCTGCCCATATCTACCATATACACAGTATCATTCACCTTCCTGATACTTTTCGGCAGGATTTCTTCTACGTTACGGATAGGCTCCAGGGTTTGGCTTACGATCTGCCTGGAGGGCGCACTTCGCAGTGAAACACCAGCCCATTTCTGATCGTTAAAGCCCGGCTTATTCCATCCTGGTATCTCCAGCCGGCTGTCATACTGTTCGCCTGTATAGATATTATTAGAGATAATCGGACCCGTTTGAGTTTTCCAATCATTGCCTGTAGCAATAACTTCTGATGTACCATCTGTATAGGTGATCCTTAAGTCCATGCAAAAAGCAGGACGCTGGCGCCAGGGGGCACGGTCAAAATTCCATACTGCAAGGGCCTGGTGGTTGTACCAGCCATTACCGAGAAGCACTCCTATAGCATTTTCGCCCCTGAGCATGTTGGCAGTAACGTCATAACTCACATAGAGGTTGCGCCTGTCAAAACGTGTATACATGGGATCAAGCCGATGATTACCCACTTTATTGCCATTTAAATATAGTTCATATAACCCAGCAACGGCGATATAAGCTCTGGCAGAACGAATTACTTTTTTAGCTGTGAATGCTTTCCTGAAATACGGTGCCGGACGGGCATCAATTCCTTTTCTGTCACTAATCCAGGCGCCCCGCCATCTCTGGCTCATCACGCCTGTTTCGAAAGCATTTACTGCAGAACTCAGCTCTTTACCATCTTTATCCCAGAGTTTAACCTTCCAAAAATATCTTGTGTAAGCGGCTAAAGGCTTGCCATCATAGTTTACAAGCATTACCGCAGAATTTACTTTTGTTGTAAGCCAGCTATTCCCCTCACCCTTTGCAACAGCTAAAGAGTCAGTGCCAACGATCAACTGGTAGGCAGTTTGCAAAGCCCCGGGCCGACTATCATTGAGCATCCATTTTAACCGTGGATGTGTATCATCTATCCCGATCGGGTTAACAAGATACTCGGTTCTTAAACCTTCAACAACAGCAGGTTTAATCGCATAAGCTTTTATGGACATCAAAGTCACTAAAACAGGCAAAAGGAGGAATTGTCTAAATCTCATATCATTTGTTATAAATACAGGACTATGAGTCCTTAAAAAAGTGCTGCGATACTGATACCGCAGCACTGGAATTCCGCATACGGATCTATACCTACAAAGGATTTTGTGTTAACTTATCCAATGTGATTTCACGTTCAGGAATGGGTAAAAGCAGTTTATTAGCAGTTACTACATATGATCCGGCAGGGAATTGTGCTGGAGCTTTGGCAATCTCGCGGCGGCCATGTGCATTCATCACATCTACTGCTGTTCCTGTTCTTACCAGGTCATACCAACGGTGGTTCTCAAAGGCAAGTTCAATCTTGCGTTCCTGAGCTATTGCATTTCTGAATGCCTGCTGCGTAGATACATCGAGGGCAGCGTTGGCGTTACCAGCAGTCTTCGGTAATAATCCAGCTCTTCTTCTAACTTCATTAAGCAGGTTAAAAGCTTCGCCCCCCGCAGCAAATCCCTGCTCGTTAAGGCATTCAGCAATTTCCAGCATCACATCTGCATAGCGAATGATGGGAAAATTAACGTTGGTTTGTCCTGGCTGTACAAATCCCTGATTGTATTTGGTGATATATGGCACAGGAATAAAGGTTCCGGCCTGTCTAAAACCTTCAGAAAGGGAAACAGCCTTGCGCTGGTCTCCTGCCTCGTAAGAAGCAATGATGTCACTTGTTGGAGTATTCCAGCCACTGCTGAAGCTTAAGTTGGTGCCCGGGTCATTCGTTACGATTGTACCAGAATTGAATGGTGCAAACTGATACATAAAGTTACTGGACAGGTTTGGATCGGAACCCAGATATTGAATTTCGAAGATGGACTCAGCATTGTTTTTATTTGCCGGTTGGAAGATAGAGGCATAGCTGGACAGGAGGCTATACCCTGTCACTTTGCGTAATGCTGTCAGCGCCTCAGCGTAACTTTTTCGGGTGAGATACACTTCCCCAAGGATTGCATTGGCGGTACCACTGGTTACCCGGCCTTTATCCGCAGCTCCATAAGTAGCAGGAAGTTTTGCTGCAGCATCGGTCAGATCGGCAATGATCTGAGCGTAAACCGCATCTGCAGTTGCCCTTCCCTGTGATCCGGCCTGCTCAGGAGACTCAACAGTTGCAAGTCTTAAAGGAACCCCGCCAAACTGGCGAACGAGATTAAAATAATGATAGGCACGTAATACCTTAACCTCACCGACTGATTGATTACGGCTTTGATCAGACATGGTGATGCGTGATTCGTTACCCAGCACATCATTACAGCGGGCAATACCTACATAACTTTGCTGCCAGAAATCCTGGATCAGGGTGTTGGTAGAAATAACCAGGAACTCGTCTACAAATTCACGGTTTTCCTGTCCACGCTGCGGTGCATTATACTGGAAGGTTGTATTGTCAGACCGCATTTCGCTGAACACCCAGAAACTGAACAGACCAAGGTCTCTCAGGGAGCGGTAAGCACCAGACACTCCTTGTTTAATATCTGATTCTGTCTTCCAGTAGTTGGCTCCGGTTAGCCCTGCCTCAGGTGGCTGTTCCAGAAAAGATTTTTTACAGGAAGTTCCCAGCAGGCAAAGTACTATTATACTGATGTATTTATATTGTTGTTTCATGATGATTGCTTTGTAAAATTAAAAGGTCATGTTTACGCCAACGGTTAATGTTCTTGGCAGTGGATATCCCAGAAAATCCCGTCCCGGAGTTAGAGCATTGGAACCATTTGTTAAGGCTTCAGGATTGCCTCCGCTATATTTGGTAAATGTTACCAGGTTCTGCACACTTCCATATAAGCGTAATCCTTTTAATACTTTAGAACTGGTAGCAAATTTCTGTTTAAAATTATATCCCAGGGTGATGTTCTGGATGCGCAAAAAGCTTGCATCTTCTATCCAGCTGGAGTTTACATCGCGATACAGCGTGCGGCCACCATTGGTGGTTGGTGTCACGCCATCTCCTGGATTCTCGGGCGAACGCCAGCGGTTCAAAATCTTTTTGTCTACGTTGAATACCCCATCAATATTGGTAAGGAACTCATTAGAAGTTTTCATGATATCCCCTCCCTGAGAACCTACCAGCAAAACACTCAGGTCAAAGTTTTTGTAACCAAAGTTGTTGGTAAACCCGTAGGTGAAATCAGGATATGGATCACCTATCACGGCAAAATCTTTCACTGGTTCGATGATGCCATTGCCATCAACATCACGGTATTTGATCGATCCCACAACTGATGATGCATTTTTAGGAGAACGGTCAAAATCAGCCTGGTCACGGTAAACTCCTTCTACTATGTAGCCGAAAAATTGTCCCAGGGGTTTTCCCACTTCCGTTTTATGCGTAAAGTTACCTTCCCCGCTGCGTCCTGCGTAAACAGGTGCATTGTTCTGGTTCAGTCCAAGCACGATATTTTTGTTAAATGAGATGTTTGCACTGGTATTCCAGGTAAACCTGCCGGTTAATATTTCTGAAGATACTGTTGCTTCAAAACCGCGGTTCCGCATTTTACCCAGATTCACGGTTGCGGTTGCAAAGCCAGAAGACAAAGGCAGTTCATTACTTAGCAGCAGATTGTAGGTAATCCTGTTATAATAATCGAGTGTAAGGTTTAGCCTGTTGCTGAACATGGACAGATCCATCCCAGTATCAAACTGCCTTGAATTTTCCCAGGTAAGTTCAGAATTACTGATGCTGCTTGATGCCCTGCCACCTGAAACCGTTCCGCCAAAGGTGTAGTTAGCACTACCCACATTTGACGCATAGAGGTAATTTCCAATGTTAAAGTTACCTGCCAGACCGTAGGTTGCGCGGAGCTTCAGGTTATTTACCCATTTGACGTCTTTCATAAAATCTTCTTCTGACACACGCCATCCCACAGCCGCCGATGGAAAGGTTCCGTAACGTTTGTTAGCACCAAAACGCGATGATCCGTCAGACCTGATCGATGCTGTAAGCAGGTACCGGTCTTTGAAAGTGTAATTCACACGCGCCAGATAAGAGATGAGCGACCACTTATCCACGTAGGCACTTTGCCCGTTTAACAACGGCGAGGCATTGATTGTCTCTATCAGGTTGTCCGGATAGTTGGTAGCATTAAATCCGTAGCCCTCACTTCTTTCTTTTTGCGCGGTATATCCCAGCAATGCATTAAAGCGGTGGTCCTGTCCAAAGTTTTTGTCATAATTCAGGGTGAGCTCCGACAGCCAGTTAAATGAATCACCATAGGCAGTATTGGAGTTGGGTATTGATGGATTGGGATTCGGGTTACTGGTTTCTCCGTAAACGAAGGAGGGGCTAAAATAAAAAGCTTTATTGTTTGTGTAGTCTACATTATAGGCATATTTAGCCTTAAGGCCCGTAACAATTTCCAGCTCAGCAGTTGCTGAGGCAAGTCCTCTAAAGTACTTTGAATTGGTTCCTGCAAATTCAAGCGTATTCAATGGATTTCCTGCACCGATAGCACCTGGTGAGGTGATAAATAATGTACGGCTGCCATCGGCACCAGTTATAGGGACAATCGGGCTTAACCACAGCGTACGCGTAAGTACGTCGCGCTGACCGGTTTCAAAGGAGTTCCTGTTCTGAATGCCTCCGCTTGGCGCTATGTTCAGGGTTACTTTCAGCCTTTTACTCAACTGCGATTGAACGTTTGCCTGTAAAGTATAACGGGTATAATCAGTATATTTTACTGTACCGTCCTGTTTAAGCCGGCCCAGTGAAAACGAGTATTGTGTACTGTCAGATCCGCCGCGTAAACTTGCATCAATATTGTGCTGCATGCCCGACTGTAGTACAGCATCGTACCAGTCAGTACCTTCGCCATATTGCGCAGGGTTACGAAACTCTGCCGGGATATCGGCATCTGTAACTGTGCGGCCCTGCGAAGCTGCCAGATCCGTAATGATATCTCTGCGAAACTGCGCATATTCAGTTCCGTTTAATACTTCCTGCCTGCCCTTTTGAGGTACCTGCTGTACACCGATATATGAATTGACATTTACAACAGGTGTACCTTTCTTTCCTTTTTTAGTAGTGATGATCACCACGCCATTGGATCCCCTGGAGCCATAGATTGCGGTAGATGAGGCGTCTTTAAGTACGCTAACCGATTCTATATCGTCTGGACTCAGTACATTTAATGGGTTGTAAACCTGTCCGGTGGTGTTGGAAATAGCAAAACCATCGATTACGTAGAGGGGGTTATCTCCTGCTCCGATGGAGCCTGAACCACGTACACGCACTGTTGTTCCGCCCCCTGGTGTACCGGTAATCTGACTGATACGTACGCCGGGCATTTGTCCAACAAGTTTCTGGTCAATAGACGCAACCGGCAAGTCTCTAACCTGTGCTGCTGTAATTGTTGCCACAGATCCTGTAAGGTCTTTCTTTTCGCGGCTGCCGTAGCCAATCACGACTACCTCATTTAAGCCCTGGTTATTTTCCTGCAGAACTGCGTTGACTGTAGTTTTGCCTGCTACAGGAACCTCAAGGGTACTAAACCCGATGTAGGAAAATACCAGTATTGAATTTTCATCCACACTGATCCTGTAAACGCCATTGCCATCAGTTATGGCTGTCCCCTGCCGGTTTTTTTCCTTAACTGTAACACCAGGAAGTGCTCCGCCTTTGGTATCTGTTACCTTACCTGTAATGACAATTTGTGCGGCTTTAGGGATCGGCCTGGAAGTAATAAGTATAGTGGTGTTCTGTATCTTATATGTGAGGGGCTGATCAGCAAAACAGAGGTCCAGCACTTCCTGGAGTGTAGCATCTTTGATTTTTAAAGATACTCTGTTAGCCATTTTGAGCTCATCGCTTTTATATAAAAAGTCATACTTACTCTGAGCCTGCACCTGTTCGAAAACTTCTTTCAGGGTAGCTGTTTTTACGTTGAGGGAAACTCGCTGTGCATATGTAGCTGCGGACACCTGCATAAAGGTGAGCGCGAGCATGACAAACGTTAACTTCATGATCAGTATGGTTTTTAAACAGCAGCAGCGTTGCCTGCCGCCTGTTAGAGCAGTAAATTTTTTGTACATTTGAATGTTAGATTTAATGTTTAAGATTGTATGCTAAGCAGTTAAAACAAACGATCTTTCGCGGCTATTGCCCGAGTCCAGAAGCGGTCCAACGCTTCTGGTTCTTCGAAAAATCGTTTGGAATAGTCTAATTATTCCATGATTTCTATCCTCCTTCCATTGATTTTAAAATGTATATGGTGGTCCAGTTCTTCGAGATGCCTAAGCAGTTCTGCTATGCTTTTATTGCGGTAGAATGTGCCCCCGAACTGTTTATTGTTAATGACATTTTGTTTAAATTCAACTTCTACATCATACCAGCGGGAAACTTGTTTCATAATGCCCCTGATATTCTGATCATCAAAGCGGAAATAGCCATTTTTCCAAGCCATAGCTTGTGCGATATCACCATGGGAAATCAAAATATCACCGGAGTTTTTGCTGACGGCGGCTTGCTGTCCGGGACTTAACCTGCGGGTATTACCGCCACTGGTAAGTTGAACGGAACCTTCAAGCAATGTCGTAGTGGCCTCATCGTCATCCTGGTAACCTGAAACGTTGAAGTGTGTTCCGAGAACTTTGATTTCTGTTGCGCCGATCATCACCACAAAGGGCTTTGCTGCGTTTTTTGCAACTTCAAAATAAGCTTCACCGTCAAGCACAACCTGGCGCCTGTTTCCTCTGAATGCTGCAGGAAAACGAAGAGATGATGCAGAATTCAGCCATACCTTTGTGCCATCGGCCAGCGTAATCTGATATTCGCCTCCCTTTGGCGTTTTCAAATCATTGAGGGCAACGTCCTGTACGCTTTGGGTTGCTTTGCCATATGGTTGAGCCGCCTGATAAACGATCTGGCCTGACTTGACTTTACGGATAGCTGAATTGCCCGTACCCTGTAGGATTCCCTCCTGTTGCGCCTCAAGATCGATTATCTGACCGTTAGACAATGTGAGTGTTGCTTTTTTGCTACCAGGCTGGATACTTGACTTGCCGCCAGATTTATTTGCTGCAAATTTATTTTCTGGAATGCGCCCTGGTGTTTTAACAAAATGTAAGGACACTGATAAAGCGATCAGCACCATCGCAGCAATATAATACCACTTATTTGCTATCCCCCGGGAACTTTTCAGGATATGGTCAGTTTGGGGTAAGTGTTGGTTAGTCCGTATTGCGTTATAAACTGCAACAGATTCTGACTGATTTAATTCTGCCGTATCAGGCAACAAAAATAAGATCTCGTCCATTAGCGGCGCGATCTCCTGCAAATCATCTGTATCCAGATAGTCCAGCAGTTCTTTACAATCAGCTTTGCTGATGGAATTATCGAAGTATTGCTGCAACAGTTCCCTTAACTTTTCCTTTGTCATTGTTCTGCTTCAATATGCCCTTAAAAAGGCCGTTTAAAACAGAACACCGCAGAGGGATGGAGTTAACTAGTCATGTGAAAAATTATTTCAAAGATTCTGGTCAATTGTAGAGAAACACAATTACCAGGTAAAACAGATCGCAATATTTGAGTTCTGTACGCAGTTTTTTGAGTGCTTCAGTAAGCTGATTGTTAACGGTGCTGGAAGATATCTGCATCTGGGATGCGATTTCCTTGTGGGTAAACCCTTCCTGACGGCTCAACCGATACACTTTTTGTTGCTGTTTGGGAAGGGTGCTCACGATCTTTTCTGTATAACTCAGCAGATCTTTTTCCATAACAGTATCTTCTGTGGGGTTATGCATCTGCTCTATTCGGCTTACGAGTTTATCGAAAAGGTTTTGGGATCTGTTGATCTCCCTAAGTTTGTTTAAAGACAATCGCTTGGCAATAACAAAGAGATATAACCAAAGATTTCCTGAGGGATCAAGTTTACTGCGATTGATCCAGAGTTTGATAAAGGTTTCCTGCACTATCTCACTTGCCAGATCTTTGTCTTTTAAAAAACGCAGTGCAAGGTTGTATACTTTGTTGTGATATTTTGAATAAATTATTTTGACAACAGGATCATGTCCGTCAATCAGGAACTGAATGTCTTGGTCAAAAATATTTTCCACGTTACAAGCGTATTTATTATTTGGTTAGTAAGGAGGAAAGTTATGAAATTAACTTCATCCACCAAAGCAAATTCAAACTATGGAAATTTTATAAAAGCCGCACATTGTTTAGAAGGAATAATGTGCGGCTTTATTGAGAGGAACTTCCTCTTTAATAGTAGAAAAATGAGATCGATTATCTCTCGCTGTATTGTGTTTCGTAGTACTTCTGATAATTACCCGAGGTTACATTTGTCAACCACTCTTCATTCTCCAGGTACCACTCTACCGTTTTCTCCAGTCCTTCTTCAAACTGCAGGCTTGGCACCCAGTTCAATTTCTCCTGTAGTTTGGTAGAATCAATTGCGTAACGCAGATCATGTCCTGCACGGTCAGTTACAAAAGTAATCAGGCTTGCCGATTCCCCTTCTGCACGTCCCAGTTTTTTATCCATGATTTTGCAGAGCAGATGGATCAGGTCAATATTTTTCCATTCATTGTGCCCACCGATATTATAAGTCTCCCCTGTTTTAGCTTCGTGGAAAATCACATCAATCGCACGCGCATGATCCTCTACCCACAACCAGTCGCGGATATTCTCACCTTTACCGTAAACCGGTACTGGAAGGCTGTTCTTGATATTGTTAATCGCTAAGGGGATCAGTTTTTCAGGGAAGTGATGAGAACCGTAATTGTTTGAACAGTTAGAGATCACCACATCAATTCCGTATGTATCATGGTATGCCCTTACAAAATGATCTGAAGAGGCTTTGGAAGCCGAGTAAGGGCTATGCGGATCATAAGCGGTAGTTTCTGTAAACATGCCAGTATCACCCAGTGCGCCATATACTTCATCCGTGGAAACATGATAGAATCTCTTTTTGTCATAATCACCTTTCCAGAACTCACGTGCCGAGTTCAGCAGGTTGACAGTTCCGATCACGTTAGTCATAACAAATGCAGTAGGATCTGTAATTGAGCGGTCAACATGTGACTCCGCAGCGAGGTGGATCACCGCATCGAAATTTTCCTGCTCAAAAAGTGCATTGATTTCTGCAGCGTCTGTGATATCAGCCTTTACAAATCTGTAATTCGGACTGGCTTCGATATCTGCTAAATTGGCAAGATTACCTGCATAGGTCAGTTTATCGAGATTTACGATTTCGTAATCAGGATATTTATTCACAAATCTGCGCACAACGTGAGAGCCGATAAACCCTGCTCCACCGGTGATTAAAATCTTCTTCATTAATTAATTGGTTTGTTAGTTGTTATGAAGCTGGTACCCTCATAGCTCAAAGGTACAATTTTTAATAAATGAGCGCTAAGGTGACAATAATTAATCACGTCCAGGAGTTTCCGGCCATCGGCTAAATTTTTCTGTAAGGGCGTTTTTTTATCTTTAAAAGTGTATTTCCTGGGTTCTACCGAGGTTAAAGCGGGGTTTGGTTTGGGTAACTCCACAGAAGCAGCACTTTAACAGGGCTTTAACTCCCTTGAAAACTCTAGAGTTTTTAGCGGTATTAAAGGACAGTTATTGTACAGTTTCTGTGGAGTTACCCAAACCAAGGTACGGGTGAAGGGTAGGCTAAGGTGGTGAGAGGTCATTTTTTTAGCGGGTCTTAAACTGAAAAACCCCAACTTATAATGATATAAGGTGGGGTTCTTTAGTCAGGCGTTTTATAAATCTTAGTAAACCTGTTTTACCCTGCTGTCTCCAGAGCCGTAGTAAAAATTAACCACTTTCTTGTCTCCTTTATTCAGCAATAAGAAAGTATTAGATGTGAATCTGTTTGTTGTTGTGTTTAGGGTTGCTGTGAAGTTCAAGCTGTATAAGTTTGAGAATGAATCATACACAGTAGACCTTAATATAGAACCTTTGGCATCAGCAACCAGTGCATTTGCATTGTCTCTCTTCAAATGAACATAACCGGTACCACCTTCAGGTGAATAAGTATAAGTTAATTTCCCGTTAGACCCTGCAAGAGCAGCTAATTTAGGAGCTCTCTCTATAATTGTGCCGGTTACATCAACCATTTCTACATCAACTTTGGCATTTGGATCATAAGTGAAGCTACTAAAATCAATGTAGCTCCCATTACTATAGTATGAACTGGTAACATTAAGTCTTTCAACCTGGTATTTGCCACCTACTGCAGAAGTAAGCACCTGGTTGTATGTACTAGGATATCCAGGAATATACAAGACTCTTCCGGCTTTGTCAGCAGCAACTTTAAAGTAATAAGAGTTGGTTACTGAAGGGACTGTCGCATTATAGCTATTCACATTGAAGTAAGTTTTTATAGTAGTTGCTCTTGGCAAGCTAGCTGGAAAATAAGTTACTGCGTCATCCTCAGTGGCATTTACATATAATTTCTGATCAGCTGTGATTTGCCCAAAGGTAAGTGTATAACCATTTGGCGCCGCTGGTACTTTAACAGAATATGTACCGGTTGCATCGGTAAAGGTTGGGAAGGAAACTGTATAAGAACCTGTTGGGCTACCAGGTATTGTAGTAGAAGCTGTAACAAGCACATTTGCACCAGCTTTTTCAGGTGTTAGGTTTGTCAGATCTGTTTCGAGGAACAATCCACCTGTAACTTCATTTGTCAAATCTGTAGTATTCCAAAGCCTGGCAGCTCCAAGGGTTATATTCTGCTGTAAAATCTGAGTCGCCGCATAACCGGTTTTGCTCACAAGGAAAGTACTGGTAGGAAATAAGTACAGCGAAGTAAATGTTGCCACTCCTGTAGCATTTGTTTTAGCGGTGAACACTTTACCTTCAGAAGATACTGTCACATCAGCATCCGCAATAGGGCTGTTTGAATAAACATCAACAACGGTTATACTGTAATCTTGTTTTTTAGCAGCGATAGCACTCTTGGTTGCTAAACTATCATTAAGTTTTACTTGTGCGAGGGCGGCTGCATTTATCAGATCCTGTAGCGCTGTAGCACCTTTCTGTTTCAGTGTTTCAAGATCTAGCTCATGCTGGTATTTCAGGTTGAGCAGTTCTTTTTGGGCGTCGATAGCATCACGTTCATTAAACTCATCTTTACTGCAGCTTGCAATTAAGATCACGAATGCAAAAAGCATAGTAATAGTAAATTTTGACTTCATATAAGGCTTATTTATTTGATTATTTTTGTATTATGAATGTTTGATATTTATGTAGGCTTTGATGTTTAGCCAGAATTATTTTAAAGGCATAATTAAACCTATCCTTGAAACAAAGGAATTAGCTCTGACATCAGTTCCGAAACCGACTTTGTCCATGTAAGAATAATTTTCCCTGGACGGCGTTAATCCATTCAGGTATCTCATATCAATAAGTAGCAGTAGCTTCGCAGTAAGAGGTAATTTCAGGTTTGCACCAATGATAAAGTTTACTTTTGATGTGTTAAAGCTGGCTGTAGAATTTCTTGATCCGCTTATTGTAGCAATGATATCCTCTCCCGGCAACAGATCTCCCGTTTTCTGGTACTTTTCATTTGCGTTGAGAGTATTTACGTAGCTCCCACCAATGTATAAAGATGGTTTCCATGCTTGTTTAACTGGAAAAGTATAATTCACTAAAACAGGCACTTCAACACTGTTTAGGGTATAAGAGCTGTTTGTTACGTTTTTTGTTTCGAGGCTTTCCGGCAAACCCAGTCTGGTATCATCCTTAAAAAGAATCAAACGACCTCCCTGCTGAAGAAAGTTCGCTTCCA
>Ga0308163_10001658_pt1 | contig 22947 bp, 10 predicted proteins | sample PhyTR1_FD_201037 | JGI IMG/M metagenome (GOLD analysis project Ga0308163, IMG submission 201037) | Phyllosphere microbial communities from UC Gill Tract Community Farm, Albany, California, United States - DLSLT.R1 | ecosystem: Host-associated > Plants > Phyllosphere > Unclassified | place: USA... | reverse complement strand
ACCTTGCCAAGGTTGAGGTCGAGAGTTCGAGACTCTTCTCCCGCTCCAGATTCAGGGAAGTCCCTTCCCGTGCAGACATGGTTCGATAACCCGCCATGTCAGTATTGCCAAACACCTCCGGCGAGGTAGCAAAGCGGTTATGCAGCGGCCTGCAAAGCCGTCTAGACGGGTTCGACTCCCGTCCTCGCCTCCAGATTCCCCCTCTAGTACATCTGCTGAACAGCCTTTCGATGCTGTTCACCTCGGTTTGACACCGCAAGAAAAAAGCGGTGCACCGCAGGTCCTGACGGCCAACCGGTTATCTAGAAGCGCGTACTGTCGCGCCTTAACATCGATCCCCATCCAGCGTCTTCCGACGGCTCCCTCATCGACGAAGTGCGGGTGACGCTCGTAAAGTTGCACGAGTGCCGCATCACCGATCTTGCGTTGCAGCCATTGCACAATATTAAAGGGTAGGCCTACCGAGGCGAACCAAACCCGTCGTCTCTGCTTTCGCAGGGACAACGGGTTCGCGCCTGGTGGCGGTGCTGGCGTCACGCGCGTCTTTTTGGCTGACGAGCCGCTTCAGCCAATATCACGCTCGTCACCCCTTGTTCGGCTCCGTTGCCACCTTCGCCTCGGTGGCGATCTTCTTGGCCGGATTCGTTTTCTTCGCCACCGGAACAGGCGCCGCCTTCACCACCTTGGCCGCAGGAGCCGGTTTGTCCTCGGCTTGCGCCTTGGCGGTCCCGGTCTTCGCCGCCGCCGCCGGAGCGTCTCCAGCAAGCGCCGTGGCCGCAAGCGCGGCAGGGGCCGCAGTTGGGGCGGGTGCTGCAGCCGCTGCCGGCTCCTCCTTCGGCTTGGTCTGCGACAGGCCCACGGCATTCATGCGGATGCCGCTTTCGCTGTCGGTCGCGGTGCTGCGCACCACGCCGCCGCCCGCCTTAATGTCCTGGCCGCCGTCGGCTTTCACCTCGGTGCTGACCAGGGTGGTCTTGCCGCCGGAAGCCATCGTCAGCTTGCCGCCCGACTCGAACGAAGCCTTGTCGTTGGTCGACGAGCTGCCGATGTCCAGGCCGATACCGGCGCGGCTCGACGATTCCTTGGCATCCGGATTGCCCGAATTGGTCTTGGATGCGTGCTCGCCGGACAGCGACACACCGGTATTGCTGCTGGTGCTCTTCGCCGTCGTCACACTGATATCGCCCTTGGCCGCGACATTGATGTCACCATCCGCCGCTACCTTGGTGCCTTCGAAGCTGGCATTGCGGCCCGATGAGATGTCGACGCTGCCGGCTTTGATGGTCGCAGCCTTCTTGTCGCTGGTGCTCGAGGAACCCAGCTCGAAGCCGACGCTGCCCGAGCGCTCCCTCTCGGTTTCCGGGCCCGCAGCAGCAGCAGCAGCGCCCGCCGCCGGCGCTTCGGCCTTGCCGCCGGTCGTCGTGGTGTTCGACGCTTCCATGCCGATCGACGCCGCCACGCCGAAGGAAGAGGACGTGCTTTCGGCCGCCTTGAAGTTGACGTCGCCCTTGGCGTCGATCTTGGCCGCGCCGCCGGCAGCGATATCGGTGCCTTCGAACGTGGCGTTGCCGCCCGATTTGATCTTGAGATTGCCACCGGTCTCCAGCGAACCGGCCACCGCTTCCGAGCTCTTCTCGGTCGAGTAGCCGCCTTCGGCGCCGAAGGCACCGCTCTTGCTCTTCTCGCTCGTGCCTTTTTCCTTGTCGCTGCCGCTCGAGGTCGACAGCGACAGGCTGGCCGAGGCGTTCGCCGATTCGCTGCTGCTGGTGTTGCGCGCCGCGGCGAAGTCGACGTTGCCGCCGGCCGTGATGTCGGTGTCGCCACCGGCCGAAACGGCCGTGCCTTCGAACTTCATGTCCTTGCCGGACGAGAGCGACAAGTTGCCGCCGGCGGCGATCTTGCCGGTCACCGCTTCGCTCGTGCTGGACTTCGAATTCTCGAAGCCGCCCGATGCTTCCAGGCCGGCGCCGCTGCCGCTGTTCGACTTCGACACCGAGATGCTGGCTTCGGCATTGGCCGCCTTGCTGCTCTCGCTGCTTTCGTTGCGTGCCGCATCGAAGCTCAGCTTGCCGCCCGCGGCGATCGAAGCGTCGCCGGCGGCGCCGATGTCGGTGCCTTCGAAACGCGCGTCGCCCGTGGTCTTGATCTTCAGGCCGGCGCCGGACTGGATGCTGCCCGCCACCGCGGTGGACGAGGACGCGCTGCCGGATCCCTTGTCGAAGCCACCGCCCAGGCTGCCGTCGACGACGCCGTCGGAACCCAGGTTCAGGCCGACGTTGGCCTTGACGTTAACGTCCAGGCTGCTGTCGCTGCTGGTCTCGGTGTTCTTGGCCGCCTTGAAGTCGATCGACTTGGCTTCCAGTTCCACGCCGCCGTCGCCGGAGATCTGCGTGCCTTCCAGCACGGTCGCATTGGTGGATTTGCTGCTGATCTTGCCGCCGGTCTTGATGGTCGAGACCACCGCTTCGCTGCTGCTGCTGCTCGAGCTCGACGACGCGTGCTTGTACTCCGCCTCGACGCCCACCGCGGCGTTGGCGCCCGCTTCCGATTCGCTCTTGTTGTTGCTGGCCATGCCCGGTCCGAGCATGCCGGAGCCGGCTTCGGCCGAGGCGCTGGCGCCCGCCTTGGCTTCCGCATTGGCACTGGCGTACACGCCCAGGCGCATCGAGTCCGATTGCGATTCGCTGCTCGAGAACGTGGTGTTCTTGGCCGCGCGGCTTTCGATGGTGTCGGCCGACTGGCTGAAGTCCCCGCCCGCTTCGATCGCGGTGCCGACATCGAGGATCTTGCCGGTGGCGTTGCGCTCGATGTCGCCCGAACCCGAACGGATGCTCGACACCTTGGCCGTGGTCGTGCCCTCGGTCGAGGATTCGGTCGAATGGCGCGCCTGGATGCCGGCACCGATCTTGGCTTCGGCCGAGGCGCCCGCTTCGGCGCTGGCGTTCATGCCCATGTTGGTGCCGCCGGCGTCGTTGCTGGCGTGGGCGCCGGCCGATGCCGATGCACCCGCTTCGGCGCTGGCGCTGCCGCTGAGGTACAGGCCGGCGCTGGTCTTGGTGGTCTTGGTCGTCGTGACGCTGATGTCCTCGGCCGCCGTGAAGCTCATGTCCTTGGCCTTCAGCGACACGCCTTGCTCGCCGCCGATGTCCGAACCCTGCACCGCCAGCTGCTTGCCGGCGTCGATCTTCAGCTTGCCGCCGGCATTGATGGTGGTGCCGGTGTTGGTGACATTCAGGCTGTTGGTTTCCGTGGTCATGGTGCGGACCAGGTCGATATTGGTATCCGACGAGGCTTCCGCACCGGCGCGTGCGCCGGCCTGGGCGCTGGCGCCGGCGGCGCTGCCGTAGCGGTCCGAACTGGCGTTGGCGCCGGCCGAGGCCGATGCTTCCGCACTGGCCGAGGCCTTGTTGTCGGAATCCACGTACAGGCCGATCTGGGTCGTCGTGGTCTTGCTGGTCGAGATGTCGATGTCCTGCGAGGCGAGGATCTTGACGTCGCCCTTGGCCTTCAGGTCGGCGTCGCCGCCGGTGTTGACGGTCGCGCCCTGCAGGGTGATGTCCTTCTTCGAATCGATCTTCAGGTTGCCGCCGATGTCGAGCTCCGAACCCACCGCCTTCGACTTGTAGTCGTAGGTGTTGGTGGTGGTGGTCTCGGCCAGGGTCAGGCCTGCGCTCGCCGAGGCGCTGGCCTCGGCGCCGGCCGACGCGCCTGCGCCGGCCTGGGCGGTGGCTTGCGCCTTGCCGTTCTTGTTGCTGGCCGAAGCAGCGGAACCCGCGTTCGAACCGGCGCCCGCGCCGGAATCGGCCTTGCCTTCGCCGGAAATCTTCAGGAAGGAGGTCGTGGTGGTGACCGACGTGGTGCGGTCGACGTCCTGGCCCGCCAGCACCTGCACGTCGCCCGCCGCGATGGTGGCGTCGCCGCCGACTTTCAGCTTCGACCCCTGCACCGTCATGGTGTTGTCGGTGGCGATGTTGGCGTTGCCGCCCACCTCGATGCCGGAAGCCACGTTGCGGCCCTTGAAGCTGTCGGTGGTGGTGCTGGTGGCGCCGTACAGGCCGCCGCCCACGCCCAGGCCGCTGTGGCTGGTCGAGACGGACTTCTCGACCGTGTCCTGGCGCGAAACGATGTTGACGTTGCCGCCCGCATCCATGTCGAGGTCGCCGCCGGTCTTCACGTTCGACCCGGCGATGGTGGTATCGCCGCCGCTCTTGATCTTCAGGTTGCCGCCGGTCTCCAGCGAGGAGCCGATATTGGTGGTGGTGGCAGTGCGCGTCGATTCGCTCGAGCTCGACAGACCCCACAGGCCTTGCGAAGCCTTGTAGGTCGAGTCGACGCTCTTGTCCTGGATCGTGTCGAAGGTGACCGCGCCGCCGGCCGCCAGGCTGGCGTCGCCGCCGGCCTTCACGCTGGCGCCCTTGACGGTGATGTCCTTGGCCGCGTCGAGCGACAGATTACCGGTGCTTTCGATGCTGCCGGTGGTGCCGATCACGGTGCGCGCGAAGTCCTTGCCGCCGTTGGTCTCGGCCAGGGTCTGGTTGATGATGCTGCCTTCGGTCGACTTCACCGAGACGTCGCCGCCCTTGATCTTGCCGCTGGTGTTGACCAGGTCGCCCTTGGTCTCGATCGCCAGCGTATCGCCCTTGATGGTGCCGCCGGTATTGGCCAGGGTATCGGCCTTGATGGTGGCATTCGTGGCCGAGATCACCGGACCGCCGCTCTCGATCGCATCACGGGTACTCGTCGCCAGGTAGACCACCGGGGCCAGCACTTTCTGGCCGTTGACGGTCTGCTCGACCATCCAGACGATGTCCTCGGTCAGGCCCGCGGCCTGTTCCTTGCTCAGCGGCTGGCCGAACACCAGGCCCAGGCCCTTCGACTGGGTGGTGGCCTGGTCCATCAGCGCCTGCATCTGGGCAGCTTCGTTCCGCATGCCCTTCAGGATGTTGTTGCCGGTCTGGGCGATCAACTGGTCGCGCACCAGTTTCGCCTCGTAGTTCGAGTCGCCCAGGCGCTTTTGCTGCTTGTCCGGATCGATGCCGAGCAGTTTCGACAGGTAGTCCGAGCCGACCGAGTTGCTACCCACCTGGAACAGCGGATTGGTCTCGACCAGGTAGTTCGCGGTCGGGTCCTTGACCTGCACGAAGTAGCCGTTCGGGTTGGTCGGCAGGGTCAGGTTCAGGCCGGTGAAGCTGATGCCGTTCGCGGCCGCGACGGTCACGCCGCGGCTGCTGCCTGGCGCGGCGGCGGCGGCGCCGCCCTTCAGGGTCAGCGCGGAACCGAAGATGCCTGCCACGCCGGCGCCGGCCAAGGCCGTGCCGCTGGCGGCGCTGGTGCCGCTCTTGCTCGTCACGGTGGTCGCCTGCTGGTATGGCGAACCCAGGTTCTGCAGGCCGCCCGCGGCGAAGTTCAGGTTGTCCGCATAAATGCCGGCGCGCCAGGTCTGGATCGTGGTGCGCTTGGTCTCCAGGCCGTAGGCCGCGTCGCGCGCCGCATCGAAGCCGCCAGCAACGCCGCTGAAGCAGCCGCCATCGTTGCAGTTGCCGGTCTCGGCAGCGGAGGTGGCATAGCGGTAGGCATGATTCAGGGAGCCGAAGGTGCTGTTGGTCTTGTAGTCGCGCCAGCGGCGGGCGTAATCGATCTGCTCCAGGTGCAAGTCCTGGTTGGTGAAGGTGCCGGCTCCGGTGATGTTGATGTTCGGGGCCGAGATCAGCGAGGCGATATTGCTGGCCGACGCGCCGAAATCGATGTTGATCGTGTTGCCGGCAATGATCTCGCCTTTCTTGGTCGGCATCGGCGCGTCCAGTTTCTGGACCACGTGGTAGTTCTGGGCGTAGACCCACAGGTGGTCGCAGGCCGCGCCGACGACGTTGCAGTTGTACTCGCCGCTGTCGTGGGGCAGGGTATAACCGTCGTAGGTGATGTAGTCCGTCACCACGTTCGGCACGCCGCCGGTCGGCAGGTTGTTGAACGCCACCGTGGTCTTGATGCCGGTGCTGTTGGTCGAGATGACCGAATTGTAGTTGTCGAAGGTGCCGGCCGACACGGCGATGTCGGTTGCGTCCATCGTGCCGCTGCTGGTGTTGGTGATGGTCTGGTTCAGCGCGGTGGTGCTCAGCTTGCCGGCCGCGTACAGGGCGCCGGCGTTGTCGATACCGCTGCTCGACGTGGTGATGGTGGCGTCCGCCAGCGATGAGATGCCGGCGGTATTCGTATTCATCACGTAGGCCGCGTTGAGCACCAGATTGCCGCCCGAGTGCAGTGCGCCCTGGTTCTGCAGGCCGCCGGTGACGTTGATGGTCGCGTTGCCGTGGTCGATGCCGAAGATCATCACGGCAGTGCTGCCCAGATTGCTCAGGCTGGAGGCCGACACGGTGCCGCTGCCCATGGCCTGGATGCGGCCGGTATTGCTGACGTTGCCGCCGTACAGCGACAGCTCGGTGCCGAACAGGGTGCCGCCGTTGCTCAGTACCGAGGTGGCGCGGCCGGCGGCGCCGAGCGCCAGGTCGGCCGCGGCCTGGATGCGGCCGTCGTTGTTGATGGTGAAGCCGCTGCCGCCCTTGATGCGGACATCCTCCGAACCGATCATCCTGGCGCCGCTGCCGACGTTGTTCAGGGCGGTCGCCACCTGGATGTCGAGGTCGCCACCCGAGGTCACGCTGCCGCTGTTGATGACGGCGCCCGTGGTCGAGGTCAGGCCGGTGCTGCCGGCGGCCTGGATGGTGCCGCTGCTGACCAGCGAGGTGGCGGACAGCGTCAGCCCGCCCGCCGCGCTACGCGACAGCAGCAGGCCGCTGTTGTTCAGGGTGTTGCCGGCGACGGCACTCAGGCTGCCGTCGGTCTGCATGCTGCCGCGGTTGTCGATCGTGACCGCGCTGGCGACGAGCCTGCCGCCGCTGCTGGCGACGCCGGTGGTGTCGTTGACCAGGCCGGCGGCCGAGCTCAGGGCCAGGCTGCTGCCGGCCAGCAGCTGGCCGCTGTTGGCCAGGTCGCCGCTGGTGGTGCTCAGCGTGCCGGCACCCTTGGTTTCCAGGGTGCCGCTGTTGTTCAGCGAAGCGCCACGCACGTCGGCGTGGCCGGCGGTGTCGAGGGCCAGGATGTCGCCGCTGTTGACGAACGCGCCTTTCAGCGTCGCGTCGAAGGAACGACCCACCTGCATCTTGCCGAGGTTGGCCATGGCGGCCGCGCTCGCGTGCAGGTCGACACCCGCCTGCATCGTACCGCTGTTGCTGATGGCGCGCGCGGACTGCAGCTCGATGTTGCCGGCGCTGACGACGGCGCCGCTGTTGAAGGTTTCGGTGACGGTGCTGGTCAGGGCGGTACTGCCGCCGGACTGCACGGTGCCGCGGTTGTTGATGCTGGCGCCGTCGATGCTCAGCAGGCCGGTCGACTCCTGCGACTGCAGGGTACCGGCGTTGAACACGTCGCCGCTGGCGTCAATGTCCAGGCTGGATGTGCCCTGCAGCGTGCCGCTGTTGCTGACGCTCGCCGCGCGCACCGAGGCGTCGGCGCCGGCCAGTGCCGTGCCGCTGTTGGTGAGTGCCTGGGCGGCGATCAGTTCGAGCTTGCCGGCGGCGGCGATCTGGCCCGTGTTGGACAGCGCGCCGCTGGTGGTACGCACGCTCGCGCTGCCGGCCGATTGCAGCTTGCCGCTGTTGGTGGCGCTGGCGCCGCTCAGCGCCAGGGTGCTGCCTTTGGCCAGGGTTTCGATGCTGCCGCTGTTGGCGGCGCTGCCGGTAATGGTTGCCGTGATGCTGTTCTTGGCCTGCACTGCGCCGCTGTTGTCCAGCGACGCGCCGGACAGCGTCATGCCACTGTTGGCCAGCAGCACGCCATCCGGGCCGCTGTTGACGATGCTGCCGCCGGCGTCGATATCCAGCCTGGCGCCCTGGACCTGGAGGCTGTTCTGTACTTGCGCCACGGTGCGGATGCCGAGCGTGCCGGCCGAGGACAGCAGGCCGCTGTTGCCCAGGCTGTTCGCAACCAGGGTCACGTCGCCATCGGTGCCGCCGTCCGCGCTGGCCAGGGCCAGCAACTGGCCGCTGTTGACGGCATCGCCGCCGATATTCATGTCCAGCTTGCCAGCCGACTGCAGACGGGCGGCGTTGTCCAGCGAGGCGGCCACGATCGTCACGTCCTTGCCGGCAGCGGTGCTCAATACCAGGCCGCCGGCGCTGTTGCTCAAGGCGCCCGTGGCGCTGATATCGACGCCGTTCGTGCCTTGCACGGTGCCGGCATTGGCCAGGGTGGTGGCGTCGACCGTCACGGTCTCGCCCAGCAGCTTGCCGCTGGCGGCGTTCTGCAGGGCCAGGGCATTGCCCTGGCCGAGCGCCAGCTTCTTCTGTGCCTGCATCAGGCCGCTGTTCGTGGCCGCCATGCCGGCCGCGCCGGTCAGGCTCAGGTCGGCGCCGGCCAGCAGCTTGGCGGCGTTATCGAAGCCGGCGGCGGCGTTCAGGGCCATGTTGGTGGCGGCCGTCGCCTCGGTGCCGGCATCCAGCGCCAGGCTGCCGGCGCGCGCGCCGGCGCCGAGGGTGTCGGTACTGGTCAGCTTGCTGCCGGTGAAGCTGGCGTTGCCGCCGGCAGCCAGGGTGAGGGCGCGGTCGGCATTGCTGGCGCTGCTGCCGCTGTACAGGGTGGCGTTGGTGGCCGCCAAGTCGCCGCTGGCATCGATCGCCAGGTGGCCGCCGGCACCCCAGGTGGTACCGGACAGGGCGGCATTGCCGGCGATCGTGACGTCGACGTTGCCGCCGGCGCTGCGGGTGGCTTTCGATGCCGAGCGGTCGTCCAGCTGGGCCGCGGTCACGCTGAGGGTCGTGCCGGCCTTCAGCGGGCCTTCGTCGAGGGTCAGGCCGCTAGCGGTGTGCAGGTCGATCTTGCCGAGGGCCGTCAGTGCGCCGTTGGCGCCCGAGATCTCGAGCTGGCCCGCCCCGGTGGTGGCGCTCTGGTGCAGGGCGATGTCGGTGCTGGCCGAGATACGGCTCTGCACCTGCACCTTGCCGGCGGCGTCGAGGGCGAAGTCGCCGTTGCCGGCCGAGGCGTCGCCCAGCATGCGCACGCCGACACCGGCTTCGGTGGCGATGATGCGGATGCGTCCCGCGTACATGCCGCCCAGGGCGGTCGAGTCGATCGCATAGGCCGGCGCCGCGCCCGTCGGCGCCAGTGCGCCGATGATGGCGCGGTCGGCATACGACCACTGGTTGGCGCCCGTATAGATGCCGAGCTGGCCGGCCGCCGCCGTGTTGAGCTGGCCCTCGATGCGCACGCTGCGGGTGACGATGTCGAGGATCTGCTGGGCGCTGGCATTCATGCCGCCGCCGTTGATCAGGATGTCGCCGCCGGTCACCTTGAAGCCGCCCACCGACCCGTCGGCGCCGAGGAAGGGCACGCCCGTCGTCAGGGTCACGCGGTCGCTGTTGATGAAGCCGCAGCCGCTGCAGGTGATGCCGTAGGGGTTGGCGACGATCACTTCGGCCTTGCCGCCCAGCACCTCGGTGTAGCCGGCCAGCGTGCTGCGGCCGGTGCCGACCACTTCGTTCAGGATCACCCTGGCCTGGGCGTTCAGGTTGATGTTGCCCACCACCTGGCCGGCCAGCTGCGATTGCAGTACCGGCGCGTTCTTGAAGCTGCTGTTGTTCAGGACCAGGCCCTTGCTGTCGATGTCGTAGCGGGTGAACTGGTTGTGCGAGAGGCCGGCCGCGTTGGCGGTGGCGATGTTCACCACTGGCACGCCGTTGGCGGAGACATAGGCGCTGGTATTGGTGCCGGCGCCGGTGGGCACCACGTTGACGGGTGTTGTCTGCGCGAGCGCGACGCCGGCCGCGGTGGCGGCCACGGCCAGGACGGCGGCCGAACGCACGGCGCGTACGGCGCTGCTGGCCTTGCCGTTACCGCGTGCGGTTTCGGGGGCGATGATGTAGGCGCCGCGCGCGGCGCTCCAGACTTGACGGAATGAGCGGTTCATGGAGAGTTCGATTCTTTATTTTATTGTTCAGATGCCGAAGTTCAGGCGGATCCAGGTGCGCGAACCTTCACGCTTGAAGCTGCCCGGTTCGCGCAGCGCGCGGGTGTTCGAGACGTCGACCGAGGCGCCCTTGAAGCTGAACGAGGCGCCCAGCACGCGGCCGGCCAGGCCGCCTTCCGGGACGTCGGCGGCGCGGCTGCTGACGCGGCCATAATCCAGGCCCGCATACAGGCGCATCGGCAGGTTCGCGTAAGGCAGTACCGGATTCAGCGCCAGCTCGTTGCGCACGTACCAGCCGTTGTCGCCGGACAGGGTGTTGTTGACGAAGCCGCGTACCGTGTACAGGCCGCCGATCAGGAGCTGCTCGGAGCCGTACAGCACGTCGCGCGCGCGTTGGCCGGTGAGCGAAGTGGTCCAGGACGAATGGACGCCGGCGATCTGGAACGGCTTCAGGTAATTCAGGCCATATTTGAACTTGCCGAATTGGGCACGCGGCGCCGAATCCGGCAAGTTGTCCGCATCCTTCAGCGCACCCGCCACCGACAGGCCCTGGGACCAGCCCAGGTCGAGCGACAGCGCGCCCCCCCACAAGCCGGTGCTGGTGCTGGAATCGAGGTCCAGCACGCTCAGCTTGCGGCTCGCCACGCTCAGGAAATTCCCGGCCAGGTAGTTCTTGCTGTCCTTGACGGTCAGCGTGGCTGCCAGGCTCTGGCGCGTGGTCTGGTTGCGGAACACCAGGTAGTCGGCGCGGACCGAATCGCTGTCCGAGATGCCCTGGAACGCCAGCGGGTCATTGTTCGGCACCGCCACCGAACTGGTGAAGTGGGCGCGGCTGCCCGAGTAGGACAGGGTGGCGTAGCGGAACGGGACGATGAAGCTCAAGCTCTTGCTGACCGAACCCTTGCGCGCATTGTCGTTCGGCTGCGAACGGCGGTAGGTGAACAGCAGCAGTTCGTTCAGGCCCAGCAGGTCGTCCGCGCTGATGGTCGCGCCGAGCTGGTTGCGGCCGGTGCTGTCCGAGCCAGTGTTGTCGGCCGACAGGCTGGCGTGGTAGGGCAGGGTGGGATTGTTATCGATCACCACCTTGCTGGCGCCGGCCTGTTCGCCCGGCTGGATGTCGAGGACGGCGCTGTTCGACGACAGCTTGTTGAGCTGGTCGATGCCTTGCTCGAAGTCGCGCAGGTTCAGCAGGCCGCCGGGCGCGGGGAACACGTTCCACGGATTGATGCTCTTGCGCGCCTTGTCGGTGAGGACTACGGATTCGACCCCGCCTTCGAGCACGAGGATGATCAGCTTGCCCTTGCTCAGGTCCTGGGCAGGGAGGTAGGCGCGCGTCGTGATGTATCCACGCAGCACGTAATCCTTGGTAATCTCGCCGAGGATTTCCTCGATCTCGCTGACGCCTAGGCACTGGTTGGAAAACTTCTTCACCAGCGCTTCACGTACCGAAGCCGACAGGTTGGGAGCGCCCTCGATCGCCAGCACCTGGATCTGGTTGCACTTCTTGCCCGCGGCTGAGGCGTCTACCTTCGGCACCAGGGTGCTGGTGTCGATGCCCTGGCTCGCGCGTTCGCGCGGCAGCGCATTCTCGATATCGCGGTTGATGCGTTCCTGGTTCTGGCGCTGCAACACGTCGGCCTGGCGCGCCGCTTCGGCGGCGGTGGTCTGTGCGTGGGCGGATTGCCAGCAGGTGGCGGAAAATGCGACTGCCAGCATCCATGCGAGGCGGGTAGGAGAAACCGATAAGCGGGCCATGAGGGCCTTCCCTGATGTTGTGTTTGATTTTTTGGAACGTCGACGGCGCGCTGAGGCGCGATCGTGATGACTGTTGTCTTCGAGGAAAGGCTTACGACAAAAACCAGTGCCTGAAGGAAATACGTTGAGGCGGAGCTTAACGGAAGAAATGAAACATGCGCTAGCGCAATGTCCTACAAACTTAGTAAAGCGCAGCGGCTTTACAACAAGCTTATAAATCCACTAATTTCATTGCAGGAATTAACAAAAATCGCGTGCTCATCCCGCGCATCGATCGGCGGTTTCCGTGAGCGTCTATTTAGTGAGTATTTTGGCATTGAAAGTTGCTGAAACAATCAGGCAGGCAGCGGCGGCGCGATAGCTCATTTGCATTTGCATTTGCATTTGCGGCGTGTGGCGAATGCGGGAAGTTCGATGCTCTGAATCGTCACGACTTTCGTAGACGCCGGTTACGCGGAGGCAGTTACCTTCTGCGCCTTGGCGGTGAGGCCCTTCTGGTCCCTCTTGAACTTGATGGCCTCGACCGGTTCCGAAACTGCCATCGGAAAATGCTTTGCCTCATAAGCTTCGACCAGCGTGGCAAGCACATCCGGTCGATCGCCCTCCGGCGTTCCAAACTCGGCAGTCATGAGCAATTCCACTTCGCGCAGCGCTGCTTGATAGTCCGCTTCGGTACGAATAGTTTAATGTCCATGATGTCCTTTGATAATTTGTGCATCGATGGCGTCGTACCGCTTATGGGTGCTATGCACATGCCTGCAAGAGCGTCATAGTCGGTTTCCATCGCCTCGTCCGGCATGCCCTTCAAGGTCTCGATGGCGGCGCCGACCACGCCCGGTCGCAAAAAATTATATGAACTGAAACGAATCGCAGGTATGACAATTTATACTTGACGCATGAACAACTCATCCCTGACGTATCCGCCGGATGCGCCATCGTGAAACAGTCACCATGACGCCCACCCTGATGCAAGGAGTCCTCGATCCACGCGGGCCGGTCGCCGCGAATGAATACCAGCTCTTGCAGAACGCCACCCTGGTCATGCTGGCATTGATCGTTCCGATCATCGTATTGACCCTGGCGTTCGCCTGGTGGTTCAGGGCCGGAAACCGGCGTGCCAAGCGCCGGCCCGACTGGAGTTATTCGGGCGCGCTCGAAGTGGTGAACTGGATGGTGCCGCTGATGATCATCCTGTTCCTGGGCGGGATGGGGTGGGTGGCATCGCATGCGCTGGATCCTGCCAAGCCGCTCCCTTCGCAGGCGCCGCCATTGCGGATCCAGGTCGTCTCGCTCGACTGGAAATGGCTGTTCATTTATCCGGATGCCGGTGTCGCCGCGGTCAATCACCTGGTCGTGCCGGCCGGGCGCGTACTGCACCTGCAGCTGACTTCAGGCACTGTCATGAACAGCTTCTTCGTTCCGCAACTGGGCAGCCAGATCTACACGATGGCCGGGATGACGACCACGCTCTATCTCCAGGCAGACCGGCCAGGCAGCTTTCCTGGCCGTTCGGTCCAGTTCAGCGGCAAGGGCTTTTCCGACATGGAATTTGAAGTGGATGCCGTCACCGCGTCCGACTACGAGGCCTGGCTGGCGCGCGCGCGCGCGGGTGCTGCCCGCCTTGACGCAAGCGCCTACGCCGCGCTGTCCCGTCCCGGCACCAGTGCCTCACGCGCATACCGGCTGGACGAGCCGCGGCTGTTCCAGTCCATCCTGGCCGCATCCATGTCGCCGCCAACCTCGTCACCTCATTGAAAGCGGTTTCCATGCTGGGTAAATTAGATTGGTCTGCGATCCCTACCGACCAGCCCCTTCCACTGATCGCCGCAGGCATCGTTGCACTCTTCATGCTGGGTGTCGCCGTCTGGATCACCAGGCGCGGCTGGTGGACCACCTTGTGGAAAGACTGGATCACCAGCGTCGACCACAAGAGAATCGGCGTGATGTACGTGCTGCTTGCACTCGTCATGCTGATGCGCGGTTTTGTCGATGCACTCATGATGCGCTCGCAACAGGCGATCGCGGTCGGCGCCTCCGGCGGCTTCCTGCCGCCCGAGCACTACAACCAGATCTTTTCCGCGCACGGCACCATCATGATCTTTTTCGTCGGCATGACGTTCATGGTCGGCCTGATGAACTTCGTCGTGCCGCTGCAGATCGGCGCGCGCGACGTGGCGTTCCCGACCCTGAACTCGGTCAGCTTCTGGCTCACGGCCTCCGGCGTCCTGCTGCTCAACCTGTCCCTGGTCGTCGGCGAGTTCGCGCGCACCGGCTGGCTGGTGTACCCGCCCTTGTCCGAGCTTGCCTACTCGCCCGGCGTCGGCGTGGATTACTACCTGTGGGCGATCCAGATTGCCGGCGTCGGCACGCTGCTGTCCGGCATCAACCTGACCGCGACCATCCTCAAAATGCGTACGGTCGGCATGGGCTACATGCGCATGCCCATTTTTTGCTGGACTGCGCTCACGGCCAACTTGCTCATCATCGCGGCGTTTCCCATCCTGACGGCGACGCTGGCCATGCTGACCCTGGACCGCTATCTGGGCTTTCACTTCTTCACCAACGACTTTGGCGGCAACGCCATGATGTACATCAACCTGATCTGGGCGTGGGGCCACCCTGAGGTGTACATCCTCATCCTGCCGGCCTTCGGCGTGTTCAGCGAAGTGATCTCGACGTTTGCCGGCAAGCCGATCTTCGCCTACCGCTCGATGGCCGCGGCGGCGCTGGCGATCTGCGTGCTGTCGTTCATGGTCTGGCTGCACCATTTCTTCACCATGGGCGCCAGCGCCGACGTCAACGGTTTCTTCGGCGTCATGACGATGATCATCGCCGTACCCACGGGCGTCAAGGTCTTCAACTGGCTGTTTACCTTATACGGCGGGGCCGTACGGTTTTCGGTGCCGATGATGTGGGCACTGGGCTTCATGGTCACCTTCATCATCGGCGGCATGACCGGCGTGCTGCTGGCCATCCCGCCAGTCGACTTCATCACCCACAACAGCCTGTTCCTGGTGGCGCACTTCCACAACGTGATCATCGGCGGGGTCATTTTCGGCGCGTATGCCGGCTACAACTACTGGTTTCCCAAAGCCTTCGGCTTCACGCTCCACGAAGGCTGGGGCCGCGCCACATTCTGGTGCTGGCTCGTCGGTTTCTACCTGGCCTTCATGCCCCTGTATGTGCTCGGCTTGATGGGGGCGACGCGGCGCATGCAGCATTATTCGGACTCGGACTGGCAGCCTTTCATGATCGTCGCACTATGCGGCGCGCTGTTCATTCTCGCCGGCATCGTCTGCACGATCGTCCAGCTGGTCGTCAGCATCCGTACCCGGACGCAGAGGCGCGACCTGACCGGCGACCCGTGGGACGGCCGTTCGCTGGAGTGGGCGACGCCGTCGCCGCCGCCGCCTTTCAACTTTGCGACGCCGGTGCAGGTGAACGGACTCGATACCTTCTGGGTCGCCAAGCGCGGCGGCATGCCGGCGCCGGGCTGGCCGGAAATGCCCGCGCCGTCCGCCATCGAGGTGCCGGAACGCACCGGCACCGGCTTTTTCATCGCATTCTTCGCGGCCGGATTCGGATTCGGCATGGTGTGGCACATTTGGTGGATGGCCATCGCCGGCCTGCTCGGCATCGCAGGCGTGGCGTTGGCACTGGCCTGGCGCCGGATCGACGAGACCGACATCGATGGCGATGCGGTGGCTGCAATCTACACGGCGCGTGCCGGGGAGGCGGCATGACTACCACGCTGGATGAACCGATGCAGACGATCCAGCAGCCGGTACCGCGTTCGCAACGCGGACCGGCGCCGACGCACGTGACCACGACCTACGGCATGTGGCTGTTCCTGCTCAGCGATATCGTCATGTTCGCCGCCTTCTTCGCCGCGTTCGTGGTGCTGCGCGACCATACGGCGGGCGGACCAGCCGGCCGCGACCTGTTTCATCGCCATACCGTGCTGATCGAAACGGCGTGCCTGCTGTTTTCCAGTTTCTCGTGTGCGCTGCAAGGCCTCGGCGTCGAGTACCGCAACAGGACGGTGACCTATGCCGCTGCAGCGGTGACGCTGCTGCTCGGCGCGGCCTTCATGGTGCTGGAACTGTCCGAGTTCACCCAGATGATCGCCGATGGTGCCGGCCCCGGCCGCAGCGCCTTCCTGTCCGGGTTCTTCGCCCTTGTGGGCCTGCATGGTCTTCATGTCGCGTGCGGCATGGTCTGGTTGATTGTCATGCTGGCGCAAGTCGCCACGCTCGGCTTTTCGCCGAAGGTGGTGCGGCGCCTGTTGTGCTTCAACCTGTTCTGGCACGCGCTCGACATCGTGTGGGTCGGCGTGTTTACCGTCGTGTACCTGGGAGCATTCGCATGAAAACGGAAACGCAGGCCAGTGGCGATGACGAACGCCCTGGCGCCTCTGCGGAAATGCGTACCAGACTGGTGAAATACATTGGCGGACTGCTGCTGTCGATCCTGCTGACCGGGGTGTCGTTCTGGGTATCGGCGACGGGAGTCGTCTGGCCGGGCGGGGTGCCGGTGCTGCTGGCGGCGCTGGCGATCGCGCAGATGGGCGTGCACCTGCTGATGTTCCTGCACGTATCCAGTGGACCCGAGAATACCAACAACATCATGTCGCTCGCATTCGGGGTGTTCGTGGTGGCCCTGGTGATATTCGGCTCGATGGTCATCATGCACAGCCTGGATGCGCGCATGAACGACATGCCTGTCGATGCGCACCGCGTGATGATGGCGCCGTGAGCTGTGCGTGCGAATGCAGCATTGTAGGTTCTGCGGCATGGGCAGGGACTTTCAGCGTGGCGCAATGCGTCCACGCGTTTTTCTCTTCGCCAAGAGAACTGCGCGTTCCCGGGAGGCGATATATGCTGTTCATTATTCGTCGTATAACACGGCTTTTCACATTCATTCGTTCTTGAAAGAGGCAACATCATGAGAGCAGGACAAGCTGGATCGAAGTTCAGCATCGCGTCGGCAGTGTTCAACCTGCTCGACCCGATACCGTTCGGTTTTTTCGTCGGTGCGCTGATTTTCGATTTCCTCTATGCCAGCACTGCGACGATCCTTTGGATGAAGAGTGCCGCCTGGCTCGTCAGCATCGGGTTGGTGTTCGCCATCGTGCCCCAATTGATCAATCTCTACCGCGTCTGGTTCGACAGGCGCCGGGTCCGCGCGCGTGGCGAGGCGGTCAACTTCTGGCTCAACGTAGTCGGTATTGTCGCTGCGCTCGTGAACGCCTTCGTACACAGCCGCGATGCGTATGCGGTCATCCCCGATGCATTGTGGCTGTCCGTCGTGACCGTCGCCGCACTGGGGCTCGGCAGAGTCCTCATCGCTGGCCAACACCCGATTTACAAGGAACTGAACAATGGACAAGCATGATTGGAGCAGGGGGCGCACGCTCGTCATGGCGGCCGGCTTGACGCTGCTGCTGGGTGCCTGCAGCGAGAAGGCCAAGGTCGACATGTCGCAGCAAGTGGGCGCTAACCCTGAACTTCCGAAAGCAAAAAATTTCTTGGTGCCGCCGATGCAGGTGCCGGACGGTGTCGGCTGGAAGGGCGATGCGAAGCCGAAGGTCGTATCGGGCTTGCAAATCGAAAAGATCGCATCAGGCCTCATGCATCCCCGTCAGGTGCTGGTCTTGCCCAACCAGGACGTGCTGGTCGTCGAAGCGAATGGCCCTGGGGAAGAAGCGGTCACCACGCCGAAGCAGGTGATTGCCGGGATCGTCAAGAATCGTTCGGGCAAGGGTGGCAAGGGCGGCAACCGTATCACCCTGCTGCGCAAGAAAGCCGGCGGTTCGGGTGAATGGGAACAGCACGTCTATATCGAACATCTCCATTCGCCGTTCGGGATCCAGCTCGTCGGCGATACCTTGTACGTGGCGAATACCGGCAACATCATGAAGTACCGCTACACGCCCGGCGAGACCAGGATGTCCGATCCAGGCACCGAACTCGGCGACCTCCCCAGCACCGTCAACCACCATTGGACCAAGGCCTTGCTGGCCAGCCCGGATGGCAAGAGGCTGTATGTCGGCAGCGGTTCGAACAGCAATATCACGGAAAACGGACTGGAGGTCGAATACCGGCGTGCGGCCGTCCTCGAAGTCGACGCGGCGACCGGCGCCAGCCGGGTATTCGCATCGGGCATACGCAATCCGACGGGTTTGCAGTGGGAGCCGCAGTCGGGCAAGCTGTGGGCCATCGCCAACGAGCGCGATGAAATCGGGGCGGATCTCGTACCCGATTACATGACGTCGGTACAGGAAAAAGGGTTTTACGGATGGCCCTACAGCTATTACGGCCAGCACGTCGATCACCGCGTCCGGCCCCAGCGGCCGGACCTGGTGAAGAAGGCCATCAAACCCGACTACGCCCTCGGTTCTCACGTCGCAGCCCTTGGCTTCCTGTTTTATACCGGCGATGGCCTTCCAGCGAAATACAGGGGCGGCGCCTTCGTCGCCGAGCACGGCAGCTGGGATCGCTCTCCCTTGAGTGGCTACCAGGTCGTCTACGTGCCGTTCGCAAACGGCATGCCGAGCGGTCCGGCCCAGTCCGTCGTGACCGGCTTCCATTCGGCCGACGAAACAGAGCTGTACGGCGCGCCGGTCGGCATGGCCCAGGACGCGGCCGGTGCGCTGCTGATCGCCGACGACGTCGGCAATGTGGTCTGGCGGGTTAGCAGCACTGGGCAATGATGCGTCCTGACTTTCTTCAATTACCCTGTAAGCGCTTTCTGGCACTGTTGCTCAACCCCTCTCCGCCGAAGTCAACACGCCACCGGCCCGGCGTTCCAGCGCATGCCCAGCCAAGGGAAAGCGCACGCTGAAGGCCTCCGCCGGCAGCGCCGGCGACAGGAAGAAGCCCTGCATCTCGTCACACCCTTCGGCGCGCAGGAAATCCTGTTGCGCCTGCGATTCAACCCCCTCGGCGATGACCCGGAGGTTCAGGTTGCGCGCCATCGAGAGAATCGCGCGCACGATGGCGCAATCGTCGGCGCTCTCCGGGATGTCGCGCACGAAGCTCTGGTCGACCTTCAGGCGGTCGAAGGGCATCTGCTTCAGGTAGGACAGCGAGGAATAGCCGGTGCCGAAATCGTCCACGGCCAGCTCCACGCCCAGCGCTTTCACTTCATGCAGCTTTTCGAATGCGTCGTGCACATCGGCGACGAAGGTGCCTTCGGTAATTTCCAGCTCGAGGCAATGCGCCGGCAGCTTCGATGCCGCAAGCGCATGGCGCACCTGGGCGACGAAATCCGGCTGGCGCAGCTGGATCACCGAGACATTCACCGCGATCCGCAGTTGCATGCCGATTTGGTGCCAGGCGGCCGCCTGGATGCAGGCCGTGCGCAGCACCCAGATGCCCAGCGCGACGATGAAACCGCCTTCCTCGGCCATTGCGATGAATTCCTGCGGCGGCACCATGCCGACGCCCGGCCGGTTCCAGCGCACCAGTGCCTCGACCCCGATGATGTTGCCGTTCTTGAGCGAACCCTGGGGCTGGTAATGCAGGGAAAACTCATTGTGTTCGATGGCGTGCCGCAGCGCGGTTTCCATGTCCAGCCGATGCTCGACCACGCGCGCCATCGAACTGTCGAAGAATTGCCAGCCATTGCGCCCGGCCGCCTTGGCGCGGTACAGGGCGGTGTCGGCATTGCGCAGCAGCGCGTGGTAGTCCAGCCCGTCCTGAGGGAACAGGGCGATGCCCATGCTGACCGTCAGGTAGAGTTCGCGGGCGCCGACCGGGATGGTCCGCGCGAGCGCCTCGCTGATCCGCTCTGCCAGCTGCTCGGCGACGATGGCGCAGCGGTCCACATCCTCCATCACCACCGCGAATTCATCGCCGCCCATGCGCGCCAGCATGTCGGTGGGGCCGGCGCAGTCTTTCAGCCGGGCGCCGATCTGCACCAGGATCTCGTCGCCGACGTCATGGCCGAGGCTGTCGTTGAGCGTATTGAACTTGTCGACGTCGACCAGGACGATGGCCACCACCGACTGGTTTTTCTGGGCGATGGCCAGTGCGTGCCGGGCGCGTTCCACCAGGGCGCGGCGGTTGGGCAGCTTCGTCAGCGGATCGACGTGGACGGCCTGGAACAATTCGAGGTCGGACTGCTTCTGGTGCGTGATGTCCATCGTGATGCCGCGTATCTGCAGGCGGCCGCTGCTGCTACCCGCAAGCATCACATTGCTGCGCAACCAGATTTCTCGCCTGTCCGGCGTCATGATGTGATGTTCGATGGGCTTGAGCAGTCCCGGCCCATCGACCGCCAGTACCGGCTCGACCTGCTTGCCGTCGAGGCCGGCGCACAGCCGGTCGCGCCAGAAGTGCGCTTCCTCGACCCACTGGCAGGCGCTGTAGCCGGAGATCGCCTCGGCGTTGCCGCTGACATAGGTAAAACGGAAATTCGGCAGTTCGGCTTCCCAGACCACGCCATCGATGCCGTCGACCAGTTCCTGGAAACGTTTGCGGGCCGCATCCAGTTCCTCGTTGCGCCTGGCCAGCCCGGCCTGGACGATCTCGAGGTCGGCCAGCCGCAGCCACAGGAAACGCAGCAGCCCCAACAGCAGCAGGGTCGACACCAGGCCGATGCCGGCGATCTCCCAGCAGCGCGTGCGCCAGGGTTTCAGCACCTCGTCGCGTCCGATGCTCGCCACCGCGAACAGGGGCGCCTGCGCCATGCTCGCGTAGCCGACCACGCGGGCGTCGTCGTCGACCGCGCTGCGGCTGGTCGCATAGACACCCGTCGGAGCGCGATCGATCAGCTGGAACACGCGCGTGCCGGACAGGTTCAGTCCCATCACCCTGGACGTCAGCGGCGTTTCCATGATGACCCATCCGTCGCGGCGCAGCAGCAGCAAGCGGCTGCTGTCGCCCAGCTGCAGGCTGCGGTAGAGACGGTCGAAATAGGCCATGTCGACGCCGAAGTTGACGATCATTTTCAGCGAGCCGTCCGGATTGTCCACGCGCCGCGCCAGCGGGATCGTCCACTTGGCGCCCGTGCGCGACTGGATCGGACGCGAAACGTGCATGCCTTGACCGGACTGGACACTGAGGTAGGTCCAGTATTCGCGGTCGCGGCTGTCGATCGGGCGCAGCGGGTAGACGGAGGCGCTGGCGCGCATCACGCCGTCCGCGCCGACGACGTTCAGCGAGGCCGCCTGGGGCAATCCTTCCAGCGCCGCCACCAGGATGTCGTGGATGTCGCGCTCGTTGGCAGGGGAGAGCGTCAGCCGGCGCCGCTCGATGTCGGCGATCACCGTGCGCAGGCGCGTATCGGCCTCGCCGAAGGTGCGCATCGCGTGTTCGCTGAGGGTCGCGGCGATATTGCGCATGTCCGATTGGGCTTGCGCGATGGTCGAACGGTAGTCCACGACGACCACGACGCTGGCGAATACGATGTACAAGAGCGGCACAGCGAACGCCAGCGCGGCCAATCCACGGCGCAGCTTGTATACGAAGTGCAATGACATATCGGCTCTCCTGCTGGAAGACGCCTGGCTGCCGGCACGGGAATCATACACCCGGGATCCTGCTGGATAAGAACGCCTGATAAAACCGGTCGCGCACTGTGTGCATTCCGCGATGGCTGATACTGGCCCGGCTGCGGATGCATCGCCTGATACATTGCTTTCCACGGCTTGCAGGACAATAAGGCAAGTGCGATTGTCAGAAAAACCTGATCGACCATTGCGACGAGCAGATTGCCTTTCTCGACAATATAGGTCGCCGGTGCTCCGCGTCGCCCGTACCGATATTCTTGGCGGAATGAATTGCGCTGGCGGGAAGAAAAATCCGAGGTCCAGTAATCACTTTTACCGCTTTTCTCCATCCATATGGTATTCCAGTATTCCTTTGGGACGAAAGCATTTTCATCTCCGGGAATGGAAGTGCCGTGTCGCACCGGCACCTGACTGGAAGCCGACCCTGAATGGATGATTTTCCAGCCAGGAATACATAAGTCGGTCTTTAACAGATCGCTTTGCCGAGTTCCTTTGCTTGCGTAGTTGCAATAACTGATCGCCTGGGCTTCTCGTCTTTCTCGGAAGAACAAGAATCGGATTTCCGTTCATGGGTATTTCCGAGGCTTTGATACTGCATGAAAGGCCGGCCTTGAATGCCAATGGCCGGTATAAAACATTGCTGCACAAGAATACAGTAGTCCTCAAGCCGGACAATCGGCCTTAAGGAGGATCAATCCTGGCTTTACAGTCGCGGGATCAGAAGTCCACAATCTATGCGTAAGGCTGCGTCTGATTCAAGCGCGGTTTTCTGGGTCCCTTATTTTTTTAGAATTTATAACAAGGAGTTTGTGATGAAATTCCTGTCCCACGCCAATACGGCACATATTTCCCTCGGAATCCTCGTGGTTGGCCTCGTTGCGACGGGCGCACGAGCCGATACCAGTCCGGTAATCAAGATTAACGAGGCCACCGCGAAAGCGGATATTAAAACGGAAAAGGTAAGCGATTCCTTGACGGTGCTGATCGGCTCGGGTGGAAATATAACTGTCTACAACAGCCCGCAGGGAAAGCTCATGATCGATGCCGGCATATCGGTATCAAAAGACAAAATCATCAAGGTCTTGAAAGACATCGGGCCGGAGCCGATTAAATACCTGATCAATACCCACTACCATTGGGATCATACCGATGGCAATCTCTGGGTAGGCAAGACCGGCGCGGTCATCATCGGCACGCAGCAAACGAATACGCATCTGTCAAAGACCACGCGCGTCGACGACTGGGACTTTACCTTCAAGGCGCTGCCGAAGGATGCGCGTCCCAGCATCATCGTCAAGGGGGCGAGGAAACTTTCATTTGGAAATGAAACTTTTGCAATGAAAAGTTTCGGCAATGGTCACACCGACAGCGATATCTGGGTTTATCTGGAAAAATCCAATGTGCTGGTGCTGGGCGATATGTTCTGGAACAATTACTATCCATTCATCGACAATGAGCACGGCGGCAGTATCAATAACGCCATCAAATGGGCCGATCGTGCCATCGAGGCCAGTACCGACAAGACCATCATCGTGCCCGGTCACGGCGACGTCGGCCGCAAAACCGATTTGATCGCGTGGCGCGATATGCTCGTCGCCGTTCGCGACAAGGTGGCCGGCTTGAAAAAGCAGGGCAAATCTTTGAAAGAAATCCAGGAGACGAAACCGACGGGCGAATACGACGCCAAATACGGCGGCTTTGTGATCGACGGAAACTTCTT
>Ga0308163_10001655_pt1 | contig 22973 bp, 19 predicted proteins | sample PhyTR1_FD_201037 | JGI IMG/M metagenome (GOLD analysis project Ga0308163, IMG submission 201037) | Phyllosphere microbial communities from UC Gill Tract Community Farm, Albany, California, United States - DLSLT.R1 | ecosystem: Host-associated > Plants > Phyllosphere > Unclassified | place: USA... | reverse complement strand
CCGTCCAACGACCTCGACGTCGAAACCTTGCGTTCCCTGGAAGAAGCCCTGCTGGACTTCCCGGGCGCCGCCATTGTGATCTCTCACGATAGGTGGTTCCTGGACCGCGTGGCGACCCACATCCTGGCGTACGAAGACGACTCGCAAGCCGTGTTCTTCGAAGGCAACTACACCGAGTACGAAGCCGATCGCAAGAAGCGTCTGGGCGACGCCGCTGCCCAACCGCACCGCGTGCGCCACAAGAAACTGGCCTGATTCAGGCGAGTGTCATGAAAACGGAGCCCTCGGGCTCCGTTTTTTTTTGCGTGTGCGTTCAGCGGCTGCATGAACGCAACTCCCACACATTGGGTGGCACCCGATCTGCGCATAGCCCCGGTACCTGTAGGAGACGTCCGAGGTTACGAGGGCAGCGAATGCGGTGGGGCAGGTGACGAAAATGTCAGATGACCTGGAAGAACGTTTTGGGGTATCTCTCAAACCTGGAAGCTCCGGCAACGGGCTTGCGGGTTCATCAACCATCCCCCTCGATCTGCACAATTTCAATCACCTGATCGCCGACGGGCCGTTTCCACCTGACTTCATCCCCGACTTCCGCACCCAGCAGCGCCTTGCCCAACGGAGATGCCCAGTTGATCAACTGGCTCGTCGCATCCGCCTGATCTTCCCCCACCAACTGCACACGCTGTTGATTGTCCTGCTCATCGGCAAAGGTCACCCAACTGCCGATCTGCACCTTGTCAGTAGACACGGCGGCTGTGACCACTTGAGCGGTCTGCAGGCGTTGATTGAAGTACCGCTGATCCCGCTCGATATCGGCCAGGCGCTGCTTGTCCGCGTTATCGCCACGCGCGGACTCTTCGCTGTGTTGCGCCTGCAATGACACGACCTGGGCCTGCAGCTGAGACAGACCGCTGACCGTTACGTAATTTGGTTGCTCGCTGACCTGTCGCTCGACCGGCTGGCTTGCCTGCGCGGCAGCATTATCTTCATTGACGAAGGCCCGACTCATGAGGTGCTCCCTTATCCACGTTCATGAAAGTTGGGCCATGATCGCATTCGATAAGTTTCGCCAAATATCCCGCAACGACGTGAACGTCAGTGAGAGCGATAAGCCTTGGCCGCGTCCTGGGTTTTCTGTTGCTCCCAGGCCCGGTCCCGGTCGTTCCAGATACTGTCCCGACCCTGATCCTGAACATTGCGGTTTTCCAGTTGGGCCTGGCATTGGCGGAATCCATCACCCCAGCCCTGCGCATAAATCGTGTCGCGCAAATAGCGCGGCACATCCTTTCTGTATTGCCCTTTCATGATATCCACGGACTGCCGACCACTCCCACAGCCATCCTGAAAACCGTCCGCAAATGCCGGCGGGTAGCCTTCGGCCAATAACTGGTCGTGGGTAGACTGACATCCGGCGACAACCAAGCAGCACCACAGCACAACCCAACGCGTATTCATTTCCGTATCCTCGACTTATGTAAAAAGTCTAGAAGCGGATCTGTGAGTTATTTGTAAAAGCGCTGTGAGAAATCCATTAACCGATGCCCGGTACAACGTGATTAGTTCCGGATTTCCGCCTGACGGCTGAGTAAGCTGAAAAAAATTTCAATAATTTTTCTGTCGAAGGTCTGAGAAGATTCAGGGTTGGTAGACTGTGTCGCTGCGCGAAACTGCTTAGGAAGATGAATGAACCTGCGAACGATCCTGATCCTTGGCGCACTCAGCGCTTTCGGCCCATTGGCCATCGATTTTTATTTGCCCGGTTTTCCGGCCATTGCATTGGCGTTCGCAACGGATGAACAACACGTTCAGTTGACGCTGGCTTCTTACTTCCTCGGCTTGAGCATCGGGCAACTGGCATACGGACCGATCGCCGACCGTTTTGGCCGACGCCTGCCGCTGCTGTTCGGCGTGGGTTTGTTCACGCTGGCTTCGCTGGCGTGCGCCTTCGCGCCGAGCCTGGAGTGGCTGATCGCTGCCCGCTTCGTTCAGGCGTTGGGTGGGTGCGCCGGCATGGTGCTGTCGCGGGCCATCGTCAGTGATAAATGTTCCCCCGTTGAGTCGGCAAAAGTGTTTTCGCAACTGATGCTGGTGATGGGACTGGCGCCGATTCTGGCGCCGATGCTCGGCGGTCTGCTGGTGAATGTGTACGGCTGGCAGACGATCTTCATGACGTTGACCTTGTTCAGTGCAATGACGGCAGCGGCTGTTGCGTGGGGTCTCCCGGAAAGCATGCCGGCCGGCCATCCGCGGCTGCCATTGTCCGGCGCGTTGGGTTCCTACTGGCGGTTGTTCGGGGACCGGATTTTTCTGGGTCATGCATTGACCGGCGGCATCGCAATGGCCGGGATGTTTGCCTATATCGCAGGGTCTCCGTTCGTGTTCATCAAGCTGTACGGCGTCCCGGCCGAGCACTACGGCTGGCTGTTCGGTACAAACGCGGCAGGCTTCATCCTGGTCGCGCAGGTCAATGCGCGTCTGGTCAGCCGTTTCGGGCCCGCATGGTTGTTGTCGCGCATGGTCTGGCTTTACCTCTGCGCGGCGCTGGTTCTGCTCGGGATCGCCTCACTGCATACCGAAAAACTCTGGCCGCTGCTGGTGCCGCTGTTCATCTACATCGCCAGTCTGGGGTGCATCATTCCCAATGCCTCGGCTTGCGCGATGGCCGGGCAGGGCAAGCGTGCCGGCAGCGCGTCGGCGTTGCTGGGATGCCTTCAATTCAGTGTGGCGGCGGGCGCGGCGGCGTTGGTCGGCGTGCTGCATGACGGCACTGCGGTGCCCATGGCGACCGTCATCAGCCTGTGTGGCGTTTTGGCTGTGACTCTGGCGATGCTCACCCGGCGTGCACAGTTGAAACGCGATGTCCTCAACCGGCCAGTCGATGTACGACTGTGACGCCCGTTCGGCGACGTGATGACGTTGCCGAATCCTTATAATCGCAGGCAGATAAACGCAGAGTTACATACACCGGCTGTTTCTGTTCTGAATGAGGTGGATTTCGCCACAGTTGTTTACTACTTGAAAAATAGAATCTTCTTACGTTGGCTTTATGCAGAAACAATCAGGACACTTTTTTTAGTGAGTAAATCCGGTGTTTCCGTTTGATCAGCGGATTTTTTTCTTGAGAGTTTTCGGAATATTCGCTGTAGGCATTTGCCTCGACATTAATCATCCACCATTACCCACCGAGGGCCGGCAAGCCCGTGCTAAGCGGTTTCTGGCTGTTTTGTAACGCATGTCGGAGCGTCAAGAGGATGCGACCCTTTGCCCAATGTTTTACCTAAGCAGCTGACAAGCTTCAACACCCGACTGGGTGAAGCCAATTCGCTGCGCAGATGCAACGCTTATACTGTGCACCCACCGTGGATCTCGTTACTGGCGCAACATTGAAACTGTCCTGATGGCTTGAGCCAATCTGTACGACTGGGCGAATCAGGCCGTTCAGAGTTTCCATGAGGTGATGCAGATCAACGCCATCATGTGTGCCATGCAATGATCATGGCTGCATACCGTGCATGGCGAGCCGGTCATCGGAGTAGACGAATGTTTCAACAGGGAGTGAAGACATGGAACACGCACCTTGCATCAGTCAGATTGCCGCGCTGCTGGCGGATCCCAAGCGCAGTGCGATGATGTGGGCATTGATGGACGGGACCTCGCGAGCGGCCGACGAGTTGGCATTGTTGGCAGGCTTGTCGACCTCCTCGGCGGGTGCGCACCTGGCGCGTTTGGCCTCCGGCGGATTGCTCCGGCAGGAAGTGCGCGGACGAAAGCGGTTTTTCAGACTGGCCGCGCCGGAAGTCGGCGCGGCGGTACAGGCGCTGGCCAGTGCTTCGATGATCAGTGCCGAAGTGGTCAATCGCAGTGTCGCGCAGCCGCTACCTCCGTTGCCGTTACGCCGCGCGAGCGTGTGCGCCGATCATCTCGGCGGAGAACTGGGGACGGAGCTGTACCAGCGCATGCTGGGGGCGGGCTGGATCGAACAGTCCGATCAGCGCCTTGAGGTGACGAACGTCGGGATTTCACGGTTTGCCGAACGCGGAATCTTCGTGCCTGCACTGGCTCACAGGCAGCGGGAAACGGTGTGTGCCTGCGCCGATTGCAACGAGGTGAGCCCGCACCTTGGCGGTGCCTTGGGCGCCGGGTTGCTGCAACTGTTCATGCAGTTGGGCTGGTTGCGCACGACGGAGGAGGCTTGCACGCTTCAGGTGTCGTCCAACGGGCAGCGTGAAATCAACAAGATTGCGGCGGCCGCTTGAGGATTGCAGGCGCAATACGCGCCGCACGGTTTGCAACGGTGGCGATGTTGACATCCGCACCGCTGGCAAACCGCATGGCTGCGAAAGGTGTTTAGCAAGCCCTTGGGATCAGGGCTTGATTAACCGCGCATCCAGGCTGTTCTGGGCCAGACGTTTCGCCTGATCCTGGGTCATGCCCAGATGCTCGTGCAGCGCCTGGAAGTTTTCAGTCACGTACCCGCCAAAGTAGGCCGGGTCATCAGAGTTCACCGTGACCTTCACCCCACGTTCGAGCATGTCGAGGATGTTGTGCTGGCTCATATGGTCGAACACGCAGAGCTTGGTGTTTGAGAGCGGGCAGACCGTGAGCGGAATCTGCTCGTCGATGATGCGTTGCATCAAGCGTTCGTCTTCGATCGCGCGCACGCCATGGTCGATGCGCTGGATCTTCAACAAATCCAGTGCTTCCCAGATGTACTCGGGCGGGCCTTCTTCGCCAGCGTGTGCAACGGTCAGGAAGCCTTCGTTGCGGGCACGATCAAACACCCGCTGAAACTTGCTCGGCGGGTGCCCCATTTCAGAACTGTCCAGACCGACGGCGACGAACGCGTCACGGTACGGCAGGGCCATGTCGAGGGTTTTCTCGGCCTCTTCTTCGCTCAGGTGGCGCAGGAAACTGAGGATCAGGCCGCTGCTTACACCCAGCTGCTCCTTGCCGTCTTTCAATGCACCGGCGATGCCGTTCAGCACGACTTCAAACGCGATGCCGCGATCGGTGTGGGTCTGCGGATCGAAGAAGGGTTCGGTGTGGATAACGTTCTGGGCCTTGCAGCGTTGCAGGTAGGCCCAGGTCAGGTCGTAGAAATCCTGCTCGGTGCGCAAGACGTCCGCGCCCTGGTAGTACAGGTCGAGAAACTCCTGCAGGTTGTTGAATGCGTACGCCTTGCGCAGGGCGTCGACGTCATTCCAGGGCAGGGCAATCTTGTTGCGTTCAGCCAGGGCGAACAGCAGTTCCGGCTCTAGCGAGCCCTCCAGATGCAGGTGTAATTCAGCCTTGGGCAGGGCATTCAACCAGTCGTACATGTGCTTTTCTCATCAGGTGCAATGGTGGGCATTCTACAGAGTTGAGCGCGGCGGCTGGGTGAAAACCTGACCGGACGGTTCAGACTTTTGCGTCCTGCTCCCTTCTGTAGGCATAGGTATCGGCGAAACGTGACAGCAGAAACTCGGCGCACGTGGTCGGTGGGTAGAGTGGAGGATGGTGTTCGTCGGTGCAGCCGGGCAGGCATTCAACACGGGTATCGGGATGCGGTTCGGCGAAGAACGGCATCGAATAGCGATCGACGCCCAGCGGACTGATGACCCGGTGCGGCGTCGACACGTACTGATCATTACTCCAGCGCGCCATCATGTCCCCCAGATTGACCACGAAGGTGCCATCGATGGGCGGCGCATCGACCCACTGGCCGCGAACATCACGCACCTGAAGACCTCCGGCAACGTCCTGATAAAGCAAAGTGATGCAGCCGTAGTCGGTGTGAGCGCCCGCGCCTTGCTGCTGTTCGCTGGTGGCGGTGTGGCGGGGCGGGTAGTGGATCATCCGCAACACGCTGACGGGTTGCTCGAAGCGTTGATCGAAGAAGTCGCGCTCGATGCCCAATGCGGGGGTCATGGCCTTTAGCAGCGTCAGGGCCAGGGCCTGCATGTCTCGGTAATGCTGTTCCATGAGTGCCTGCCACCCCGGCAGTTCAGGGTGACGGTTAGGGCCGCGCAACGGCTTGCCCGCCAGCACGTCGGGATGATCGGCAGGCAGATGCAGGCCCATGTCGAAGGTTTCCTTCAGATCGCTGGGCAGATCAGGGGCCAGTTGCTCGGTGGCAATCGCGCCGTAGCCGCGATGGTGCTGGCTTTGGGTGATGTCGATTTTCAGCTTCTCGCTCAGGGGCTGGGCAAAAAAACGCTGAGCGCTGCCGATCACATGCTCGATACGTTCGGCGCTGATCGGGTGGCCCTTGATGTAGAAGAAACCCCATTCACGGCACGCCGCATCGATGCGCCGGGCAACCGCGTGCCAAGCCAGATCATCGTTGGCGTAGAGCGGGGAAATGTCGATGACGGGAAGCGGGTTCATGTGTACTCCGTTCAGGCAACTATCACTCACTGTAGGAGCGCGCTTGCCCGCGATGCGGTGTGTCAGGTTCGGATATGTTGACTGACAGAAAGCAATTGCGGGCAAGCGCGCTCCTACAGATGTCTGAGACCAGGGATTGCCTTACTTCGGCAACTCCGCCTTTACCCCTTCCACGTAATAGTTCATCGACGCGAGTTCTGCATTGGTTGCGACGCTGCCCTCAGGAATCTTCACTGCGCCCGACTGATCCTTGATCGGGCCGGTGAAAGGATGGAACGCGCCGCTCTCGATGTCGGCGATGATCTTCTGGGCTTCGCTTTTCACGTCGGCGGGAACCAGATCGCTGATGGGTAGCTCAACCGTGCCTTCCTTCAAGCCACCCCAGTAATCCTGCGATTTCCATGTGCCGTCGATGACCGATTGCGTGGCCTGGATGTAATGCGGGCCCCAATTGTTGACGATCGAGGTCAGCACGGCCTTCGGACCGAAATGCGCCATGTCCGATGCGTACCCCACGGCGTACACACCACGACGCTCTGCAGCCTGAATCGGGGCCGGACTGTCGGTGTGCTGGAAGATCACGTCGACGCCCTGATCGATCAGTGCGTTGGCGGCGTCTGCTTCCTTGCCCGGATCGAACCAGGAGTTGACCCACACCACTTTGATTTCGGTGCCTGGGTTGTATTTATTGAGCGCCAGTTGAATCGCGTTGATGTCACGCAAGACCTCTGGAATCGGGAACGAGGCGACATAACCGATTTTTTTGGTTTTGGTCATCTTTGCTGCGAGGAAACCACCCACATAGCGGCCTTCATAGGTGCGGGCCAGATACGTGCCCATGTTCTTGTCCTGCTTGTAGCCGGTCGCATGTTCGAAGGTCACTTTGGGGAATTGCTTGGCGACTTTCAGCGTCGGGTTCATGTAGCCGAACGAGGTAGTGAACACCAGGTCGTAACCGCTCTTGGCCATGTTGCGGATGACGCGCTCTGCGTCGGCGCCTTCCGGTACGTTCTCGACAAAACTGGTCGTCACCTTGTCGCCTAGTGCTTTGGCCATTGCCTGGCGGCCCTGCTCATGCTGATAGGTCCAGCCGTGGTCGCCAATCGGCCCGATGTAAACGAAACCGACTTTCAATGGATCTGCCGCAGCGGCCAGCAGACTGGAACTCAGGCCAACGGCAGCGGCCATGGCGCACAGCATTTTTTTCAGCGGACGACGTGAGTGAAGGGTGGAAAGCATGCAGGTCGAGCTCCTTTGGTCTTGTGGGCCGGGCCGTCTAGGCGGGGCATTGGACTGAATGCAAAAAGCTGACCAATAAGACAGGTCTGGGTGCGTGGCGGGATTCACCTGATGTGGACGGTGGCGGCTTAGGCTGAACGTGTTCGGCGACGGTGCGCGTCCTGTCACTGACGCCGCGAACCGGTGCAGGATGACCTTGGGCTGCGGGCGCGGGTTCGAATCCTGAAGCTCTGTTGAAACCTTTATTTACAAGCAGCACTCTCAACCGCTTGAGCAGTTAAACCTTATGGATGTGCGGCCTGGGTCGCAGAGGCGAAAAGGCAGCGATGGGCACGATACTCAAACAAGAAAAGTTTCTTCTGTTGGCGGTGATTGCGACCTGCTTCGCCTATCCGTTCGAACATCAATTACTGGGGCACGGCAACACCGTCGCGCTGATCGCAGGCATCGCGCTGGTAGGGTTCATCGTCTGTGCCTCCATGCGGGTGGCGCATCACGCCGAATTGCTCGCGGAAAAAGTCGGCGACCCCTATGGCACGATGATTCTGACCCTGTCAGCGGTGTTGGTAGAGGTGGTCATCCTGGCGATCATGATGAGCAACGAGCCGTCGCCAACACTGGTGCGCGACACGATTTACTCAGCCGTCATGCTCGACATCAACGGGATTCTCGGGCTGGCGGCGTTAATGGGTGGGCTCAAGCACGGCGAGCAGTCCTACAACGATGATTCGGCGCGCTCCTACAGCGTGATGATCCTGACGGCGATGGCCGTGTCGATGGTCGTGCCCGAATTTATTCCGGAGTCGAAATGGAAGGTCTATTCGGCGTTCACCATTGGCGCGATGATCCTGCTCTACGGCTTGTTTTTGCGCATGCAGGTCGGGACTCACAGTTACTTCTTCAGTTACAGCTACCCCGACAAGAAACGCCGCAAGGATCAGCCTGAACAACCGAGCGAACCGGTGAACCTGCCGCGGTCCATCGGCACGCTGGTGTTCGGCGTGGTGATCATCGGTGCGTTGGCGGAGGTCATGTCGAAGACGGTCGACCTGGGCCTTGAAGGCAGCGGCGCGCCGCCGGTGATGACCGCGATTCTGGTCGCAGCGATTTCCGCCGCGCCCGAGATACTCACGGCCCTTCGAGCCGCGCTGGCGAACCGCATGCAGTCGGTGGTCAACGTCGCGTTGGGTGCGTCATTGTCGACGGTGATTCTGACGGTGCCGGTGATGGAGGCGATGGCGCTGTACACGGGCCAGCCGTTCCAGATGGCGATGACGCCGGTGCAGACCGTGATGATCTTCGTCACGCTGCTGGTCAGCGCCATCAACCTGAATGACGGCGAGACCAACGCCATCGAAGGCATGACTCACTTCGTGTTGTTCGCGACCTTCGTCATGCTTTCATTGCTGGGGTTGTGACAGCTGGCTTCTGGCTTCAGGCCAGAAGCAGGACGCACTTTCAGCCTTTGATCAGCTCAGCCGCCGCCTGCCGGTGGTCTGCGATCAACCCTTTCAGGTCCAGCCCTTCGACCTGACCGTCGATCACGCGCCACTGGCCGCCAATCATCACGCGATCCGCCCGATCCGCCCCGCACAACAACAGCGCGGAGAGCGGATCATGGCTGCCTGAGAAACGCAGCTCGTCCAGCTTGAACATCGCAAGGTCGGCCTGTTTCCCGACTGCCAGTTCGCCGATATCGCTGCGGCCCAGCAATGTCGCCGAGCCTTTGCTCGCCCAGCCCAACGCCAGTTCCGGGGTGATCTTTTCCGCCCCGTAACGCAACCGCTGCAGGTACAGCGCTTGCTTGGCTTCCAGCATCATGTTCGAGGCGTCGTTGGAGGCCGACCCGTCCACGCCCAAACCGATCGGCGCGCCGGCTGCGATCAGGTCCAGCGTCGGACAGATGCCCGACGCCAGGCGCATGTTCGAACTTGGGCAGTGGCAGATCCCGGTGCCGGCCTGGCCGAGTCGCGCGATCTCCTGCTCGTTGAAATGAATGCCGTGAGCCAGCCAGGTACGCGGTCCGAGCCAGCCGACGCTGTCCAGATAATCCACGGTGCGCAGACCGAAGCGTTGCAGGCAGAAGTCCTCTTCATCCAGCGTTTCCGCCAGATGCGTGTGCAGACGAACGTCGAGCTTTTCGGCCAGCACTGCGCTCTCGGACATGATTTCAGTGGTCACCGAAAACGGCGAGCAAGGCGCGAGCGCGATCTGGATTTGCGCCCCATCCCCGCGCTCGTGATAGGTGGCGATCAGGCGTTGGCTGTCGTCCAGAATTACCTGTCCTTGCTGCACAGTCTGTTGCGGTGGCAGGCCGCCGTCGGCTTCGCCCAGACTCATCGAGCCGCGTGTCAGCATCGCGCGCATGCCCAGTTCGCGGACGCTCTGCACCTGGACGTCTATCGCGTTTTCCAGACCGTCCGGGAAGAGGTAGTGGTGATCGGCCGCGGTGGTGCAGCCTGATAACAGCAATTCGGTCAGTGCGACTTTGCTGGCCAGCGCCAGCTTTTCCGGCGTGAGGCGCGCCCACACGGGGTACAGCGTCTTCAGCCACGGAAACAACGGCTGATTGACGACCGGCGCCCACGCTCGGGTCAGGGTTTGATAGAAGTGGTGATGAGTATTGATCAGGCCCGGCAGCAGCACATGTTCACGGGCATCGAACGTTTGATCGCACGGCGCCGAAGGCGATTGGCCGGCCGCGAGCATTTCGACAATCACACCGTTTTCCACCACCAGCCCGCCTCGGGCATCAAGGTCGTTGGCGGTAAACACAGCAAGGGGATTTTTCAACCAGATACGGATCGCAGGCATTGGCCGGCTCCTCTGAAAGTGGGTTCAGGTCGCCAGCTCAGTGTTGCCCTGTCTGCTGATCCAAGGTCGCCGCGGCTTTGTGTGAGCCGCGAGGCGAGGGTGCGGAGTTTAGGGCTGAGTTGACACTTCGATCAAGTATCACCGGTCAGCAGATAATGATTTTGTCGATACTGCGCATCGTCCTAGTGGGAGCCGGCCCGCAGCAAACCAGCTCCCGCGATCTAACGCATCACCAAGGAATCGTCTCACCCTTGTAGTTCACGAAGTGATGGCCGCCTTCTCCGGCAAACCGCTCAAGCTGCTCGACCAGCCCGCGCACGCTGGTGTCCACGTCGATGTCGGCGCCTTCGCCGCCCATGGCCGTGCGGACCCAGCCAGGGTGCATCGACAGCACCGTAGGTTTGTTGTCGCCCAACTGAGTGAAAAAGCTGTTGGTCATCGAGTTCAGCGCCGCTTTGCTGGCCTTGTACAGCGCCATATCTGGCGCGTCGGGCATCGTGACGCTGCCCAGCACGGAGCTCATGAACGCAATGATGCCGGTGTTCGGGCGAATCTGATTGACGAAGCGTTTGGCCAGACGAATGGGGGCAACCGCGTTCGTCAGGAACAATTGACCCAGCTCGCCGGCAGTGGCGTCGGTCGGGTTATCGTGTTTAGCGCCCATGATGCCGGCGTTGACGAACAGCACGTCGTACACCTGACCTTTGAGGTTATGGGTAAGCACTTCCAGCGACGATTGCTCGTCCATGTCAAGCGTCTGAATGTGCACGCCGCGCACGGCTTTTAATTCGTCAGAATGATGCGGATCGCGAACAGTCGCGGTCACCTCCCAGCCTAGCTCGGTCAGGCGTTTGACCAGGCCGAGACCCAAACCTCGGGAAGCGCCGATGATCAATGCAGTTTTGTTGGCAGGCATGAATTAACTCCTTGGAAAACGAAACGAGGCAGCATCAGGAGAGTTGACCGCGGCGGGCTCCAGGAATTTGGTTTTCCGGCGCAACGGTCGTCCTCTTGCGTGAATCAGTGCCCCGACTGCCAAGGCTGTCCCAGGGAAACCGCTGCGTACAGTCGGGTGCGCAGTGCATTGCGCGACAGTAACACCAGCACCACGATGGTCGCGACATACGGCAGCATCGCCAGCAGGTTCGAAGGGATCGCCAGCCCGATGCCCTGAGCGACCAGGTACAGGATGCTGGCGAAGCCGAACAGGTACGCGCCCAGCAGTACCCGGGCGACGCGCCAGCTCGCGAACACCACCAGCGCCAGGGCAATCCAGCCACGGCCTGCGCTCATGTTTTCCGCCCACATCGGCGTATACGCCAGCGACAGATAAGCGCCGGCAAGCCCCGCCATGGCCCCGCCGAACAGCACCGCTAGGGTGCGAACGAGCAGCACGGGCAGGCCCATCGCACTCGCGGCGTCAGGGTTTTCGCCTACGGCCTGGATAATCAACCCCGCCCGGCTTTTCAGCAGCGACCAGGCCACCACCGCGAACATCGCGAAGGACAGGTAAACCAGAATGTCTTGCGCGAAAAGCATCCGCCCGATCAGCGGAATATCGCTCAAGTAAGGAATGGCCAGCGGCTCGAACCCCGACAGCGGTTTACCGACCCAGGCGGCGCCGACGAAACTGGAAAGCCCGACGCCAAAGATCGTCAGTGCCAACCCCGTCGCGACCTGATTGGCGTTGAACACCAGCGCTACCAGCGCGAAGAGCGACGAAAGCAGCATGCCCGCCAGGATCGCCAGCAAGACACCCAGCCACAGACTGCCCGTGCTGAACGCAACGATGAAACCGATCACCGCACCGAACAGCATCATGCCTTCCTGACCGAGGTTAAGAACGCCGCTCTTCTCACAGACCAGCTCCCCCAGCGCCACCAGCAACAGCGGCGTGCCGCAACGTACCGTGGCGAAAAGGATGTTACTCAGCAGATCGATATCCATCACACGGCTCCCGGCACAGCGGCCATCTGGCGGCGGGCCCAGCGCAGTTTGAGACGCGGGCGGTAGAGAATCAGCACATCACAGGCGAGCAGGAAGAACAGCATCATTCCTTGAAACAACTGCGTGATGGCTTGCGGCAAATTAAGGGTCATCTGCGCACTTTCGCCGCCCAGATACAGCAACGCCATCAACAGGCTCGAAAACAGAATTCCGAGTGGGTTGAGCCTGCCAAGAAAGGCCACGGTGATCGCGGCGTAGCCGTACCCTGGCGACACCTGAGGCACCAATTGACCGATCGGGCCGGTCACCTCGCAGACACCTGCCAACCCAGCCAGTGCGCCACTGATCATCAATGCCAGCCAGACGAGCCGCTTCTCACGAAAGCCGACGAACCCGGCGGCGCGTTTGTCCAGACCGAGGACCTTGATCTGGAAGCCTACAAAGCTGCGTTGCAGCAATACCCAGACTGCGGCCAGCGCGAGCAGGGCGAAATAAACCCCGGCGTGTACACGACCTTCTTCGGTCAGCAGCGGCAGACGACTGGCATCGCCGAACATGGCGGACTCAGGGAAATTCATGCCTGCCGGATCTTTCAGCGGGCCATGTACGAAATACAGCAACAGGTTCAGCGCAATGTAGTTGAGCATGATGCTGGTGAGGATTTCGTTGGCGTTGAACTGCGTGCGCAACCAAGCCGTCAGGCCAGCCCATGCGGCACCTGCCGTGATGCCGATCAACAGAATCGGCACCAGCACCCAGCGGCTGTCGACATCGATCACATTAACCGCCACGGCACTGCCCGCCAGCGCGCCGATCAGCAATTGACCTTCGGCGCCTATGTTCCAGATCCGCGCCTGGTACGCCACGGCCAGACCCAGCGCACACAGCAGGATCGGTAAGGTCTTGACCATCAGTTCGGACACGCCGTAGAGATCGCTGACCGGTGCGATCAACAAGGTGTGCAGGGTCAGCAGCGGATCGAGTCCGAGCGCGATGAACAGCAACGATCCCGACGCCAGGGTCAGCATGGCCGCCAGCACGGGCGAAAACCACAACATGGCACGCGACTCTCGGCCGCGCGATTCCAGTGAAAGCAGCATGGGAGTCTCCTTTAAATGTGCGATGCGGCGTCGGGTTGAGGTAAATGACCGGTGTCGAATTGCCCGGCCATCCAGCCGCCGATCTGCACCTGCGTGGTTTGCGCGGTCGGCAACAGCGTCGACAGACGGCCGCCTGACAACGCCCCGATCCGATCACTGATCTGAAACAACTCGTCGAGGTCTTCGGAGATCACCACAATGGCGGCGCCGGCGTCGCGCAATGCAATCAACGCACGATGAATGGCGGCTGCCGCGCCCACATCCACGCCCCAGGTCGGGTGCGCGGCCACCAGCAGTTTGGGGTTCTGCAGGATTTCGCGGCCCAGGATGAATTTCTGCAGGTTGCCGCCTGACAGACTTCGGGCGGCTGTTCGCGCGTCCGGTGTTTTCACCGCAAAGCGCTGGATGATGGTGTGAGCCAAGGCCTCAACCTTGCCGCGCTGGATGAGGCCCTTGCTGACAAGTCCCTGCTGAAAAGCGGTCAACAGCGCGTTATCCGCCAGGCTCATTTCCGGTACGGCGCCGTGGCCCAAGCGTTCGGCGGGCACGAAGGCCAGGCCTTGTCGACGTCGGGCATCCGGGCGCAGATGGGCAACGCCTTGCTCGCCAAACCGGATGCGCTGCGCTTGCGCCCGGCTTAATGGTTGCTCGCCGCTCAGCAGCGCAAGTAATTCATCCTGGCCATTACCGGCGACCCCGGCGATGCCGACGATCTCCGCGCTGCGCACCTGCAGATCAACCTCGATCAGCGAGCAGCCGAACGGATCCGGGTTGTGCCAGGACAGCCTTTCCACGCGCAGCAAAGGTGCGTTACCTGCGGCTTTCGGATACTGAGCGACCAAACCTTGCGCATCACCCACCATCAAACGCGCCAGTTGCAGATCGCTGCATTCATTGGGCACGCAATGCCCCGACACCTTGCCACCACGCAACACCGTCGCGCTGTGGCACAGCGCGCGCACTTCGCCCAGCTTGTGGCTGATGAAGAGGATGCTGCAGCCTTCGCCGGCCAGTCGACGCAGGGTGACAAACAGGTCCTGGGCTTCTTGCGGCGTCAGCACCGACGTCGGCTCATCAAGAATCAGCAGGCGAATGTCTTGCATCAGGCAACGGATGATTTCGACTTTTTGCCGCTCACCGATAGACAGGCTGTGTACCAGGCGTTGAGGCTCGACGGCCATGCCGTAACGCTGCGAAACCTCGCGAATTTTCGGCTCCAGTTGTTTCGGCGTACCGGCGGCAGCCCCCATCGCCAAGGCGATGTTCTGCGCGACCGTCAGCGTTTCGAACAGCGAAAAATGTTGAAACACCATCCCTATGCCGAGCGCCCGCGCTTGAGCGGGGTTGCGCATGGAAAGCGGCTGACCTTGCCAGATGATCTGCCCGGCGTCGGGCTGGACCACACCGTAGATGATTTTCATCAAGGTGCTTTTGCCCGCGCCATTTTCGCCGAGCAACGCATGAATCTCGCCGGGCTGGATGGTCAGGTCGATGGCATCGTTGGCAAGACACCCTGGATATTGCTTGGTGATGTGGCGCAGCTGCAGGCGCGGGTGAGTCGTTGAATGAGGCATGACGGGCTCGATGACAAAGGATCGCTACTGCACTTAGCAATTTCTTGGCCAGCTGGTCAGGTTTTTGGCGCGGTATTGACAGGTTGATACCACAATCCGCTCTGAACCCGGCTGGGACATGGCATGCAGGCGGCCGGCCCAAGTACCTTATCCCTTGCCGGAACGCCCTTGCGCTTTGAAAGGATCGGTTTGTGGGTGCACGGGGGGCACCATGACTGGGCGCCTTATTTCACTGGCGAGTCAATTTGGTTCAATAAATTTGTATGAAAAATGACCAGTAGGCGGCGAGCAAGATATCCCCGGCGCTGTGGACAGCGTTGCACCTGTTATCCACAGGTTGTTCCACAGTTAATGTGCGCAAGCTCAAATACCCGGTATAAGCCCGCGCAGGGTAGGAGCGAGTGGCGATAAGGCACTCTAACATCCTGTTTTGTGGTCTATTTATGCAGTGGATAAGTGGTTTGGTTAAAAATCAACCAGAACCCGCCAGCCCATGTGAATCAAGGCCTGCGGGTGTGTGTGCTCAGCTTGTCCACAGGCGGATGCACAGTAGTTGTGGGCAACCGTCAAATCCTCAAGAACGCGCAACGGGTCAGATCAGAGGTCGGATTTGCGCTGGAGCACGATGCGTCCGCGACTGAGGTCAGAAAGCTGGCGCTGCAAGGTTTCGATCTGCTCAGGCCCTACCGCGATTGAGAGCGCGACGCCATTGGCGAGGAAATCTTCGTTTTCAACGACGCCATTGAGTTCGGCGAGCCGCAGCTTCACTAGCGCCAGTTCGCTGAACGTACAGTCGAAGGTCAATGAGACACGATTGATCAGTGGCAAGCGTGCGGCTTGTTGCAGACATTTATTGGCTCCGCCACCATAGGCCCGCGCCAATCCGCCGGTGCCCAACTGGATTCCGCCGTACCAGCGAATCACCAGCACCACGACCTGGTCGAAATCCTGCGCTTCAATGGCTGCCAGAATCGGCCGACCGGCCGTGCCACCCGGCTCGCCGTCGTCCGTGCTGCGGTATTGCGCACCCAGTTTCCAGGCCCAGCAGTTATGCGTGGCATTGAGGTCACTGTTCTGCTCGATGAACGCTTGAGCGTCGGCCGGGCTGTTGATGGGCGCGGCAAGCGTTATGAAGCGGCTCTTGCGAATCTCCTCGCGAAATTCGCAAGGGCCGACGAGGGTAGAAGGCATTGACGGTTCCAGCCAGACGCTAAGGTGGTTCGTGGATCAGATCGGTGGCGTGAGCCCGCAACCCTTAAGGATGATGCGAATCAGGTTATTGCCCGCTTCTTCCATGTCTTGCTTGGTCAGGCGTGTACGGCCGGTGACCTGACAGATCTGCGTGGCGAAGTCAGCGTAATGCTGCGTGCTCCCCCACAGCAGGAAGATCAGGTGAACCGGATCGACCGGGTCCATTTTGCCTGCGTCAATCCAGGCCTGAAACACGCCGGCCCGCCCCTGAAACCATTGGCGATAATCCTGGCTGAAGTACTCGTTCAGGCATTCGCCGCCACTGATGATTTCCATCGCGAAGATGCGAGAAGCCTGCGGCTGGCGCCGGGAGAATTCCATTTTTGCGCGGATGTAATGGGCCAAGGCCTGCGCCGGATCGTCTTCAACCTTCAAATGGTTGAAGGTGCTGTCCCACAGTTGAATGATGTTACTCAGGACCGCGATGTACAGACCCAGCTTGTTGGTGAAGTAATAGTGCAGGTTGGCTTTTGGCAAGCCTGCATTCTGCGCGATCGTGTTCATGCTGGTGCCTTTGAATCCGTGACGGGCGAACTCGTCCTCGGCAGCTTTCATGATCGCTTCTTCATTCTTTTGACGAATGCGGCTCGCCGGTTTGGTGGCGCTGGCGCTGTGAGCAGGGACTTCAAGGGTCATGGGCGGTTCCAGACGGATCATTGGGTGCGACGGGGTGAACAGATAACGCACCCGTGACGATCCGACAAGCGTTGGCAGTGGAAATTAGTGCTCAAATGCCTCCATCTCCTGCTTTTTTTCTGCAAGGGTCTCTTTGCTCTCTGGCAACAACAGACACATCGCAATCGCCGTCAGACCGCCACTGGTGATCGCCGAGTCAAACAGGTTTTGTACCAGCTGTGGCAGATGGTGCAGCAGGGTCGGCTGCGCGGCGATGCCCAGGCCGACGCCGAACGACGTCGCAATGATCAACATGCTGCGGCGATCCAGCGTGGATTGCGCCAGGATCCGAACGCCCGCGGCGGCCACGCTGCCGAACATCACCAGGGTCGCGCCGCCCAGCACGGGTTTCGGAATCTGTTGAAGAATCGCACCGATGACGGGGAAAAGTCCGAGCAGAAAAAGGATCGCGCCGATATAGAGCCCGACATAACGACTGGCAACGCCCGTGAGCTGAATCACGCCGTTATTCTGGGCGAATGTGGTGTTGGGAAAGGCGCTGAAGGTGGCGGCGATCATGCAACTCACGCCATCACCCAGTACGCCGCCCTTGAGACGGGCGATGTAAGCCGGGCCTTTGATCGGTTCGCGAGAAAGCATGCAGTTGGCGGTCAGGTCGCCGACGGTTTCAATACTGCTGATCAGATAAATCAGCGCGACCGGCAGGAACGCCGTCCAGTCAAAACTGAACCCGAACCGGAAAGGCATCGGCATGCTGATCAACGCAACGCCGCTGATGGCATGGGGCGTGAGTTTTCCACAGAGCCATGCCGCGATGCTGCCGACCGCAAGCCCGATGATGATGGCCGACAGACGCACCCATGGCGTGCTTGAGCGGTTCAGCAGAATGATCACCAACAGCACGAAAACGCCCAGCGCAAGATTGATCGGCTCGCCAAAATCGGGGGCGTTGAAGCCGCCGCCCAGGTCAGTCACGCCGACCTTGATCAGGCTGACGCCGATCAGCGTGATTACGATGCCGGTCACCAACGGCGTGATGACCCGGCGCAACTGGCCGATAAAACGGCTGAGGACAATCTGCACGATGGCGCCGAAGAAGCACACACCGAACACCATCGCCATGATGTCTTCGGGGCTGCCGCCACGCTGCTTGACCATGAACCCCGCAGACAGCACTGCGCCGAGAAACGCGAAGCTGGTCCCTTGCAGGCAAATCATTCCCGCACCGATGCCGAACGGACGACGCGCCTGGATGAACGTGCCAACCCCTGAAACCATCAACGCCATACTGATCAGGTAAGGCAGGTAAGCGCCGAGTCCTAATGCCGACCCGATGATCAGTGGCGGCGTGATGATGCCGACGAAGGCCGCGAGCACGTGCTGAATGGCAGCCAGGGTCGCGGGTGCCGGGCTGGGTCTGTCGTTGAGGCCGTAGATCAGGTCGTTATTGTCTGGCGCTTCAGGCTGCATGCTGGACTCTCGGTTTTTGTGTTTGGCCATGTCGGCGAGGCCCGTGAGATCGTCTCGCGTCTGACCGACACTTGCCGTTGTTGCAAAAACCTGTCCAGTCGATCAGGTAGCTACGGTTCTAATTTGTTTATCTATATGAAAACTAACGTTTTAAAAATTTATAAGCGCATTCCAGATCGCATTTAGTTCTGCCGGTGTAGCTCTTTCTGGCCTCATCGTGTGGCAGCCAGACTTTCCAGAAAACTCTCCAGCACCAAATGGGGGCGACGTCCCTTGCGTGTCACTGTTACAAGACTCAGGTCATAAAACCGGGTCTGCGGCTTTAACGCTCTCAATCTGCCTTGCTGGACCCAGAAGCTCGCGTAATGGTCCGGCAGATACCCCATATAGCGTCCTGTGAGAATCAGAAATGCCATGCCTTCCCGGTCCGAAGCGCTGGCGGTGCATTTGAGCGCCTGATAGTGAGCCTGAATGTCCGCAGGCAAACGAAAGGTCGGTGCGATGGCTTCCTGATCGGCGAGGCGGTCATCACCCAGTTGCGCGTCATCCACGTAAAACAATGGATGACCTACGGCGCAGTAGAGCAGGGAACGTTCACTGTAGAGCGGCTGGTATTCAAGGCCGGACAATGCGCTGGCCTGGGGCACAACGCCGACATGCAAACTGCCATCGAGGACGCCTTGCTCCACTTCGTTGGGCGCGATCATGCGGATGTTGATGTGCACATCCGGTCCACGCTCTTTGAGTTGTGACAGCGCGTGGGTGATTCGCATGTGGGGAAGGGTGACCAGGTTATCCGTCAGGCCAATGTTCAGCTCGCCGCGCAGGTGTCGGTGAAGGCCATTTACTTCTGTGCGAAAACTTTCCAGCGCACTTAACAGCTGCAGTGACGACTGATAGACCTCACGGCCTTCTTCTGTCAGAGAAAACCCCGCGCGGCCACGCTGACACAAGCGCAAACCCAGACGCTGCTCCAGATCGCTCATCTGTTGGCTGATCGCCGAGCGACCAATGCCCAGCGCGCTTTCGGCGGCAGAGAAGCCGCCAGACTCGACTACGCTTCGAAAGATGCGCAGCAGGCGGATGTCAAAGTCGCTGACTTGTGCCAGTGGATCGGAACGTCGTGTGCTCATAGTTTAGTAATCGACCAACTAAAGATCATAAAAGCAGGGTTTTCCAGACTTTATGCCCGTGGCAAGTTAGCTGCAACTCAGTCCTGCTTCCTGCGCTGGTTTTAGCGCAAGAACACAGCCCACCCACGCCCTTGTGAGGTTAATTCCAATGAATATGCCTGAATCGTCCGATATGTCTCTGGCCAGCCAGCTCAAGCTTGATGCTCACTGGATGCCCTACACTGCCAACCGCAATTTCCAGCGCGATCCTCGACTGATCGTTGCAGCGCATGGCAGTTACCTGACAGACGATAAAGGTCGCAAGATTTACGACGGTTTGTCCGGTCTGTGGACCTGCGGCGCCGGGCATACCCGTAAGGAGATTCAGGACGCCGTTGCCAAGCAACTGGGCACGCTCGATTACTCGCCGGCTTTTCAGTTCGGCCATCCACTGTCCTTCCAGCTGGCGGAAAAAATCACCGACCTTACGCCAGGCAATTTGAATCACGTCTTCTATACCGACTCTGGCTCCGAGTGCGCTGACACCGCCGTAAAAATGGTTCGTGCTTACTGGCGCCTCAAAGGGCAGGCGACCAAGACCAAGATGATCGGCCGTGCTCGTGGTTACCATGGCGTGAACATCGCAGGCACCAGCTTGGGTGGTGTTAACGGCAACCGTAAAATGTTCGGTCAATTGATGGACGTCGACCACCTGCCTCACACCTTGCTTGCCAGCAATGCCTACTCTCGCGGCATGCCGGAACAGGGCGGCATCGCGCTGGCCGATGAGATGCTGAAATTGATCGAGCTACACGATGCGTCGAACATCGCTGCGGTCATCGTCGAGCCTATGGCAGGGTCCGCAGGCGTGATCGTTCCGCCGCAGGGTTACCTCAAGCGTCTGCGCGAAATCTGCGATCAGCACAACATTCTGCTGATCTTCGACGAAGTCATCACTGGCTTTGGTCGTACGGGTTCGATGTTCGGTGCCGACAGCTTCGGTGTGACCCCGGACTTGATGTGCATCGCCAAGCAAGTCACCAACGGTGCGATCCCGATGGGTGCAGTGATTGCGAGCAGCGAGATCTACCAGACGTTCATGAATCAGCCAACGCCTGAATACGCGGTCGAATTCCCTCACGGTTACACCTATTCGGCGCACCCGGTCGCGTGTGCAGCCGGCCTTGCCGCGCTGGAGATCCTCCAACGTGAAAACCTGGTGCAGCAAGTCGCGGAAACCGCGCCGCACTTCGAAAACGCGCTGCATGGTCTCAAAGGCAGCAAGAACGTGGTCGATATCCGCAACTATGGCTTGGCAGGCGCGATTCAGCTCGCGGCGCGCGACGGCGACATGATCGTTCGTCCTTTTGAGACGGCTATGAAGCTGTGGAAAGCCGGTTTCTATGTGCGCTTTGGCGGCGACACTCTGCAGTTCGGGCCAACGTTCAACAGCAAGCCGCAGGATCTGGATCGCATGTTCGATGCGGTGGGCGAAGCGCTCAATCAGATCGACTGATTCCCTCTCTTCTATCAACAGGTGCAGCGTGGGCTGCGCCTGCGGGCTACTTTTTTTCGGAGTTAACGCATGAGTACCATTCAGCACCTGATTCATGGCGAACTGGTCAGCGACACGGGTCGTACCGCCGACGTCTTCAACCCGTCCACTGGTCAGGCGATTCACAAGGTTCCCTTGGCCAGTCGTGAAACCGTGCAGCAGGCCATCGACTCGGCCAAGGCCGCGTTCCCGGCGTGGCGCAATACGCCGCCCGCCAAGCGCGCTCAGGTGATGTTCCGTTTCAAGCAATTGCTGGAGCAGAATGAAACGCGTATTGCTCAGCTGATCAGTGAGGAACACGGCAAGACCCTGGAAGATGCGGCGGGTGAGCTCAAGCGCGGTATCGAAAACGTGGAATACGCCAGCGCCGCTCCGGAAATCCTGAAAGGTGAGTACAGCCGCAACGTCGGTCCTAACATTGACGCATGGTCCGATTTCCAGCCACTGGGTGTCGTCGCTGGCATCACGCCGTTCAACTTCCCGGCCATGGTGCCGCTGTGGATGTACCCGCTGGCGATTGCTTGCGGCAACTGCTTCATCCTCAAACCTTCCGAGCGTGATCCAAGCTCCACGCTGTTGATCGCTCAATTGCTGCAAGAGGCAGGGTTGCCCAAGGGCGTGTTGAACGTGGTGCACGGCGACAAAGCTGCGGTGGATGCCTTGATCGAGGCGCCGGAAGTCAAAGCGCTAAGTTTTGTGGGTTCAACGCCGATTGCCGAGTACATCTATAAAGAAGCGACCGCGCGCGGCAAACGCGTTCAGGCGTTGGGCGGTGCGAAGAACCATGCCGTGCTGATGCCGGATGCGGATCTGGACAACGCCGTGAGTGCTTTGATGGGCGCGGCCTACGGCTCCTGCGGTGAACGCTGCATGGCGATTTCGGTGGCGGTCTGCGTCGGCGATCAGGTCGCCGACGCGCTGGTCGCCAAACTCGTGCCGCAGATCAAGGCGCTGAAAATTGGTGCAGGCACGACGTGCGGACTGGACATGGGGCCGCTGGTCACCGGTCAACATCGCGACAAAGTCAGCGGCTATATAGAGGATGGTGTCAGTGCCGGTGCCAAGCTGGTGGTGGATGGTCGTGGCCTGACGGTTTCAGGTCATGAAGACGGTTTCTTCCTGGGTGGTTGCCTGTTCGACCAGGTCACTCCCGAGATGCGTATCTATAAAGAAGAGATCTTTGGTCCGGTGCTGTGCATCGTACGAGTGAACAGCCTTGAGCAAGCTATGCAACTGATCAACGATCACGAGTATGGCAATGGCACCTGCATCTTCACTCGTGATGGCGAGGCGGCGCGCCTGTTCTGCGATGAGATCGAAGTCGGCATGGTGGGCGTCAACGTTCCGCTGCCAGTCCCTGTGGCTTATCACAGCTTTGGCGGCTGGAAGCGTTCTTTGTTTGGTGACCTTCATGCTTATGGCCCCGATGGCGTGCGTTTTTATACCCGCCGCAAGGCGATCACGCAGCGCTGGCCTCAGCGCGCAAGCCATGAGGCGTCGCAGTTCGCGTTCCCTAGCTTGTAATCGTGCGTGGAAAGGGGCGGGCCGCGAGGCTCGCCCCTTTGCTTTTGAGGCTATTTCTGACTGATATGACAATTTAATGAAAATAGAGGTTGACGCTCCTCTGAATGTCTCTATAATTCGCCCCACTTCCGGCGCAGACGAAACGGAAAACTCCTTGAGAATCAACGAGTTGGACGAAGTAAGCAGCGAAGAAGCGCTTCGGTTCAGATGCCTGAATCGACAGCGGTGAGAAAGGAGTTGACAGCAGGTTGTAACGCTGTAGAATTCGCCTCCCGCTGACGTGAGACGGTAAGTCGAGCGAAGCGCAAGTGGTTGAAGTTGCAAAGGAAACTTTGAAAACTTCTTAAAATAACCGCTTGACAGATACAGAGGACGCTGTAGAATG
>Ga0308163_10001654_pt1 | contig 22977 bp, 20 predicted proteins | sample PhyTR1_FD_201037 | JGI IMG/M metagenome (GOLD analysis project Ga0308163, IMG submission 201037) | Phyllosphere microbial communities from UC Gill Tract Community Farm, Albany, California, United States - DLSLT.R1 | ecosystem: Host-associated > Plants > Phyllosphere > Unclassified | place: USA... | reverse complement strand
GTTTGCACACAATGCAATTCCATCTGCTCCGCCTTTTTTTAAATTTTCACAGGCATTAAGCAACAGATCATATGAATTGTCCCAACTTTGGGTATAGATGTCTCCGAAGTTCAATGAGTATATCAAACACTCGGCAAAATTTAATCCACCCAGTTTTGCATTGACGCCCTCGTTTATAAATTTATAATAATCCAATGTTGATGTCCAGCTTATTCCTCCGACTAATCCGATTTTCTTCATTTTTTTTATTTGTAGTGGTTTGATATTTCTGTAAGATTGCAGATAACCTGGATTTAAAAATAATTTTTAGAGCGATATCAGTCGCTAATTTTCCAGTGTAAGTTTCATCATAATGTCAGTTTGTTTGTCGTCGCCCAGTTTAAATATATGTTTGTCAAATGCTGTAAATCCATTTTTTTCATAGAAACGGATCGCTCTTGGGTTTCGTTCCCAAACGCCCAACCATATAAAATCGGCATTGATGCCTTTGGCAAGTTCAATAGCTTTTTCATAAAGTATCTGACCTACTTTTTGTCCGTGAAACTCTTTTAAAACGTAGATCCTTTCAATTTCAAGTGCTTTTTCACTTTTGATTTCGGTTTGTGAATCTCCGTAATTTACTTTTAAGTAACCGATGATTTGGTTTTCAAACTCTGCAAAATAAAACTCAACATTTTCATCCGATAGTTCAGCTTTGACTTTCTCTGTTGAGAATGCAGTTTCTAAATATGATCTCAAATTTTCTTCGCTGTTGTCCGAAGCGAATGTTTCAGAAAATGTGAGCTTTCCAATTTTTTGCAGGCTGATGAGATCTTTATTTTCCGCTTTTCTTAACCTTATATCTTGCATTTTGTCTGTTCTTATTTTTTTCTGTAGACAAAACTCTCAATTCTATACCGGTAATAATTTAACAAATGATAAAAAAACAATGCTATTTTATGTTAGCTCTGATTCGGCTCAAGCTCACTTGTGTGATCCCCAGATACGAGGCGATATAACCCAGCTGAACCCTTTGTAATAAATTGGGATAGTTTTTTAACAGAATTTCATACCGATCTGCAGCATTTCCGAAATGCCTTGCCAGTAATCTCTCTTCTGCTCTTAAAAGCAAACTTTCCACAAACTTGATACCCCAATTGGCAATCTCTATGTTTTCACGGTATAAATTCCGCAGGTTTTGCGTATTAAGTTTGTAAACGGTGCAATCTTCCAGCAGTTCAACACTCTCATAGCCTTTCTCATTGGCAATATAGCTTTTGAAAGAAATGATGGTTTCTCCTTCCTTCCCAAATGAAAATGTAGTTTCATCACCATCATTTTGAATATATGTTCTGGCGATTCCGTTTTTGATAAAGTAAAAATTTTTTTCGTTTTTATCTTGTTGGATGATCACGTGATTTTTAGGAAAATTGAGTTCAGTGATGTGGCTTTTGAGTAGCTGCTTAGAAGGTTCTGACAAAGGATAGATCCTATCAAGTATTTGTTCAATATCCATTACGATAATTATGTGGATGTAGGTTTACAACTACTCAAAGATACAAATTTCTAATGCCTTGAAATCTTCACTTGATCAATCTCCAATAAGAAGATCATATTTTTTTTACCTGTCCTAATTCCGTGTTAGTAATCATATGGATTTTTAGATGATGGAGAAATATGATTGGAATCAAAAATTTTGAGATATCTTACCAGAATCATCAACACAAATTAGAGGATGCCGACTGTAGAAATGTTCTTCCTTATTTAGCCCAAGAAAACATAAGGGCTAATCTGGTATTAGAGGAAGCACTTTCTGAAATTGCTAACAAAAATGTGACTATCGGACAATTAGCATTATCTTGGCTATTAGCTCAAAAGCCGTGGATAATACCGATTTTTAGGATCACGAAATTACATCGTTTAGAAGAAAATATTGGCAGCGCAAATATTATTTTAACAGCTGATGAACTTGCAAAAATTGACACAACCTTGAATGCAATTACACTGATGGGCGATCGATATCATGAATTTTTGGCAAAACAAATCGACCAATAAAATGAAGAGCAATACAAAATATCAAAAAAAAATATTTGTTATTAGAGGTACAAGCAATGGAATGACTAAGGCTACAGCGATAGAATTAGCCAAAAACGATGCAAAGGTTATTTTGGGTGCAAGACGAACGGAAAAATTACAGCAAATTGTAATGAAATTAAAAACAAAGGTTTGATCAAATTGATGTGAAGAATAAAGTCGATTTAGTTAGTTTTGTGAATATAGTAGTCGAAAATATGAAAAATTAGATGCCATCATCATCAATACAGAAGCCACCCAATTCCAATATTCAAACAACAATAATCAGGACAACAAAGTATGGAACACAATGCAACAACCTAACGACATCAATTATATTATCAACATATCGCAATTGGTACATATGCTGTAACTTGCTGTGCCACTGCATTCATTGATTGCAGGTTGACTGGAATAATGTTTCCAATGAAATGTTTCTCAAGGGTCAAAAAGTAAGTCTTGATTTTTATAAAATTTCCTTTAAGCCAAATTTTCAGGACATATCAAATGCGGACAGGAATATTACGATTTTGAAGAAGCCGGTTTAGTTTTTTTGAGACCTAAAACAGATCGTTTTTTTACCCGAGGAAGCGGAAAACTATGAAGGAATTGCTTTGTATTTCTTATCCGAAATTACCCATTATGTAAAACAATCAATCAATATGGATTTTTCTCTCACGATGTTTCGGAAGCCTTGTTTTTATCGGCAAAAGAAAAAGAAATTATAGCCGGTTTATTTGCGTCCATAGCTATCGAATCCAATAACAATATTGACAGTTTCAGCCAGGATATTCCGGTGTCACAATGAATTACAGCAATCGTTTTATAATCGTCAATTTATTACTAGAAAGGTGATTAATCACGATATCATCATTTCTTTGTAGCAATTGTTAAATGTTTGTTTTAATTATGAGAACAGTTTGAAGAACGGTAAAGTATGTCAGTGCCAAACTAAAGCTGCTGCAACGCTATTTAAGCGATATGTTGAGTTAGCTAACTGGCCTTAATATGCAACAATATATTCAGAATATTATTATAGAAAAAACCAAAGAAAAACTTTCGACGACAGAGCTTTACGTTTCGGAAGTTGCTTGCGAATTGGGTTTTAAACATTCACAATCATACAGCAAATAAGACAAATTTCTCTCCTTTGGAGTTCAAAAAGTCTTTTAATTAGGATGTCTAAGTACAGAACAAAAATTGTAACACAATAATATTCATTTTATTGAATTTGGATATTAAAATGCGATTTAAGCAGTTTTCAATAGATTATAATTTTTGTCATGTGCTAAGTATTTTTTTAATTAAATATGAAATATTATTTCATACCTTTTGTAATCCATTAGCAATAATACTATTAGTATGGAAAACTCAAAACAAATTTTTCAGAGCAACAACAAAAAACGTTGGAGAAACGTACAATGGGGAAGCCGTATTTTCATCTTCGTCGCCATATTGCTTTTTCTGGCTTTAGGTCTGATGATGAAATTGGATAAAAGCCCTAAAATTCCCTTTAAAGAAGATTATAAAGCGGTAATTACAGCTAGCAAACCCTATTTTCAGGAGAATAAAATTTCCAAAGAATACAAAGGTTTTAGGAATTTTATTTCTGAAAAAACAATCCATACTAATCTTTCAAAAATCAAAAAGGCACGAGCCGAAAAGCTCAAAAACCAAAATAGAAACTGGTCTCAATTTCCGGGCGGAATACGTTCTGCATTCTATGTAGCATGGGATCCACAATCGTTAATGTCTTTAAAAAGAAATATCAAGCATATCAATCTGGTGTTCCCCGAATGGTTTTTTCTGGATCCGAAAACAGGGAATCTGAAAACTAATGTCGATCCGGAAGGTTATAAAGTCATCAAAAGAACCGGCGTTGCTGCAATGCCGATTCTGAGCAATAATTTTCAGCAGGAATTCCATTCTGAAGGTTTGGAGAAAGTGTTGAAAGATCCTCAGAAAAGAACAAAGCTTATTCAAAAACTGACGAAGCAATGCCAGAAACTTCATTTTAAAGGAATCAATATCGATTTTGAGGATATGAATCTCGATTCTGATGAATATCTTATTGCTTTTATGAAAGAGCTTTCCGAGACTTTTAAACAGAATGAATTGTTGGTTTCGATGGATATTATGACCGACAATGATGATTATAATGTTCAGAAACTGAATCCCTATGTAGATTATTTTGTGTTGATGGCTTATGACGAATATTCTGCGGATAGTGATTCGGGACCTATTTCTTCGCAAAAATGGATCGAAGCACAGACAGATAAAATTTTAGAAAAAACTTCACCCAACAAGATCATTCTGGGATTGGGTGCTTATGGCTACGACTGGAGCACGAATAAAGACGATAATACTTCCGTGACTTATATGCAGGCAATCACGAAAGCAAGTGCAAGTAAAGCGGTAATTAATTTTGATGACAATACTTTTAATTTAAATTATTCCTACACCGATTCAAAAAAGAATACCCATACTGTATTTTTCAATGATGCAGCTTCCATTTTTAATACAATGCGTTTTTCTTCAGAATATCCTTTGGCAGGAACAGCACTTTGGAGATTGGGAAGTGAAGATAGTCGTGTCTGGAATTTTTATGATAAAGACCTGACCTTGGGAGGATTGTCCAAATTAAATTTAAAAAGCCTTGAAAATGTAAAAGGCCAGACGATGGTAGATTATATCGGTGATGGCGAAGTTTTGGATGTCTTAAATACCCCTCACGATGGAAAAATCGCCCTTGAAATTGATCCTAAAGAAAAGATCATTACTGATGAAAATTATGTCACTTACCCAAGTTCTTACGAAGTGAAAAAATATGGGGAGGCTCCTCAGAAAGAGTTGGTTTTAACTTTTGATGATGGTCCTGATGAAACGTATACTCCTCAGGTTTTGGATATTCTATCAAAATATCACGTTCCTGCAGCTTTCTTCTTGGTGGGATTAAATGCGGAAAGAAATCTTCCTTTGGTTAAAAGAATTTACAGAGAAGGTCACGAGATTGGAAATCATACATTTACCCACGAAAATGTTGCTAAAGTAAGCTCTCAAAGAGCATTACTTGAAATGAAGCTCACGAGATTATTAATCGAATGTATTACGGGACACAGCACAATTTTATTCAGAGCACCTTATAACGCAGATTCCGAACCGACAACTTCCGAAGAAATCATTCCGGTAGCTTTGGCAAGACAGCAAAATTATCTGGATATAGGTGAAAGCATCGATCCCGAAGACTGGCAGCCCGGAATAAAAGCCAACGAAATTGTAAAACGTGTAATGGCTGGAATAAAAGCTGAACGTGGTAATATTATTCTCCTTCACGATGCGGGCGGCGAAACACGTGAAGAAACCATTAAGGCTCTTAACATTTTAATACCTACTTTACAGAAACAGGGCTATCATTTTACTAATCTGGCGAATGTTCTTCATAAAAGTAAAAATGAACTGATGCCGGAAGTTCCAAAAACGAGATCCTATTATGTTATGCAACTAAATTTGGTTTTAGCAACTGCTATTTATGGAATCAGCCATTTCCTGGTAGCGCTCTTTACCATATTTATCGGATTGGGATTGATACGATTAATTATTATGTTGTTTTGGGCATTCAAAGAAAGAAAAAAAGAGAAAAAATTAGAGGAGTTTCCTGGTTTAGAATCTTATCCGAAAGTTTCCATCATTGTTCCTGCATATAATGAGGAAGTCAATATTGTTTCGTCCCTGCATAATTTACTAAAACAGACATATCCTAATTTTGATATAATAATGGTTGATGACGGAAGTAAAGATTCAACCTATAAAAAAGCTAAAGCAGAATTTCCGGATCATCCTAAATTGAAAATTTTCACAAAGAAAAACGGAGGAAAGGCAACTGCTTTAAATTTCGGAATTTCTCAAACCGACGCAGAATATGTGGTTTGTATTGATGCAGATACAAAACTGGAACAAAATGCTGTAAAATATTTAATTGCCAGATTTTTAAACTCAAATTCAGAAGAAAAAATCGCTGCTGTTGCAGGAAATGTGAAAGTAGGAAATACAGTGAATTGGTTGACGAAATGGCAATCTATAGAATACACAACCAGTCAGAATTTTGATCGATTAGCGTATGCAAATATCAACGCGATTACAGTAATTCCGGGAGCAATTGGGGCTTTCAAAAAATCTGTAATTGATGAGGTTGGAGGATATTCTTCTGATACTTTAGCAGAAGATTGCGATATTACCGTTAAAATTTTGAAAAAAGGATACACTGTTGCCAATGAAAATAGAGCAGTTGCTGTAACGGAAGCTCCGGAAAGTGTAAAACAGTTTTTAAAACAACGTTTCAGATGGACTTACGGAATTATGCAGATGTTCTGGAAACAAAGACAGACTTTCCTTAATCCAAAATACAAAGGTCTCGGACTTTGGGCGATGCCGAATATTTTATTGTTTCAATATATTATTCCGTTTTTCTCGCCTTTGGCAGATGTGATTATGTTTTTTGGAATTTTATCCGGAAATGGAGAAAAAATATTTTCTTATTATTTAATTTTCCTTTTGGTAGATGCTTCTTTGGCTTTAATAGCATTCATTATGCAGAAAGAAAAATTAATCAATATTTTGTATGTTATTCCGCAAAGATTTGGTTACAGATGGTTGATGTATATTGTATTGTTCAGAAGTTTAAGAAAGGCTTTAAAAGGCGAAATGCAGTCTTGGGGATTTTTAAAAAGGACGGGAAATGTAAAAGAAATTGCAGCTTCTTAAAATATAGAGTACAAAATCTTTAAATTTAATCCATAAAAAATTTCCCAGATATGTAAAAATTAAATCATGAAAAAAAATCCTGTATAAAAACGTAAATACAAAACGAATCTCGTCACTGCAGAAGAAACGAATCAATTGAAATATTATCCTATTTATTGCTTCGGTAAAAATGCGCTTGGAAAATGCTAAATATTTTTTGTCTAAAGCTTAATATGATGATATTCATAAATATTATTAAGTAACAAATAAATTCTAGAGGTATTATTCTTGAAAGAAAGAATTGACATAAGGTAGTCAATTTCACAGTAATTTACACTTTTAATTTTTTGAAATTTCGTTAGATAGACAGTGTTGCAATTGTTTTTCCAGGAATATATTTAATTACTATATTTGTATATTGTATACAATGTACAATTTAAAATATGATAACACAAGAATCACTGAAAAGTCAAATCATAAAAGCACTGTGGCAATTAATCATCGAGGGCAAAATATTACCTAACGAACCGCTGCGTGAAGTACAATTGGCAGAATTACTAAATATCAGTCGAACACCACTGAGAGAGGCTCTTCAGCAATTGGAATGGGAAGGAATTGTAGTTTCTGAACCAAGAAAAGGATATCGGTTGGCTCAATTTTCAGAAGCTGATATTTATGAAATTTATCCTTTGAGAGCAAAATTAGAATCGTTTGCTTTAGAATTATCAGGAGTTCCGGATAAAAAAGTTTTGGATGAACTGAATAAAATTAATCGAAGAATTATCAATTCTAAATCTCCAAAAGAAATAGTTGAACTAGACGAAAGCTGGCATTTATTACTGATTTCAAATTGTACAAATCAAAGACTTTTAAAAATGATAAAAACCTTGCACCGCCAATCCCAACGGTATGAATACGCTTATATGGCAATGAACACAACAGTTGAGAAATCCGGCAATCAACACGAAAATATTATTCTCCAATTACAAAAAGGAGAACTTCAAAAAGCCACAGAATTATTGGCTGAAAATAATTTGGTCGGGATGGATGCGCTTGTAAATTGGTTGAAATCTGACAATTAATAAAATGAGATATACTTTTCCTTTAATATTAGTAATAGCTATATTTTTTCTACAAATGGAGATTTTCGGTTCTATATGTAAAATTACTTCGGATACAAAAATAATCGTTGCTGACAGCTTGGTGAAGGCTAAAGAAAGAGATTTCTCATATGCCCAAAAGTTAGTAGAAAATGATTCCATCATCCAATTGAATCTTTATAATCAATATAAAACCGAATTTGAGAAATACGAACAACTACACGGGAAATATATTCAAACCAATAATACAAAATTACATTACCTGGAATGGGGAAATGCTAAAAATCCTACCCTTATTTGGATTCACGGGACCTATAGCAATGGTTACGAACTTTATGAAATTGTAGACGAACTCGTCCAAATGAATTTACACGTTATTGCCATAGATTATTACGGCCACGGATTTACTCCAATTCCTCAAAAAGATGTTTCGATATATGATGTAGCAGACGATATAAAGTTTTTACTGGACAAATTAAAAATCAAAAAAGCAATTATTGGCGGTTGGTCCAGAGGTGGAACTATAAGTACTGCTTTTTATGATGCTTACCCGCAAATGGTTCAGGCACTTATCCTTGAAGACGGGGGTTCCGTAGCTTGGGACTTTAATGTAAAATCTACCGATATTGAAAAAGATATCGTAGATATAAAACAATATTATCACAATAAAAAAGAACTGATTTTTGATACAGAATTTGAGGCTTATTGGTATATGTATAATAACTGGGGAATAAAAGGGAAGCAAGGTGAAAAATTGAAGAAAGAAATTTTTACATCATATGCAAGAATTAAGAAAAATGAAAATGGAAAATTTGAAATTAATCCAAGGGCAGAAGAGCTTACAGGTGAAAATAATGCGGAAGAGAATATTGCTATTATTTACACGCCGTTCACTGCAAAATATAGTTTTGGGGCATCTACTCATCAGCTAAATCCTAAAATTATTTATCGAAATCTCACAATTCCTATGCTCATTTTTGATCCTATTAGCAAAAATGATTGGTTCGATTTCAAGGATGAAAATGCTGCACTTGCCCAAAAACATCCATCTTTTATTATCCATAAAGTTTACGAAAAAACCTGGCACGGTGTAAAAGATGAAAGACCGAACGATGTTCTTAACGATATTAAGGTTTTTCTAAATCATAATAAACTTATTCAATGAGAGTATTAGTTTTTATTTTCTTACTCCTTACAATCAATTCTGCTTTTGCACAAAATTCAAATTCCGAAAACCTGTTGCTGGAAAAAACGTTGAAAAAAGACAGTATTCTGGCAGAATTTTCGGAACTATATCATCTTACAAATACTATTCATCCAGGACAGTTTATGTTTTGTTCAAAAAAAGAATTTGACAAAACGTATCAATCCTTATATCAATCTATTAAAACTGACTTTTCTATTGTTGAATACTATAAATTAACGGCCACTTTAATGTCAAAAATTAAAGATGGGCATACCGCAGTTGACAGAACTCAAATTATTACTTTGTTTAAGGAAAGATTGGTATTTCCATTCAGTATTTATAAAATTAACAGCAATTATTATTTGAACAAATCTACCATTGAAAATAAGGATTATGCCGGTTTGCAAATCTTAAAAATTAATGGAAAAGAGATAAAATCAATAGTGAAAGAAATTGAAAAATACATTCATCTTGAAGGCCGAAATGAAACAGGACTAAATACTCGATTTAATATTTTTCCCTTTTACTATTTCATTTTTAATCAAACTGATCTATTTCAGATTGATTATTTGGACCAAAATAACCGTAAACAAAAGAAAATAATAAAAGGAATACCTTTTGAAACGTATACAAAAAGTATTGCTGAAAAAATTGAACCTTTACAAACGGAATTTAAAAATAGCAATTTGGCGATTCTAAAATTTCATTCGTTTGCAAATGGTTACAATGAAACTGACAGAAAAATCGCAGAAAAACAATTAGATGATTTTTTTACAAAATTAGACAGTTTAAAAACGAATCATTTAATCCTTGATTTACGTGATAATAGCGGTGGCTCTGCGGATATAGCAAGTTATCTTTTCTCCTACTTAACCAATAGACCTTTCTACTATCTTGATTATCAAGGAGCAAAATACAATGCCGTAAAAGATTGGAAACATTACGCACAAAACCCTGATAATATTGAGGAAATAAATCTGGATGAAACAAAATTAAAAAACGGACTCAATTGTTATACCACAAATGTTTGGTGGTTTGAACAGCAGCAAAACAAACCGAATTATTACAAAGGGAATATCAGTGTATTAATAAATGGCGGATGTTTTTCCACCACAGGACATTTATTAGCCTTGATGAGAGAATATAGAATCGGAAAGTTTTATGGCGAATATTCGCAGGGAAGCAATTACAGCAATGCAGGTGGTCAGGCTTTCGTTTTGCCCTATTCCAAAACATTGGTTTGGATACCTACTTTTCAGTACAAAATGAGAACACCTAATTTTCAGTATGATCCAAAGGGAATCAGACCGGATGTAGATATACCAATTGAACCAGACGATTTAAAAACAAAATTCGATAGACCAATGGATTTTGTGTTAAAACAAATTGAAGAAAATAAATGAACGAATGCTCAACAGTAGTTTGGTAAATTTATTCCCTTATTGAGGATAGAATCTCATTTGGTCAAAAACGTAATTGGAATTGGTCCTCAACTGGTCAATCAGTTCCTTGAGCTCAGATTCCTCCCAGCTTTTTTGGAACATCTCATCGTGAATAAGCATTACCACATTATTTTTGTTAAATGTATTTCCTGAGCTGCAAAGTTTTTGTACAGACTTGTACATTTCATTAGCAGTTTGTATTGGTGTTCCATCACTATCACGATGTTGCCATTCGATATCCCAACCCATCACTTTGTATCCCTGTTTTGCCAATTGATCTGCCGTTTGTATTCCGTTTGAAATATCATTTTTTGATCTTCCGTTCAAGCGCCACATATTTCGTCCTGGCAAGGCCATCATCGAAGGTAAAATAGATATAGCATTTATCCTGCGAGTAAACCTTATTAAAAAGCAATGATAAGATCAATATAACCAGTACAGAAAACATTTTTTTCATATAAATATAAAAACAGTTGCATGATTACTTTTGTAAAAGTAGATTATAAATGAACAAAAAATTAAATTGGAAAATATACTATATTTCTGTAATAAAATCTTATTGTTTCTTTGGTCAACTTTATCCTCAATGTCCTGCTGGTTCATTTCGGCACCACTCGTGAGGGATACGATGTGAAATATTTCACCAAAAATGAATTGATCAGCGACGTGCTTAAACACTATGACCGCTTTCTTAAGATTATTGCCGAAGAGTCAAACGAAATGTTTATAAGCAGTGATAATAATAGTAAAATAGATTAATAATTTGGTAAGGGTTCAAAAAATATATTTTAAGAAACATATATAAGCTTTAGCTAAATTCAGATTCTAAAAGCGTTTTAGAAAATATTCATTAATTTTTTTTGTATCTTACTAAGGTCAATTATTCGAAATCATCAATTAAAAAATATAAAATTGTAATTAAGAAAATAGGATTATTAGGATTTGGTAAGGCAGATAAGGCGGTTGCCAATGTTATCCTTCAGCATCAGGATTTTTCATTGGAATGGGTACTGAAGAATAATGATCAACTGAACCGGCTCTCTGCAAAAGATATTTTAGGGATGTCTGCACCGGAAGATGCGCTTATCTATTCTCAACAGACCACAGACATTGAATCATTACTTATAGATCTTATCATTGATTTTTCAAACGCTGAAAGCATCCACCAATATGGAAAGATCGCAGCCGCAAAACAGGTAAAGATCATTTCAGCAATTTCGCATTACGGGCAAAATGAGATCAACATTCTGAATAAATTGGCCGAAGATACTGTGATATTTTGGTCGCCGAATATCACGCTGGGCGTCAACTACCTTTTGTTTGCTGCGTCACTCTTAAAAAATATTGCACCCGGTGTTGATATAGAGGTAGTCGAAGAACATTTTAAAGCAAAATCCGGAGTATCTGGAACGGCTATGAAAATTGCAGAAACTTTGGACATAAAAACGGAAAGCATCAATTCCGTAAGGGCAGGTGGCATCGTTGGAAAACACGAAGTTATCTTCGGTTTTCCCTACCAGACCGTACGGCTTGTCCACGAATCCATATCTCGGGAGGCTTTTGGAAGTGGTGCCCTGTTCGTTGCTGAGAACCTGAAAAATAAACAGAAGGGATTTTATAATTTTGAAGATATTCTACGGCCTTACTTTTTTGATCAAACTCAAAGTATTTTGTCTTGATGTATAAAATAACTGATGTCAAGATCTTATTAAAAATGTCATTCTATTTTGGAGTGGCATTATTTGATACTTTCAAAGGCCTAGTTTTCAGAATTGTTTAACAGCTTAACATTTTTCTCATTTAGCCTCTTTTCAAGCCAGTTTTTAAGCTGTATTTCATTTACATTCTTACCTGAGTAGAGCATCACAAATTGCAGCCTGGTACTGTCCGTATCAGGATATTGGGCTATCTTTCCATAGGAAACACCGGACATATCTGGAAATAGAATCTTTATCTCTTTCCCTAATGTGGAGTCAGAAACTTTATAACTATCCAGCTCTGACCTTAGGTTAGATAATGCTATATCCTTCTCTGATAAGTTAGTGTTATTTTTATTGATCTCACTCAATATCTCAGATTTAAGATCTGAATTGTTTTGCCTGATGTTAATGGCTGTATTCGAAAGCCCATTATCAGTCAGCATATTGTTGTAAGACTTAATCTCTTCAGCAGTGAATTTTTTATTAAGGAATGCAACGTCTATTGTTTTGGGATTGGCGTTATAGTTTATTTTTTTATAGATCAATGTATATCCATTCTTTTCAAATTCTTTTTGAAGAAAAAGTTCTGCGGTCTTCGTGAATTTCTTCTCATTGTAAAGATTGTAGGCCAAATAGGAACTGGGGACAATCATTATCAGTATTAAGAAAGATATGCTGTATCTGATCCTTTTTTCATACTTGCTATCCACAATAGAGGAGGGATAATGCAGATATTTAACCACGAGAAAAGTAGCAATGCAAATAAAAAAGCAGTTGATCGTATAAAGGTAGAAAGCACCTAAAAAGTAGGAGAAATTAAAAGTTGCCAGACCAAATCCGGCCGTACATAAAGGAGGCATCAACGCAGTAGCAATTGCAACGCCCGGTATAGGATTTCCCTTTTCTACCCTGGTTATTGCAATAACCCCGACCAAACCACCGAAGAAAGCAATGAGAACATCGTAGATGTTAGGTGCCGTTCTTGCCAAAAGCTCTGACTGTACATCCTTAAATGGACTGATGTAAAAGTAGACTGCTGAAACCAAAAGACTTACCACCGTTGCAATAAGAAGATTCTTAAAGGATTTTTTGAGCAGAGGAAAGTTATAGGTTCCCAGTGCAAATCCGGCTCCGACGATGGGACCCATCAATGGAGAAATAAGCATTGCTCCGATAATGACCGCAGTGGAATTGACATTAAGTCCAACGGATGCAATAATAATCGCACACGCCAGAATCCAGAGATTGGAACCTCTGAATGAAATGTTGGACGTGACATTTTCCAGTACTTTGTCTTTCTTTTCCTCACCGTTGTGAAGATTAATGAAATTAAAGATATTATTCATCGGTTTGTGCTGTTTTAGAATTTTTGTTGAGGATCATATAGCCTATAATTCCTCCAATTAAGGAAGCTACAAATATTCCGATCTTTGCCTGTGTCTGGTACTCTTCGTGGCTGAAGGCAAGGGAGGTTACAAACAGAGACATTGTAAATCCAATGGATGCAAGAAAACCAAGTCCCAGCAGATTACGGATAGTCATCCCTTCTGGTAATTGAGCGATCTTCAATTTGATGAAAATAAAAGTAAAGCCAACCACACCTAAAACTTTTCCGATCAATAAGCCCAATGCTACACCCAACGCAATATTGGTGTCAAACAAACTGTTAAGGTCAATATCAAGAGATACTCCGGCATTGGCTATTGCAAAGATCGGTATGATGACGAAGGTTACGATAGGATGCATAGCGTGTTCCAGAATCTGAAGGGGAGGCGTGGCAGCATTTGTTGTCTCATTAATCTTTTCCAGAACGTGCAGCTGGTCGTTGGTCAATGTGGGTGTATTTTCTGTTGGATCTAAATTTTTAAACTTTTCCAGATAACTGCTGATCTTTGAAATATAAACGTTTTCTTTTATTTTCACATCCGCAGGAATGGTAAAGGCAGCGAGGACAGCGGCGATCGTTGCGTGAACGCCCGAAATCACAAAACACGTCCATACGCCGCAGATGCCTAGGAATGCAAAGAAAAAGATAGATCTCACTCCAAGCCTGTTTCCCAGGTACATCATTGCAAGAATGAATAGTCCTATCAGCAGGTAGGTCATTTCGATGTTCGAGGTATAGAAAAATGCGATGACCAGAACGGCACCGAGATCATCCACAATCGCCAGGGCGGTCAAAAAGACCTTCAGGGAAAGCGGTATCTTTTTTCCCAACAGAAAAAGTACGCCCAATGCAAAAGCAATATCCGTTGCCATAGGAATTCCCCATCCTTTGTGCATTTCTCCACTCGGATTGAGCAGCAGGAAAATCAATGCCGGCATCACCATTCCTCCAACTGCCGCAACGATAGGCAGAATAGCCTTTCGTGGATTAGAAAGCTCCCCGCCGATGATCTCCCGTTTCAGTTCAAGGCCGACCACAAAAAAGAAAACAGACATCAATCCGTCATTGATCCAGTGATGGACACTGAAATCGAAAAAACTTTCGCCATTCCATCGGAATCCAAAAGTCTGCTCCAAAAAATGGTGGTAACCATCGGATAAAGGTGTATTAGCCAATATCAAAGCAATGATTACGCTGATTCCTAAAAGTAATCCTCCTGATTTTTCCTGCTGAATAAAGCGCTGAACGGGCTGTGTGATCTTGTCGATCGGTTTTGTGGGGTAACTTTTGATCATAGTTTATTAATATGAATAACTGCAAATTTATGAATACTAAAGGGAAAAATAGGAATGCATTGAAAAAGTTAATTTTTGGATGTAAAAGGTAATTATCCTTGATGGTATGCTAAATATTTAGAAGATAGTCAATTTAAATTTCAAGTTAATTATTAGAAAAGATTGAATGTTTTAAGATTAATTGATATGAATGTCCGTTTTTAATCCTAACTAAAATCATCAGTCATTTTGTTATCCCGGATGAATATAAACTGCTTTATTTTAGTGTGGTGAGATCTCTCCGGAATGAGGAACAAACCGTTAAAAACAAAGTTATTACTAATTACGGACATCTATATAATTTATTAAAAGCTTGAAATTTAAGTAAATCACATACGGAAGATGCAAAGCCCTGGATTTTCATTGACCGCTCTACTAAGATACCGAAAAAACAACAGCAATTGAATCCCAAGTTTCTGGCTGATTTGACACTTACGATTGCACAAATATTCAGAGGTCGATATAGAGTAGATTACCTGTTAAGCGATTCAACGCCGGAACTTGTAGAAGAACTTAGCAAAAAATGGGAAATCCCAAAGAACTTTATGTTCATCAGCAGTCCCGGAGAAAAATTCAGCTACAGGGTAGATGAACTTGGAGGAGTCAGGCTGATATTGTAAATTGGTGAAACCTCAGGCAAGCTTCATCAGGTCAAACGATCAATGGTATATATTGATCTGTATGAATTAGGCGACATATTTTTAACTGATCTGAAGTATTTTCCAAAGTGAGAATTATCACTGAACCCCAGTTCATAAGAGATCTCTATGATAGAAAGGGTAGTGTGGAGCAATAATCTTTCCGCTTCCAGAATTATCCTTTTTTTGATCACCTGACCTGCAGGAATGTCGAGATTCTGTTTTACCAATGAGTTAAGATAGTTGGGTGTAATGTTCAGTTTATCAGCGTATTGTGAAGTCGTTTTTAATTCTTTGTAATGTCGGTTGACGAGGTCGTTAAATTGATCGACTAATTCTTTCTTGGGATCTACCGATCGGTTTAGTAAATTTTTTTTGCTTGAATTCCGGATATATTTCAGCATAAAGACCTTGAGAAAAAGGCAAATGACCTCCTTCCTGAATACTTGATGTCTATTAAATTCAGTCGAAATTTCTTCAAATGTTTGGGTAATGTCCTGGAGATTTTCTTCTTTCAATACAATAAAAGGGGAAACATTGAGTAATGCGGTATCGCTTTTTATCATCTTATTTCCAGTATAAACGTGGTTGTAAAATGACTTTGTAAATAATATAACTTCGCCCTGAACAGATTGGCTGTCTTTAAAAAAATAAACCTGATTGTAATTAATGAAAAAAAACTTTCCCTGCTGAATATCATATTCCCTATCGTCTATAACGATGGATCCGGCACCGTCTTTTATGATCAAGATGGTGTAGAATTTATTTTTGAAATGTGAATCTGAATTTAATTGATTGACAAATGTCGGGTAGGGGAAAATCAGAAACTCATTTCTTATGGCAGAATGATCTTTGAGTTTGCCCAAGGTCAACGTATGAATATCCTGATTCATAAGCTTTTCTTTTTATCATCAAATATAGACATTTAAACCAAGCAATATTATTTTGAGAGGATGAAACTATTTTGAAATATTTAGTTTTTGTATTCCAGAATCTTCAAGTCATTTACATTCATTTTACTATCGACAAGTTTATCTACATATTCTGAGTTCATTGCACGCAGAACAGCCATATAATTCATCCTGAAATCGATCTTGTCTCCCACACGATAATTATTTTTATTATCAGAAACATTAAGGATCATCATATCAGAACTTGCACCAATGATTTCTATATCTTCAGATAGCGGTTCTATCTGCTTTGGGTCTACATCCAGAATACCAAGGTCTACGATCGCCCGGATTGACGTTTTACCGATATTCGACAGATCGTGCAAAGGCGTTTCTCCTGTAAGATTGGTTCCGGAATCACCAGCCGGAGTCATCGGTTTTTCTACAATCTCTATAATCTCTGCCGTCAATGTAAAAACATCTTGATACATTACCGAGATGGTAGAGTCACTGTAAACATCGGTTCCAAAAAACAAAGATTCTCCCACACGGAAGTGATTGATACCATCTGGAATCTCATTTTTAAAAATAAGAGGAATGGTGACTGAGGAACCCGCAGAGATATACGGTATTTTTGTCTGGTGGGATTCTTCTATGATCTCTTTGAAACGGTTGAGCTTAATGAGTTTTTTCTCATCAGGAAGAATGCCGTTCAGACAGTTGAGGTTCGTTCCGATTCCTACAATCTCGATATTTGGGAACCTTTTCACTTTTCCATAAAACTGGGAGAGGTTCTTAACCATAATACCTTCCCGTAACTCACCCATCTCTACCATAATGACAATCTTATGGGTTTTATTTTGGAGAATAGCCTCATCCGAAAGTGCCTGAACGGTATCGATCTCGCTGTTGAAACTCACATCAGCATATTGAACGATACTTCTCGCAAGCCTTTTGGCAGGAGGTTTTATATAGACAGTTTGTGTTTCAGGTGATATTTTTTTGATGTGCTTAAGATTGGTCAGTCTGGAGTCACAGATTTCTTTGTTACAGAACTCAAGCAGGCATTTCAGGAATGTCTCATTGCCGCAAAGGAGCTTTGCAACTACGGCCCATTCGATGTGATTCTCTTCAAAAAGGTTGTCCAGATAATGGTAATTATAAATCAGTTTTTTGGAATTTAAAGTAATGTATGACATTTTATTTTTTTAATCGCATTTCAAGATACTTGCTCGTGAAACCAAGTTTTTTATAAAGATGTATTGCTGGATTTTCCGGTTCGCAGTGGAGTGCAATATCGCCGTCAGTAGATTCGATGGCAGTTTGCATCAGGCGTTTTCCAATACCTTTTCCACGGAAATCTTTGTCAGTTGCTATGTAAACAAGTATATTTTCGGGAATATATCTTGCCATTCCGGTCTTGTTCACCACAACAGCACCTACAAGCTTGTTACTACTGTCATCTGTAGCAGTGATAATGATTCCGCCAGGTTTATCCTGCTCCCCCAACGCATAGTTTACCGCATCAGAAATATCTTCCTGCGGATCGCCATATTGTTCCAGATGCTGGAAGAGGAATTGTACGATCTCCTGTTTTTCTTTGTCATCAGTTGTGTTTTTTTCTGAATATGTTTTTAATGTAATCATAAATTTTTTATTATCCGGGATGAGGCAGCGTAATATCATAACCTGCATTGCCGGATCTGTTATTTATTTTTAGTTCATATCTGTTCTTGTAAAAGAACAAAGGAATATCTGTATTGTTAATGATCTGCTTGAAAAAGTTTTCCATAAAAAATGACTTCCAGCTATTTTCATCCTTATAATTGAGGATAATAATGTCGGCTTGATCATCTTTTGATAAGTTTGAGATCTCGGAGGCATTATTCTTTGTCAACAAAAATTGGGATTCGTATTCCAGAGATTTGTTGTCTAGCGTTTTTTTTACTTTGGTGTAAGCTGTTTTGATTTTATCGAAATCGCCTTCGTTGCTTAGTCCCAATAGATTGATAATACCTCTGTTTTTTTTGGCTAAAATTACCGAAAGATCGACCTTGTTTAGTAAATGATCCAAAATCCTTACAGGAACCAATATCTTTTCAAAAGAATACTTTCTGCAGGTTTCAGGCACCAGCAAAACCGAGCAGTTTGCGCCAGTCAGGATCTCATAAGATAAGGAACCTAAAAGAACCTGTGCGAAGTTTTGCTTACCGGAAGTTCCGCTTACCACAAGATCGACATCTTCCTGCTCAATCACCTCATTGATACCGTGAATCAGACTGTCATTTTTGATCGCAGTCTCAATATACAGATCCGGATATTGATTTTTTAAATCTACTTTAAGATTTTCCAGTGATGTTTCAGCTTTTTCAATATTTTCGTTGATGATATCAGAGCCCAGAACTTGTTTTCCTGTCCTGTCAACCACAAAATAATTATTGATATTATGATAGATAATGGTATGCGATTGATGTCTCTCAGCTATATTTAATGCCATTTTAACCGCATTATTGGCTTTCTCTGTAAAATCAGTGGTTACTAAAATGGTATTGATAGAGTTTTGCATCGGGATAAGATTTGATATTGAAAAACATTTGGATACAAAATTCTGAAAAATTGATTTCAATGCCTGTTAGAAAAGAACACAATCGTGGTATATTTTATCTTTTGAATTTCTGAAACAACTTATAAAATATATTTCTATTGGTGATTAAACATCAGAAACTCTATCAATTTCAGCTTTGAAATGATATAGTTGTATCCTGTAATCTTCTCAAACATTATTTATGCAAAATTTGCAATGATGATAAAAAGACACTTGGATATTTCAATTTTTTCCTCAAAAAAGATTTTTTTTTGTAATTTCCATCTCTGAAGTGGTATGAACAAAAGAACAACAAATTCCTTAGCAATCTCAGATTTCCAGAAAGACAACAATGTTGCCTTTGGGGTTCTGTACCAAAAATATTTTGGCTACACCCGTAAGTTTGTTCTTGGAAACAAAGGAAATCTGGAAGATGCAGAAGATGTTTTTCAGGATGCTTTGATTATTCTGTACGAGAAACTGTATGATGACGATTTCAAAGCATACACTTGTCTCGCTAATTATGTTACCGGAATTTCTAAAAATCTCTGGCTGAAAAAACTGCGCAACCGAAACTTTTTTGTGGAAATGCACGAAAGCTATTATTTTGAAAACAAAGAAGAGATCAACCAAGCGATAGAAAATGAACGGGATTATTATGATAAACTTAATGACTATATCAATAAAATCTCTTCCCATTGCCAAACTCTCATTCAGGATATTTTTATGAAAAATAAAAATATGGATGAAATTCAGGAAAAATACAAATATTCCAGCAAGCATAATGCGCAGAATCAGAAGCATAAATGCGTAGAACAGATTAGAAAAATAAAAAAAGATGATAATTTTTAAACCTGATTATCAATGCTTTAAATAATATTATTAAAAAATCACCTTTTCATTGGGTGATTTTTTTTGTTTTTGGGAACTTCTACATAAATACTTTATCTTATGTTCACAAAAGCAATTTATACATTCTTTTTTCTAATTGCCATTTCGCTCAATGCACAAAGCAAAACCGGAATCAATTTTCAGGCGAAAAATCTGGAAGAAGCAAAAAAACTGGCAAAACAGGAAAACAAACTCATCTTCATCGACCTTTACACCACTTGGTGCGGTCCGTGTAAACTGATGAAAAAGAATACGTTTCCTGATTCGGAATTAGGAACCTTTTTCAATAAAAATTTCATCAGCCTTTATATTGATGCTGAAAAAGAAGGAACAGAGCTTGCCAAGAAATTTAAAATCGTCAATTATCCGTCTTTCTTATTTTTAGATGAAAACGGAGAATTGGTTCAATACGATTACGGATATTACAACGCCAAACAATTTTTGACGATAGGACAATCGGTTTTGGAAAAGAGAAATCCGGACAAAAAAACGCCAACATTAGAGGAAGTGAAAGGCAAAATGGTGGGTGAAACCATTCCGAATTTTACGGCGAAAGACCAGTTTGAGAAAACATTTTCTCTGTCTCAGGAAAAAAAGAAAACGGTGTTGGTTTTCATTCGCGGACAGTGGTGTCCGTATTGTAATAAATACATTGAAAGCCTTCAGAATCTTGCTCCCGAATTGCAATCTAAAAATACAAGATTGGTCATCATTTCACCCGAAAAGCCAGAATTTATCGCAAAAACTATTAGCAAAACCAAAACTTCTTATTCCGTTTTGTTTGATGAAAACTACAAAATCGCAGAACTTTTTGATGTGCTTTACACGCCGGAGAAAAAAACGATTGATTTGTATGAAAAACATTTAGGAGACGATTTTAAGAAAAGCCGTTCCGATGATTCTTCAAGATTACCTGTTTCTGCCACCTATATTTTAGATGAAAATCAAAAAATTATCTGGAGACATTTTAATCCAGATTATAAGGAGAGAGCTTCTTTGGAGGATATTTTAAAACAGCTTTAATTTTTTTATGGCAGCAATTTGATTACATCGAAAGCTATTTAATATTTATTCTTTTATGGCAGCTTTTCCGCCTTCCGCTCCCAATCTTTTTTTGCCAAAGCATTTCCCGCAGCAAAAAAGGATTTCCGCTCAAGTCGGGCTGCAAACATTCATCAACAAAAAATAAAAAACATTCATTATGAAAAATATAGTCACACTCATTCTCGTTTTTTTGCTTCCTTTTTTTGCATTTTCTCAGAAAGCCGAACATCGAAATTTACAAAATAAACTGGCAATTCAGGGATATGATCCTGTTTCTTACATCGAACAGAAAAAAGCGGTAAAAGGAAAAAAAGAATTTGCAGTTAATGTAAACGGAGCTATTTATTACACTTCATCTGAAAAAAATAAAGAGCTTCTGAAAAAAGACCCTGCCAAATATGAGCCTGTTTACGGTGGTTGGTGCGCATTTGCAATGGGAGATTCTGGTGAAAAAGTAGAAATAAATCCTACTACTTTTAAAATAGTTGATGGAAAAACTCATTTGTTCTACAATAAATTTTTCAGCAATACCCTTACTTCGTGGAATAAAAACGAAGGCAAACTTAAAAAAAACGCAGACCAAAACTGGAAAAAACTGACCAATTAATTCATTAAAATTAATCTTATGAAAACACTTAATATTTTACTGGGAACGACATTTTTACTATTTCTGCCAAGTAATTTTATTTTTGCACAGGGATGCAGTGATGCCGGATTTTGTACGGTCAGCAGTTTTCAGCCGAATAATAATGACAGCATAAAAGCTTATCAAAATCAATTTAAAACTGGAATTTTCTTTGGTAAGGCAGACAATTCTATATCTGTTTTCGGGAATTATGTGGAATACAACAGACAAATCAATGATAAATTTGGTATTGATGCAAAACTGACGACTTTGGCGCAAAACGGCAACGATGTTTCCACTTTTGGACTTTCAGATTTGTTTCTGAATGCCAATTACAGAGCTAATGAAAAACTAAAGTTTACTTTGGGTGCAAAAATTCCTTTGTCAGACGCAGGAAATTCTGAAAATAATATGCCGTTGCCAATGGATTATCAATCCAGCTTAGGAACGGTTGATTTGATTGCAGGAGTGGGTTATGAAGTCAAAAAACTACAGTTAGTCCTTGCTCTTCAACAGCCTTTAACGCAGAACGACAATCAGTTTCTGGCTTCGCAATATCCTGCAAGTTCGGAGCTGAGAGGATTTTTATCTACCAACAAATTCCAAAGAAGCGGTGACGTTTTGCTGAGAGTTTCTTATCCTTTAAATATTAATTCAAAAATAAAACTTACGCCAAGTATTTTGCCGATTTATCACTTGAAAAACGATCGTTTTACGAACCAAAATAATGTAGAATTAGAGATTAACAATTCAAAAGGACTTACGTTGAACGGAAATGTTTATTTGGACTACGAAATTAACCAAAGAAATGGCATTCAGTTTAATGTGGGCGTTCCTTTTCTTGTAAGAACAGCCAGACCCGACGGATTGACGAGAAGCTTTATTGCCAATGTAGAATATAGAGTGAAATTTTAAATCATTCAATCAGAAAATTTATAACAAATAAAAACATCAGAAATTATGAAAACAATTATCATTACCTTCATTACAGCCATTCTTTTGGTTTCCTGCATCAGAGAAAATACTGCAACAGAAGATTTAATGGAAATGGCTCCCGAAAATGCAGTATTAAAATACTCAGGAAATTTTATGCAGGGACCTTTCGGAAATAACGTCAACGGAAAAGCGGAAATTTACGAGAAAAACGGAACTTTTACCTTGGTTTTCAATGATGGTTTCACGGTAAGCAATGGTCCGGATTTGTACGTTTATGTAAGTAAAGAGCAACAACCATCACAATTTGTTTCTCTCGGAAAGCTAAAATCTGTGAATGGCGGACAAACCTATACGTTTACAAGTGCGATCAATTTTGATGAATACAAATACGCCGTTGTACATTGCCAACAATACAACCATCTATTTTC
>Ga0308163_10001651_pt1 | contig 23017 bp, 15 predicted proteins | sample PhyTR1_FD_201037 | JGI IMG/M metagenome (GOLD analysis project Ga0308163, IMG submission 201037) | Phyllosphere microbial communities from UC Gill Tract Community Farm, Albany, California, United States - DLSLT.R1 | ecosystem: Host-associated > Plants > Phyllosphere > Unclassified | place: USA... | reverse complement strand
CGCCATGCGCAAGCTCGCACATTTGTGCTTCGGTGTCGTCAAGACTGGACGGGCTTACGATGAAAATTTTGCCATTCAGTCTTGACGATCAAGACGGTATCTACGTGGAACCGTGGCCATGTCGAGTTCAAGTTCGAATTTAACGCAGCAGGTGCAGCGCGGCGTATTGCAGCAGCATGATGGTTTTGCCGTCGGCGATTTCGCCGGAGGCCATCATCGCCATCGCCTGCTCCATGGTCAGCTCCAGCACTTCGATATCCTCGCCCTCCTCCGCCACGCCGCCGCCAGTGCCGGGACGCGAGGAAGGATCGTATTCGGCGACGAAAAAATGCAGCCGCTCCGTGACCGAGCCGGGACTCATGAACGCTTCAAACACCTTATGCACCTCGCCGACGCGGTAGCCCGTCTCCTCCTCCACCTCCGCCTTGATACGCACTTCCGGCGTGGCCTGGTCCAATAACCCGGCCGGCGCCTCGATCAAAAAGCCGGGGTGCCCTTCGACATAGGCCGGAAAGCGGAACTGCCGCACCAGTACCACGCTGCGCCGCTCCCGGTTGTACAGCAGGATGGTGGCGCCGTGACCGCGGTCATAGGTCTCGCGCGATTGTCGCTGCCACGTGCCGTCGCTGCGGCGGTAGTCGAACGTGGTCTTCTTCAGCACGAACCAGTCGTCGGAGAGGGTTTCGACTTTGTGGATGCGGATGCGGTCTTCGGGCATGGCGGCCTTCCTTTTCTGATTGCGTATTTTTACGATATCATGCACTATCGTGCAATATCAAGATAATTCGTGCAAATTATGCTGACTCGTCAACGTAGGGAATTACTGCTGTCGCGCCTGAAACAGGATGGCCAGATCATTGCCAAGTCGCTCAGCGAGGAGTTGGGACTATCGGAAGATACGATACGCCGCGACTTGCGCGAGCTGGCCGGCGAGGGCTTGCTGCAGCGGGTGCACGGCGGCGCGCTGCCATTGGCGGCGCCGCTGCCCGCATCGCCGGCTCTGGGCAGTTTCGCCGAACGCCAGCAGATTTCGAGCGATGCCAAACCGGCCATCGCGCGCGCTGCCGCGGCCATGATCCGTCCTGGCGAAGTGGTGTTCATCGACGGCGGCACAACGGCGGTGCAGCTAGCGCGCCATTTGCCGGCCGACTTGCAGTGCACCGTCGTCACGCACAGTCCCAGCATCGCGGTGGAGCTGGCGGACCATCCGCTGATCGACGTGATCATCATCGGCGGCCGCCTGTTCAAACACTCGATCGTGACCATGGGGCCGGCGGCGCTGGAAGCGATCGCGCAGATCCGCAGTGACATTTACTTCATGGGCGTTTGCAGCCTGCATCCGCAACAAGGTATCAGCACCGGCGACTACGATGAAGCCGGCGTCAAACGCGCGATCGCGGCGGCGGCGCGCAAGACCGTGGTGCTGGCGTCCCCGGAAAAGCTGGACACCGCGTCACCGTTCCAGATCGCGCCCATGCATAGCGTAAGCGCGATCATCGTCAACGCCAGCGTGGCAGATACGCTGCTGGCGCCCTATCGCGATATCGGCATCGAGGTGGTGCTGGCCGGGTGACAACTCAAGGCCAAATCGCCTTGAGCACCGCGGCCAGGTGATAGCCGCCCCGGATCAGCTGCGTTTTTGCGTCGGCCGACGTCGGAACAGGATAGTCGTCGGGCACCGACACCGGCCAAATGTAGTAGACCGCAGCGGTCGATTTGCTGGTCTGTTTAACGCCGGTTCCCGGCACCAGACCTTGATACGCCTGTTTGGACACGGCCAACGCTTGCCCGGCCCATTGATAAGGCCAGGTGAGCGGATCGCCGCTATCGGCGGCCACCGTCGGATTGGTTGCAATGACCGCTTGCGCGAACTGCTGCGGCGTGCGCGCATCGATGCGGCGGAAGGCGTAGTTCACCACCGTGCCATCCCAGTATGAATGCAACGGACGAGTGGCCCTCGGCGCGCGCGGCGGACCGGGGGGATCGACGTTTTCGGCCTCCGGCGGCGGAATCAGGCGTCCGCTGGCTTCACTCAGTTTGACGTCGTCGAGCAGCAGGTTGTTACCGCCCAGCGTGCCGAATGCCTCGCCGGCGTCGATCTGCGCCTGCCCCGCCGGCAGCACGAAACCGCCGTTCTTGCCGACATAGGCTTCGCCCACATGCAGCGGTTGCGCGATGTCGCCCGTCAGGTGCGCCAGGATCAGCAACGCCTGGCGCGGCGTGAAATTGCGCGGATTGCTGGCCTTGTCGGCCTTGCCCTGCAACGTGAGGATGCACTGCTTGAGCGTCTGCACGATGTCGTCGTCGGCGGTGCCGACCGCGTGGTCATGATACTCGGTCAGCTGGAACGGCACATTGGTGTAGTGGTACTCGCTGTGGCGAGGATTGGCCGCCACGTAGGCTTCCATCTCCCCTGTCTGCGGGCCGCAACTGGTGCCCTTGACGCAGTCTGCCCAGGTGGCGATTTTTTCCAGGCTCTCACCTGGCAGCAGCAAGGCCTTCACGCGCTGTTCGGCGTTGCTGCCCTTGATCAGTTGATCGGCGATGGCGCCGACCGTGCGATGGCCATCGTTGCCCCACGCCTGCGCGTTGAAGGAGACGCAGGCGAAGGCGCCGCCAAGCGCCGCCGCCATGAAGAGCTTCATCATTCCGCTTTGCCTTTTACCGGCTTGGGATACTGCTTGTTGATGTCGAGGGGTTGCGCGTACTGCGAGCTCCAGATCTGTTCCTGCGTCGCGGCCAGGCGCTGCGCCATTTTCTCGTTACGCATCACCACCTCCATGTTACGCGACAGATCCATGTAGCCGCCGGACCAGTTGCTGGTGCCGACCCATGCGATCTGATTGTCGATCACCATGGTCTTGCTGTGAATGACGCGCCCGAACGGAATGAAACCGCTGGAAGCCGCCGGTATCGTCACCACGCGGATCTCCACGTTCGGCAGCATCGCCAGGCTTTTCAGATAGGCTTGCGCCGGCTGTTCCAGATTCCAGTTGGAGACCATCAGCTTGATCTTGACGCCACGATTGGCTGCGGCACGCACCGCGTTGTCGATCACGGCGTAGTATGGACGCGTGCCTTTCGGACCGTAACTCAGCGGCGCGTAGTCCAGCAGCTGGACGCGCACTTCGCTTTTCGCGTCGGCCAGCAGCGCAGGCAAGCCGGACTCGGAATCGCCGATGCCGGCCGGGTTGTAGCGGTTAGGGCTGGCCAGCAGGAAGGTCTCCTGGCGATAGTTGGGCGCCGCGGTGATGGCGTTCAGCGCCGGCACCGCCGCACCCTGCTCCGTCAGCGCCTGCGCGCGCCAGTCCTGGTTGAACACCGCCAGCACCTGCCCGACAAGCTTCGGATCGGTGATGCGCAAGCCCGTTTCGTGGATATGCTCGAACGCGCGCCAGTCGAAGTTCTGGCTGCCGACAAAAGCCGTCGCGCCGTCGACCACCATGTACTTGGCGTGGATGATGCCGTTGCCGGTCAGCTTGCCGAAATCGAGGACGCGCAGCTCCAGGTTTGGAATCGCCCGCAACTGGTCGAGCGTTGATTTCTCCGACAGGCCCAAGCCCTTTTGCTCGAGCAGGAAGCGGATCTTGACGCCGCGCTTGCCGGCCGCCGCGAGGCGCTCGACGACTTTGTCGAACACGCTGCCAGGCTTGTTGACGGCATAAAACTGGCCGATCACGATCTCGCTTTTGGCGTTGTCGAACATCTCGCTCCAGACCGTGGCGGGGTCGCGCAGGTCGTTACTGCGCAGCGAGGTTTCAACCGGCGCGGTCTGCACCAGCTCGAAGCCGGGAATGGAAAACTCGGCGCGCGCCGGCGCGGCGGATGCCAGCAACGCCGAGACGACAACAGAAAGTAAAACACGACGCATAGCGGCTACTCCAATTAAGTAAATTCAGTCTTGACTACCGCAGGCGCCTGAGGCGCTGCTGCGTTTCCGCGCTGCCGGCAGGCTTGCGGCTTTCCTCTCGCTTGACCAGGTAGGCGGTCAGGGCATCGACATCGAGGATGCCGGTGTCGGCGCGGTTCGTGCCATTGGCGAACATCGGAAACGCATCGCCGCCTTCGGCCAGAAAGTTATTCGTCATCACACGATAAGACGAGTCCCTCTGCAACGGCACGCCGTTCAGCGTCGCGCTGTCGGGCATTACCTTGCTGCCGTCGCCGCGCTTCGCATCCCACTGATAGGTAAAGCCGTCGGACACCTGCAGCAGCCCGCGCCACGCATTGCGCCCGCCGAGCCACTGCTGCTCCAGCAGTTCATAGATCTGCCACCCTTTCAGATTCATCGCCATTAGCTTGTTCCCGAACGGCAGAACCGCCCGCGCCTGGCCGACGGCGACGCGGTTACCCGCGCCGCTTTCCAGATCCCTGCGCATGCCGCCGTTGTTCATGAAGGCGATCTGCACGCCGAATGGACGGCCCGCCGCCAGCACCGAGTCGGCCACCAGATCCCCCAGCGGCGACTCGCCGTTGTCGTCGACACCGCGCAGTACGACCGGCACCGCCAGCGCCGCCACCGGCCGCGCCAGCTGGGCCTCGCTGCGCTCGCGCGCCTTCTTCAAATAGGCGGCAAGCGCCGGATCGGCGGGCCAGGTACCGGGCACCATCACCTCCTGTGTGGCGCTGACGTCGCGCAGGGTGTTGGTGCCGGTATCGACTCTCAGCTTGATGCGCGCCATCACATGGCCCGCCGAATCGGACTGCGTCACCAGCCGGCCGTCAACCCGGCACAGATACCCTTTGTGCGAGTGGCCGCTGACCACCACGCGAATCGCCGGGTCGAGGCGTTTGACCACATCGACCACCGGACCTTTCAGCTGGCTGCAATCCTGCTGGTCGAACTTCTCGGACGTGGTGCCGCCCTGGTGCAGCAGGACCACGAACACGCCCACGCCCTGCTTGCGCAGTTCCGGCAACTGGCGGTTGATCGCGTCCGCCTCGTCGATGAATTCAAGGCCGGCGATACCCGAGGCCAGCGAGCTCTCCGCGGTCTCGCGCAGCACGGTGCCGATGAAAGCCACCTTGACGCCATGCGCGGTCTCGATCTTGTAGGCCGGCAGGATCGGCTTGCGGGTGACCATGTCGATCACGTTCGCCGCCAGATAACTGAATTTGGCGCCCGCGTAGTCCGGATCGAACTTGCAGGCCTTGTCGGCGCGCGGCGATTTGCAGCCGCCCTTTTGCTGGCGCAGCAGTTCGATCCTGCCGCCGTCGAATTCATGGTTGCCGACGGTGCTGGTGCGCAGCCCGAGCATGTCCATCGCCGTCATGGTCGGCTCGTCGGCCCACATCGACGAGATGGCCGGACTGGCGCCGATCAAATCGCCGGCGCCCACCAGCAGCAGTTCCGGGTCCTGCTTGCGCCATTCCTGCAGCGCCGCGCCGAGCGTATCGATACCACCGGCCATCACCATGCGCGGTTCGCGATTACGCACGCTGTCCCACACGTATTTGCTCGGTTCCAGATTGCCGTGAAAGTCATTGAGCGTGGCTAGCTGCACCTCGACGACGCCAGGCGGCAATGGCGGCGGCCCGAAAGCGCAGCCGCTGGACAAAGCCGCCAGCGCGCCCGCTAACATGGTGCCTGCAATGGAACTCAAAGGTTTAGTCATTACTGATGAACTCGGAAATAATCAAATATTGTACAGCCCGGACCGCGCGAAAAACGCCGCAGGGCCCGGCGAAAATATTACGTTACAAAGCGTCCCGCAATAAAAAAACGGCTGATGTCGCCACCAGCCGTTTTTGGATCAGAGACGGGCTACGAACTTAGAATTCGTAACGTACCGTTGCCTGAATCGCCCACTGCGACTCGCCCTTGACTTGACGGACATCGACGCTTTCGACATCGCGCACGCGGTACACGTACTTGCCGGACGCATCCAAGCCTTGGTAATCGACGAAGCTGCGTGCCACACCGCCGTTGGTCTGGAAGCCGACTTCATTGATACGGCCCCATTTCTTGTTCAGCAGGTTACCGAAGTTGAAGATGTCCAGCGAGAACGTCGCCTTGTTGTTGAAGAAGCCAGGAAGCTCCTGCGAGATGCGAACGTCGAAGCTGTTGGTCCATGGCGCGAAATCGTTGTTACGATCGACGACGCGGCCTTTCGAATTACGCAGCACGCCATTGGAATTGACGATGCCCCAGAACTTGTCTTCGTTGGCGTGGTTGGTGGCCGTGTCGCCATAGAACACCACCTGGCCCGAACCCGGCGCCGAAGGGATGAACATCAAGTCGTTGCCGGCCAAGCCGTCGCCGTTCAAGTCGTTGTTGACGGTCCAGCTGTACGGCTTGCCCGAACGACCTTCATAGAAGACGCCGAAGGTGGTGTTGTAGCTGCCGAAGAAGCGCTTGCGGAAGTTCAGCAGCGCGCTGATACGGTCTTTCACCAGGTAAGCGGAATTGGCGTTGACTTCCTCGTTCGGATTGAAGGTGGCGCGGCTGGCGTAGTTCGACGACGACGTCGACGACGTCAGCGGCGACACTTCCTTGGCCGAGGTGTAGCTGTACGCGGCCGACCAGCTCCAGCCGTTCATCATCGGACGGGTCAGCGAGACCGTGGCGACATTGCTGTAGCCCTGGTCGGTCTTGGTGGCGACCAGCACGTTGTTGAACGACGAGTTGCTCAGCGCCTTGGCGGTGAAGCCTGCGCAAGCGCCGTTGGTGATCGAGGCGCCGGTTTGCGACCAGCAAGCCTGGTTGTAGCCCTGCGGGCTATAGAACAGCGCGCGGCCGTCCGTACCGGTGCGGGTGGCCACGCCCAAGTTGGCGTTCTGGTAGTAGATCGCATCCTTGGCCTTGGTTTTCAGGAACTCCGCACCCAGCACCAGACCGTACCATGGCAGTTCGGTTTCGATCGCGATGTTCGATTTCCACACCGATGGCTGCTTCAGGCCAGGCGCCAGGATATCGACGTTGGCGGCCGGGATCGAGCCGGTGAAGCTCGTGACCTGGTTGTTGATGTCGGTTTTGAACAGGCCATCGGTATTCGGACAAGCGGCGTAGCCGGAGATGCCGCAGCCGACGGTGCGCGTCTGCACGCCCGTGTTGGAGAACGGATTGGACAGCCAAACGGTCAGGGCCGAGCCCTGGAACAGGCCGGCGCCGCCACGGATTTGCGTCTGGCGCGCGGTATCGAGCTTGTAGTTGAAGCCGGCACGCGGCTGGAACAGCTTCTGGCCGTCGAAGGTATTGGTGTTGTCCATGCCAAAACCACCGGTAGCGCGGGTGTTGGTGGCGGCGTTGCCAGCGATGGCCGCTTGCGCGACGCGGTCGTTACGCAGCGGACGCTCGGCGACATCGGTGCCATCGACGCGCAGGCCGAAGCTCACGTTCAGGTTCGAGCTGACCGCCCAGGTGTCCTGGATGAACGCACCGTAGTTTTTCATGGTGAATTGCGAAACGGCGTCGTCCAGGGTCAGGCCCGGATTGGCGACTTGTACGCTGTAGCTGCTTGGGCGGCCGCGGCGGAAGTTTTCCAATACCGCCGCCTCGTTCTGGGCGTTGGTCGCCGTGCCGCAGGTCAGGTTCTGGTTGTTATTGAACTGGTACGAAATGCCGTTGATGCAACCGAAGGTATAGTTACCCCAGACGTTTTGCAGGAACGCGTTGTAGATCTTGTTGCGGCTGTAGTCCGAGCCGAACTTGATTTCGTGGTCGCCCACCGACCAATTGGCGCCGGCGTAGGCGTCGGTGGTCTTGGTGCCCAAGATGTTGCGTTGACGGCTGTTGTCGGTACCGAAGAACAGCGTGCGGTTGGCCGACGACACGGTCGATGGCGTACCCGGCGGCAGCGCGCCGGAGAATTGCAGACCGATCAACGGCAGTTCCGCATTCAGCTTCGGCAACGAATCGTAGTCGCGCGAAGACAACTTGAACTCGGTCGAGAACGTTGGGGTCCAGTCCGACAACAGCTGGCCCACTTTGGTTTCGATGGTCTTGCCCTGCTGGTACCATTCGCTGTTGAGCGACAGGCCCGTGGCCGACAGGCCGCTGAAGATAGGCTCGGTCTGCTCCGTCTTGGAGTAGCGGAACATGGCGCGGTGATTGTCGTTGATGTTCCAGTCGAATTTGACCAGCTTGTCGGTAACGTCCAGCGCGGCGCCCGACGGCACATTGCTGTTGCCGATATCGAGGCCATAGGCACTCTGCGCGATCGATTGCGCCGAGGCGATGGCCGAAGGGGTGATGCCGACGTTGGTCACCGAGCTACCCAGCGGGCCGAAGCCCGGCGCGGCGCGGGTCGATTCCAGCTTTTCCCAACCTGCGAACAGGAACAGCTTGTCCTGGATCAGCGGCAGGCCGATGGTGCCGCCCTTGGTGGTTTCCTTGAACGGCGCTGGCGCGGCGTAAGTGCCGTTGGTGGCGTTAAAGCGGTCGCCCGCCATCGAGTCGTTACGGAACACATAGTAAACGCTGCCCTTGACGGTGTTGGTGCCGGACTTGGTGACCGCGTTGATGTTGCCGCCGGTGTAGCCCTTTTGGGTCACGTCGTAGTTGGCAACGTTGATTTGCACCGACTGGATGGCGTCGATCGAGATCGGCTGCTTGGCGGTCGGCGAGCCGCTCGCCTCGAGGCCGAAGGTGTCGTTGACGGACACGCCGTCGATCGTCAGCGAGTTGTAGCGCGAGTTCTGGCCGGCGACGGACATCTCGCCACGTTCCTTGTCGGTCTGCGACACGCGCGGGTCGGCGCGGGCGTAGTCCTGCAGGTTGCGGTTGATCGAACCCTGGATCGCCAGGTCGGTCGCGCTGATGCTGGTGCCGGCGCCCATGTTCGATTTGTTGAACTTGTCGGAACGGCCGGCCGAGCCGGCGATCGTCACGGTCTGCATGGCTTGCGCGCCCAGGGTGGCGTCGACGCTGGCCGTTTCAGCCAGTTGAATGTAGACGTCTTTGCGCGTTTCGGTGACGCCGTCTTTGGTAATGGTGATCGTGTACGGCCCGCCGGTACGCAAGCCGCGCTGCACATAACGGCCTTCGGCGTCGGTGACCACATTGGTGACCGAACCGGATTCCGTGTGGAGGATGGAGACCACGGCACCGGCCGCTGGTTTGCCATCGGCCACCGAGATGCGGCCACCGATGGCCGACGTCGTGTTCTGTGCAAAGGCCGGTGCCGCCGCTAGCGCGATGGACAGGCTGAGCGCGATTTGCGTCAGCTTGAGCCGTTTATGATTGATCATTGTATAACCCCAAAAAAGACTAATAGTTATGTGGAAATCCCGCTGATGGCGGCACTCCGCTTTACGTTTGCTGCAACTGGTCGAGCCGCCCAAATCCCGGCGTGCCAACGGCAGCGGGTGAGTGTAACGACTTAATATGTCAGGGCTGTGACGTCCGTAGGTGACGCTTCCGCCTGGTTTGCCACTTATCTACTGAACTGTGAGAAAGCGATAATCTTGCTTTTTTGGATCATTTCGTCCAACTATGCAGCATCAAAAAAAGCATGACAAATACGATTTATTTTAAGAATTCAGATGAAAAATATATAAATAGCGCGAAATTTTCAGGCACGGACGCCAGCGACTTGGAATAAGCCGGAATTATAAATCAGCCATTCTCACGTGAAATCTTTTCATTGGTATTAGTGCAAAAAGCAACACCGCCAGCGTTGCAAATGTCGTATCGGGGCCACAGAGTGAAAAAAAATGCCGCAGCACGTGCCACAGAGAGGAATTTATGACAACAGTCGAATGCTGCTGTGCGGAAGGATATTTTGTAACGACAACAGGGAGGTGTGGACCGCGCGCCACACCATCCTGCTGTTGAGCCTGCTATTCGGGATCGATGCCGGGCCGGTCAGCGCGCCGGCTTGCTCTGCAACGCAGCAATTTCAGCTTCAAACTTGCTGAACTTGCCATCCAATCCTTTCAGCAGCCGCTGCTTGTCGGCTTCGGCCAGGAAGGAATAACGGATGCTGTCATATGAAAGTTTTTTAACTTCCGCATAAGTCGGCTGATAGCGGGCCGCGTACAGCACATATTCGCCGGACAGGTTATTGCGCGACACGCCGGCGTCGTCGGTCGACAGTACGAATGGCACGCCATATTTCCGGTACAACGTGACCGGGTGGGCGGCGCCCTTCACACCCAAAATAAAGTCGTTACTACTGAGATTGACCTCGACCGGAATCTGACGGTCGCGCATTTTTTTCATGATGGCCAGCGGATTGGTCTCATGGGCGATGTCCATGCCGTGGCCGATGCGGCTGGCGCCGGCGACGTCGATGGCGTCGCGGATGTGGAAGGTCAAGCCTTCCGGCGGCACCATGCCCAGCGACAACTCGCCGGCATGCAGCGCCAGTTTCACCTTCGGATATTTCGCCTTCAGGAATTTGAACATCTGCATGTGCATCGCGTAGTCGCGCATCGCCACATGGACGCTCTCCTGGCCGACAATGTTCACGCCAACGATCATCGGGCTGGAGGAAGCCAGTTTGAAGCTCGACACCATCTGCGAGAACACCTGCGACGGCGACAGGAAGCGCAGCGCGAACGGCTGGTAGCGCATCGTGAAATCGGCGTCGTCGATACCGGCGCCGGAGGTCTTGACGTTTTCCAGGTAGGCGCCGATCCAGCCCTGGAAGGCCTTGTCGTCTTCAAGCTTGGCGCTGTAGGCGGCCAGGTCGGCGTCGGTCACGCCGCCGGCGCCGGCTTTTTCGTCGAAGGCAGGGTCCTGCGCGATCGGGGCGATCTCGTAGATGGTCTCGATGTAGCTCAGGTTTTCCTGGATGGCGCGCTGCTTGAGCGTCTTCAGGCCTCCGGCGGCGTTGGTCGACGCCACCGGATTGAAGTAGGCGAAGGTGTCGAAGAACTGGCGGTCCGGCGGCGACTGAATACCGCTATGGTTGTAAAAATCCTTGTCCGACCATTTTTGCAGCAGATTGGCCAGCACTGTATTGTTCTGCAAAACGTCCTGGCCGGACAGGCACGCGCGCTCGGCCAGCGGCTTGGCGCGCTCGCTGGCGGCGGTCTCCTTGCTCACATCGATCATGAAGCTGGTCTTGTTGACACAGTAGCCCTGCTTGTCCACCCACTCCAGATACTGCTCGGCGTAGATCGAGCCGGAATAGTGATGGTGCAAATCGCCGCCCTTGGGCATCATCGTGAAGAACATGGTCAGCTCGGCCAGTTTTGGCTCCTTGCCCGAAACCAGCGAGGCGAAGTGGCTCTTGACGATGTCCTCGTTGCTGGCGGCGTACGCGCCTTGCGGCGCGGCGCACAACACTGCGGCGGCAAGGGCGACGGCCTTCAGGCTGGCGATATTTTTTTGCATGTGGCTTCCAATGTGAATTTAGTCCGTTCGTATCCCGACGTTCAAGTCGAGGCGCGGGCGTGCACCTTGCGGCCGGCGGAATACGTCGCCGCGATGGCGCGGTCGTCGCCCAGCAGCGCCAGCGCGAACAGCAGCTCCTCCAGGCTTTCGACGCGGCCGGTGCGCCGCTGCAGCAGCGGCGTGGCCTGCGGATCGACGACAATGAAATCCGCCTCCGCGCCGGCGCTGAAATTGCCGATCGTGCCCTCAAGCTGCATGCTGCGCGCCGCACCCAGCGTGGCCAGGTAGAACATCCGCAAAGCCGGCAGATAACTGCCGCCCAAGCGCGCTACTTTATAGGCTTCATTCATGGTTTGCAACATCGAGAACGAGGTGCCGCCGCCGACATCCGTCGCCAGCGACAGCAACACGCCTGCCTGGTCGGCCCGTTCGAAGTCGAACAAGCCGCTGCCGAGGAACAGGTTGGAGGTCGGGCAGATGGCGGCGGCGGACTGCGTTTCGGCCATGCGTTCGCGGTCGCGCTCATTGAGCCAGATGCAGTGGCCGTAAATCGCGCGCGGACGCATCATGCCGTAGCTGTCGTAGACGTCGATGTAGCTGCGCGATTTGGGGAACAGCTCGCGCACCCACGCACATTCGGCTTCGTTTTCCGATACGTGGGTCTGGATGAAGGTGTCCGGATAGGCGCGCGCCAGTTCGCCGGCCAGGTGCAGCTGTTCCTCGGTGGAGGTGGGCGCGAAGCGTGGCGTGATGGCGTACAGCGAGCGGCCGTGGTTGTGCCAGCGCTGGATCAGCGCTTCGGTATCGCGCGCGCTCGATTCGGCGGTGTCGCGCAGGTAGTCGGGGCAATTCCGGTCCATCATCACCTTACCGGCGACCATGCGCAGGCCGCGCTGTTCGCTGGCGGTGAAAAAGGCGTCAACCGATTGCGGGTGCACGCTGCAGTAGACCATGGCGGTGGTGGTGCCGCAGCGCAGTAGCTCGTCGAGGAAGAAGTCGGCCACGCCGGCGGCGTGCGCGGGGTCGCCGAATTTGCTTTCGACCGGGAAGGTGTAGGTCTCCAGCCAGGGCAGCAGACCCTCGGCCGGCGAGGCGATCATGTCGGTCTGCGGGTAGTGGACGTGGGTGTCGATAAAGCCGGGCATCAGCAGTTTGCCGCTGTAGTCGTGCACTTCCGTCCCCGGCGGAAGTGTGCGGTGGAGCGTGGCGTAGTCGCCCGCCGCCTGGACCTTGCCGTCGGCGACGATCAGCAGGCCGTCTTCGTGCCAGTCGTGGGACTGGTCGCTGAAGGCCGGATCGGCCAGGAAGTGGAGCAAGCTGCCTCGGTAGGCTTGCAGGGTTGGGGTGGACATAGGTTCTTTCAAAAATTTCGTGGTGCCGCTTGTGTCGCCGACGGCGCATGCATGGCGGATTACGCTGCGCTAATCCGCCCTACGTGGATTAGCGTCGGATCATGGTTTCATGGCCGTTGGTTCAATATGACGCCACGAGCATCCGCGACGATCCGTTCAGCGCTGCGCTTTGCTGCGCTTCCCATATCATCAACAACTGGGCGCAGACCGATGCCGCGATGGCGGCGGGCAGTTTGTTCGTGATGCCGGCCAGGCCTATCGGGCAGACCATGGCGTCGATGCGGTCTTTCGGCAGGCCGCGCGCGGCCATCCTGCGCTCGAACTGCACACGCTTTGTTTTGGAGCCAATAAGGCCAAACCAGCCGACGTCCGCGCGGCCTAATATCGCTTCGCTTAAGCGCTGGTCCAGCGCGTGGCTGTGGGTCATCACCAGATAACTGGCATCGGGCGGCGCGGCGGCGACCAGCGCCTCCGGCATGTCGGTCGCTTCGACCGTGACATTGGCGGGTACCACCGACGGGAACATGTCCTCCCGTTCGTCGACCCAAGTCACGGTGCACGGCAGCTCGCCAAGCGTGCGGACGATGGCCGCGCCGACGTGGCCGGCGCCGAACAATAACAGATGCGCGCGCGGAGCGAGGCACGGGTCGGCAAGCCAGCGGCGGCCCGTGGCATCCTTGATCACGTGCGTGCCGCGCTGGCGGTCCACCACCGGCGCGTCTCGCCCCTCGCCTGCGATCGACACTCCATCGGCATCCAGCAACAACGCGACCGACTCGCCGTCGATGGCGCTGAGGCGCCAGCAGTCTTCGCGGTGGCGTGTTCCCAAGCCTTCCAGCACGGAGCGCAACGCGTCACCAACCAGCTCGAATGCAAGATGAACCACCCCTCCGCAGCATTGTCCCAGCGTCGGGCCAAGCGCATAACGCTCAAGCCGCGCACCCGGTCCGCCTTCCAGCATCCCGCGCGCCACCTCGACCGCGCACATCTCCAGATGCCCGCCGCCGATGGTGTCGACCTGTCCTTGTGCCGTGACCAGCATCTTGGCGCCCGGCTCGCGCGGGCCGGAGCCTTCGACGATGGCCACCGTCACCAGCACCGCTGGTTCCGTGATCCGCGCTGTCAGCCATGCGTTCACTTAAGCCGCCATTTCGACTGCGGACACCGCGCGCAGTATCTCTTCGCTGGTCGCGGGTGCGTTCAGCGGCGGGTTGACGCGATGGCCGCCAACGCTGGATATCGCGTCGCGGATCGCGAAGAACACCGAAAACGGCAGCAACAGCGGCGGCTCGCCGACCGCCTTGGAGCGATGAATGCTGTCCTCGACATTGCCGTTGTCATACAGCTTGATGCGGAAGTCCTCCGGACAGTCCGACACGCCTGGAATCTTGTAGGTGGACGGCGCGTGCGTCATCAACTTGCCGGCCGGGTTCCACCACAGCTGCTCGGTGGTCAGCCAGCCCATGCCCTGGATGAAAGCACCTTCCACCTGACCGATATCGATGGCCGGGTTGAGCGAGCGGCCGGCGTCGTACAGCGCGTCGGCGCGCAGCAGTTTCCATTCGCCCGTCAGGGTATCCACCACCACCTCGGACACGGCCGCGCCGTAGGCATAGTACGAGAACGGATGGCCGTTCATGGTCTTCGGATCCCAATGCAAACCGGGCGTGGCGTAGAAGCCGTCGGACCATAGCTGAACGCGGGCCAGATAGGCCTTTTGCACCAGCTCCGGGAACGGCACCCGGTGGCCGTTGACGTGGACGGCGTTATCGAAGAAGCGCACCGGCTGGCCGTCCTCGTCGCCATACAGCTTGACCGCATAGGCGGCCAGTCGCTCGCGGATCTGGCGCGCGGCATCCTGCGCCGCCTTGCCGTTCAAATCCGCGCCGGTCGATGCCGCCGTCGCCGAGGTGTTCGACACCTTGCTGGTGTCGGTCGCCGTCGCGCGCACGTGTTCCATGTCCAGCCCCAGTTCATGCGCAACCACCTGCATCACTTTGGTGTTGATGCCCTGCCCCATCTCCGTGCCGCCGTGATTGACCAGCACCGAGCCGTCCACATACACGTGCACCAGCGCGCCGGCCTGGTTCAGGTGCGTGACGTTGAAGGCGATGCCGAACTTCAGCGGCGTGAGCGCCAGCCCTTTCTTCAGCACCGGGCTGCCGGCGTTGTACGCGTCGATAGCCTTGCGGCGGCTGCGGTATTCGCTGCTTTGCTCCAGTTCCGCCGTCAGCGCCTCGATCACGTTATCGACGATCTGCTGGCCGTATGGCGTGACATTGCGCTCGGTCTTGCCGTAGAAGTTCAGGCGGCGGATATCGAGCGCGTCGCGACCCAGATTGCGGGCGATTTCGTCGATGACGTATTCGATGGCGATGGCGCCCTGCGGGCCGCCAAAACCACGGAAGGCGGTATTCGACTGCGTGTTGGTCTTGCCGCAGGCGGCGCGGATATCAACGTCGGACAAATAATAGGTGTTGTCGAAGTGGCAGACGGCGCGCGTGGCCACAGGGCCGGACAAGTCGGCCGAGTAACCGGCTCGCAAGGTCATATCCACCTTGGCGGCGAGGATCTTGCCGTTGTCGTCGTAGCCGACTTCATACTCGTAGAAGAAGCAATGACGCTTTCCGGTGACGAGCATGTCGTCGTCGCGGTCGGCGCGCAGCTTGACCGGCCGGCGCAGCTTGGCGGCGGCGATGCCGGCGGCGGCGGCCCACAGCGCCGATTGCGATTCCTTGCCGCCAAAACCACCGCCCATGCGGCGGCACTCGACCTGCACTTTGTGGGAATGCACGCCGATCGCATGGGCGACCACGTGCTGCATCTCGCTCGGATGCTGGGTCGAGCACTGCACTAGCATGCCGTTGTCCTCCTTCGGGATCGCGTAGGCGATCTGGCCCTCCAGATAGAACTGCTCCTGGCCGCCGACGAACAACTGTCCCTTGACCATGCGCGGCGCAGCGTCGAACGCAGCCTGGAATTGACCGCGCTTGAGCTGCATCGGCGGCAGCACGTACGATTGCGCGGCCTTGGCCTCCTGCGGCGTGAAGATGGCCGGCAGCTCGTCATAATCGACGACGGCGCGGCGCGCGGCGCGGCGGGCGTTGTCGTGCGTGTCGGCGACGACGATGAAGATCGGCTGGCCGACGTACATCACCTCTTCGACGCAGAAAATCGGATCGTCGTGGATGATCGGCCCGCAATCGTTGGTGCCGACGATATCGCCGGCGGTGTAGACCGCCACCACGCCGGCCGAAGCGCGCACCGGCGCCAGGTCGATCGCGGTGATGCGCGCGTGCGCCTTCGACGACAGGCCCAGCGCCGCGTGCAAGGTGCCTTGCAGCTCGGGGATATCGTCGGTGTAGGTGGCTTGTCCGAGCACGTGCAGCTCGGCCGATTCATGCGGGCGGGCGACGCCGACGGCCTTCCACGCCTCGGCGGCGGCGGCCTTGGCGGCGTCCAGGGGAACAGGAGCGGCTGGATGGTTCATGGTGGCTCCTTTCAAGCGCGGCAAGCGAAGGCGTTGAAGGCGTCCGCCGCAAGCGGTGCTTCGGCGCGCGTTTCGAACCAGAAGCGGCGCAGCAGGTTTTGCGCCGTCTGCATGCGGTAGGAACTGGAGGCGCGCATGTCCGACAGCGGTGCGAAGTCCTGCGCCAGCATATCCATTGCCACGCGCAGATTGGCCTCGTTCCAGCGAAGGCCGATCAGCGAAGCCTCGGCGCGCGGCGCGCGGCGCGGTGTCGCGGCCATGCCGCCGAAGGCGATGCGGGCATCGGTCACCACCTCGCCATCGAGCTTGAACGCGAACGCGGCGCAGACGGCGGAGATATCCTGGTCGAAGCGCTTGGCGAGTTTATAGGTGCGGAACTCGATCCCCGCGCGCGGCAAGGGCACGCGCACGGCAACCACTAATTCGTCCGGCCGCATATCCTTTTTTTGATAATCGAGGTAGAACGCCTCCAGCGGCAGCATGCGCTGGCCGGACGCCCCTTGCAGCACCACTTCGCTGCCCAGCGCGATCATCCACGGCATGGAATCGCCGATCGGCGAGCCGTTGGCGACGTTGCCGCCAAGGGTGCCCGCATTGCGGATCGGCAGGGAGGCGAAGCGCTGCCGCATCTCGCTCAGTTGGGATGGATACAGATCCGCCAGGGAGCGATATGCATCGTCGAGCGAGACACCGGCGCCGATTTCCAGCATGCCGTCTTTCTGCGCCATGGCTTGCAGCGCGGTGACATGGCCAAGATAGATGATGTCGCCCAGCTCGCGCATCTGCTTGGTGACCCACAGGCCGATGTCGGTGGAACCGGCCAGCAGCGTCGCCTTCGGATGGGCCGCACGCAGCGCCACCAGTTCATCGAGCGTACGCGGCGCATGGAAGGTCTGGCCGTGCGCCGAGTAGCTGGCGCCCGCGTCGCGCCGCAAGGCGCGCAACTGCTCCGCCAGCGCTTCGCGGTCGAAGCCGACCTTGGGCAGCTCGGTCATGCGGTGCGCGGCGTCGATGATCGGACGATAGCCGGTGCAGCGGCACAGGTTACCGGACAGGCAGTCGTCGATTTCCTTGCGCTGCGCCGGCTGACCGTCTTTATCAAGGTACATGCCCCACAGGGACATGACGAAACCGGGCGTACAGAAACCGCATTGCGAACCGTGACATTCAACCATCGCCTGCTGCACCGGATGCAGCGCGCCGTCGGCCTGCTGCAAATCCTCGACGGTGAACAGCGCCTTGCCGTCCAGCGTGGGCGCGAACTGGATGCAGGAGTTCACGGACTTCATCTCCAATTCGCCGTCGAGGTTCAAACTGCCGACGACCACCGTGCAGGCGCCGCAATCTCCCTCGGCGCAGCCTTCCTTGGTGCCGGTGCAATGCAGGTCCTCGCGCAAGTGCTGCAGCACGGTGCGCGTCGGCGCGACGTTGGTAATCTCCTGGACCGCGCCACGGAAGTAAAAACGAATCGGTTCGGACATCGTATTCTCAATCTAAGGTTTGTGCGGCGGGATGTACCGCGCGCCAATGGTCGGCGATATCGATGCGGCGTGTGATCCAGACCTTGTCGTGCCCTTGCACGTAGTCGAGGAAGCGCGCCAGCGACGCCGCCCGCGCTGGACGGCCGGCGATGCGGCAGTGCAGGCCGATCGACAGCATCTTCGGCTGGTTCAAACCATTCGGGTCGCCCTCCGCGTATAGCACATCGAAGGCGTCCTTCAGATAGTCGAAGAACTGCGTGCCGGAGTTGAACCCCTGCGCGGCGGCGAAACGCATGTCGTTGGTGTCCAGCGTGTACGGCACGATTAGTTGCGGCGCCGTAGCGGCCTTGCCATCGGCGTCCGTATAGTCCACCTTTTGCCAGAACGGCAAGTCGTCGCCGTAATGGTCGGAATCGTAGCGGAAGCCGCCATGCTCCATCACCAGCCGGCGCGTGTTGGGTGAATCGCGGCCCGTGTACCAGCCTTGCGGCGCGCTTCCCGTCAGTTCGCGGATGATATCGACCGCCTCCTTCATGTGCGCGCGCTCGGTGGCCTCGTCCATGTTCTGGTAGGTGATCCAACGCAGGCCGTGGCAGGCGATTTCGTGACCCAGCGACTGGAACGCCGCCACCGCCTCCGGATGCCGCTTCAGCGCCATCGCCACGCCAAACACCGTCAGCGGCAGCTTGCGATCCTCGAACATGCGCAGCAGGCGCCAGAGGCCGGCGCGCGAGCCGTATTCGTACAGCGATTCCATGCTCATGTGGCGGTTGCTGAACGAGGCGGCGCCGATTATCTCGGACAGAAATGTTTCCGAACCGGCATCACCGTGCAGCACGTTGTTCTCACCGCCCTCTTCATAGTTCAGCACGAACTGCAGCGCCAGCCGGGCCTGCTTCGGCCACTGGGCGTGGGGCGGTTTCGGCCCGTAGCCGATCATGTCGCGCGGATAGTTGTCGTAAGTGGTCATGGGCGCAGGCAAGTCGATGGGGAATATATCTGTAATCATATATGCGTAGGCCGTCATCGGTATATGATTTGCACGATAGATACTTATGACGTACACATATAGGACAACCATGGGCAAGCTCAGTACACACGTTCTCGACATTACGCAGGGCAAGCCGGGGGCCGGGGTGAAGGTGGCGTTATACGCGGTTGGCGACCATGGGCGGACGTTGATCAAGACTGACATCACCAACGCCGACGGTCGCTGTGCGGCACCGCTGCTTGAGGGCGAGACGATGAAAGCGGGGAAGTATGAGTTGGTGTTCGGCGCCGGGGATTATTTCGCGGCGCAGGGGGTGGAGCTGCCGGAGCCGCGCTTTATCGACGAGGTGACGATTGCCTTCGGCGTGGCGTCCGCGGAGCAGAATTATCATGTGCCGTTGGTGGTGTCGCCGTGGGCGTATTCGACCTATCGGGGTAGCTGACGACGATCGGCGTACCACGTGCGGCGGATTAGGCGGAACGCCGTAATCGGCCATGCATGCGACACCGGCGGCGCGTACTTGGCCGATTACGCTACGCTAATGCGCCCTACGTGACCTGTTTACGGATCACGGTTTGCGGCTTGCGTACTTGTCCGCTGGCGGGAACTCCCCTAACATGCGCACACCATGACCGAATCCCATTCCGCCCTCGAAGCGTCCTTCCTGCAACAGGCCGTTGAGCTCCACCAGCAGGGCCGCCTTCAACCCGCGCAAGCGCTGTATCGCCAGGTGCTCGACCTCAATCCCCGCCAGTTCGACGCGCTGCATCTGCTGGGCGTGATCGCCCGCCAGCAGGGCGACGCGGCTACAGCCATCGCGCTGATCTCACAAGCGATCGGCATCGACGGCCAACAAGCCAAAGCCCACGCCAACCTGGGCGCGGCGCTGCTCGACGCCGGACGCGCCGACGAAGCCCTGGCCAGCCACGATCGCGCCATCGCCCTGCTGCCCGACTACGCCATGGCCTGGAGTAATCGGGGCAACGCGCTGCGCAAGCTTGCACGCCTCGACGACGCGCTACTCAGCTACCAGCGCGCGATCGACATCCAGCCGCATTACGCCGAGGCGCACTGCAACCGCGCCATCGTGCTGCAGGACCAGGCGCGCTATCTGGAGGCGCTGGGCGCGGCGGAGGACGCGCTCAACATCAAGGATCGCTACGCCGACGCCTGGTTCGCACGTGGTAACGCGCTGCACTGTCTGCGCCTGCTGCCGGACGCGGTGGAGAGCTTCGACCGCGCCATCCATCTGCGGCCGCAATGGGCGGAGGCCTACAGCGCGCAGGGTTCGAGCCTGTTCCGGCTGGGCGAGTTCGAGGCGGCGCTGGATAGCTACGACCACGCACTCAAACTCAAACCGGACCACGCGCTGGCACACTACCATCGCGGCAACGCGCTGCGTTCGCTGGGTCGCAACGACGAGGCCATCGCCGCTTACCGCGCCGCGCTGGCGCATGGCGACAATCCGGAAACCATCGCCTTTGCGCTGGCTTCGCTCGGTGTGGGCGAGACACCGGCGGTGCTGCCGGCCGAATACGTGCGTTCCCTGTTCGACCAATACGCCAACCATTTCGACGAACATCTGGTGAAGGTGCTGGACTACCAGACCCCCGCTTATCTCGACGCGATGCTGCGGCGGGTGGCGCCGGCGACCGATCTTGACACCTTGGACATCGGCTGCGGCACCGGCCTGTGCGCGCCGTATCTAAAGGCTTACTCGCGCCGTCTGGACGGCGTCGACCTGTCGCAGCAGATGCTGGACAAGGCGGCCGAACGGGGCGGCTACGATACGCTGGCCTGCGCCGACCTGCTGAGCTATCTGGACGGCTACGCCGACCATTGGGACCTGGCGATCGCGGCGGACGTCTTCGTCTATATCGGCGACCTGCAACCGGTGTTCGACCGTGTGCGACGCGCGTTGCGGCCGGGCGGGCGCTTTTGCTTTTCCGTCGAAGCGGGCGACGGGGCCGACTTTACGTTGCGCCCGACCAATCGCTATGCCCATACGCTGGGCTATCTCCAACGGCTAGCCAAGATGACCGGATTCGAGGTGCTGGCGGCCGAGCCACTGGCGGCGCGGCAGGAAAACGGCGCGACCATCGCCGGTCACGCCGTTATCCTGCGCAATATGAAGTAAAGTGATCGGCGCATGATCAATCCATCAAGCTCGTCAAATTGATAAGGCCCGGCACCAAACGTGGTGTCTGATTGCTAAGCCCACGCGGCTAACGCAACACCTGCGCGTCCAATCGTTTCCTGGCAGCGACAAATAGACGACAAGGCTTTACAAAATTAGTGCTCAAGAGCATGATTCTTTGACCGCCCGTCCCCTATCAAGATAGATGCTTCTATGGCAGCAGTCCTACCCAACGCCGCGCCAGGCGCCCCGATGCCGGGATTGGCGCGCGCATTGCTGCAAGCCGGGCGGCTTTCCGCGATGCAGGCCGAGGCGCTGCAAAAAAAGGCCGTGCACGAAAAGTCGGCCTTCATCGACGCCTTGCTCGCAAGCGGCCTGATCGATGCGCGCGCGCTTGCCGCCTTCTGCGCCGAAACGTTTGCCTATCCGCTGATGGACGTGGCAACACTCAACATCGACGCGCTGCCCGCCAAGGTCATCGACAACAAGCTGATGCAGGCCCAGCGCGTCATCGCCCTGGCCAAGCGCGGCAACAAGATGTCGGTGGCCATTTCCGACCCGACCAATCTGCAGGCGCTCGACCAGATCAAGTTCCAGACCGAGTCCACGGTCGAGCCCGTCATCGTGCCGCACGACGCGCTGTTGCAGCTGCTGGCGCGGCTCAACAAGACCAGCGAACAAAGCATCTCGGACCTGGCCGGCGATGAGTCGGACATCCAGTTCGCCGAGGAGGAAAGCGCGGCGGCGGCGGTGGTGGCAGCGGCCGAATCGGCCACCAACGATGTCGAGGACGCGCCGGTGGTGCGCTTCCTCAACAAGATGCTGATGGACGCGGTCAACATGGGCGCGTCGGACTTGCACTTCGAACCGTTCGAAAAATTCTACCGGGTACGCTTCCGCGTGGACGGCGTGCTGATGGAGCACGCCCAGCCACCGATCTCGATCAAGGACAAGCTGGTCTCGCGCATCAAGGTGCTTGCCAGGCTCGACATCTCGGAAAAGCGCGTGCCGCAGGATGGACGCATGCGCCTGATCGTGTCGCCGACCAAGACCATCGACCTGCGCATCTCGACCTTGCCTACGCTGTTCGGCGAGAAGACCGTCATGCGTATCCTCGACGCCACGCAGGCGCAGATGGGCATCGACGCGCTCGGCTACGATCCTGACCAAAAGGCGTTGCTGCTCGACGCCATCCAGCGCCCTTACGGCATGGTGCTGGTGACCGGGCCGACGGGCTCGGGCAAGACGGTGTCGCTGTACACGTGTTTAAATGTCATCAACAAGCCGGGCATCAACATCTCCACCGCCGAGGACCCGGCCGAGATCAACCTGCCGGGCGTCAACCAGGTCAACGTCAACGACAAGGCCGGCTTGACGTTTCCGGTGGCGCTGAAGTCCTTCCTGCGCCAGGATCCGGACATCATCATGGTCGGCGAAATCCGCGACCTCGAAACGGCCGACATCGCCATCAAGGCCGCGCAGACCGGCCACATGGTGTTCTCGACCCTGCACACCAACGACGCGCCATCGACGTTGACGCGGTTGATGAACATGGGCGTGGCGCCGTTCAACATCGCCTCGTCGGTGATTTTGATCACCGCGCAGCGGCTGGCCCGACGGCTGTGCAACTGCAAGCAGCCGGTGGAGGTTTCGCACGACCTGCTGCTCAAGGCCGGCTTCAAACAGCATGAGCTGGACGGCAGCTGGAAGCCCTACGGCCCGGTCGGCTGCGAGCGTTGCAATGGCGGCGGCTACAAGGGCCGGGTCGGCATCTACCAGATCATGCCGATCACGCCTGCGATCGAAAGCATTATCCTCGCGCATGGCAACTCGATGGAAATCGCCGCAAAATCCGAAGAGGAAGGCGTGAAGTCGCTGCGCCAGTCGGGGCTGGTAAAGGTCAAAAATGGCCTGACCAGCCTGGAAGAAGTGCTTGGCTGCACCAACGAATAAGCAGTAAAGAAGAGGACATCCACCATGGCGACTTCGGGCAACGCGGGCAACCAGGTCAAGGAACTGATCTTCGCCTGGGAGGGCAAGGACAAGACCGGCAAGACCGTGCGCGGCGAGATGCGCGCCGGCGGCGAAGCCGTGGTCAACGTCACTTTGCGCCGCCAGGGCATCATGGTCACCAAGGTCAAGAAGAAGGCCTACCGCAGCGGCAAGCGCATCACCGACAAGGACATCTCGCTGTTCACGCGCCAGCTGGCGACGATGATGAAAGCCGGCGTACCGCTGCTGCAATCGTTCGACATCGTCGGCAAGGGCCACTCGAATCCGTCGGT